>OBEQ010271835.1_pt1 | contig 13187 bp, 11 predicted proteins | sample 1670901 | NCBI WGS metagenome assembly OBEQ01 (sample SAMEA104232315, study PRJEB22302) | groundwater metagenome | biome: forest; feature: aquifer; material: groundwater | place: USA | collected 2011-08-07 | depth 5.4 m
CAATAAAGATGAAATACTAGACATGAGATATAATATGCAAAATATCTTAACGGCAGAGAAAATTGTAAATGAATATCCCAAAGATACAATCCAAAAAATTTTACAAGATTATGGCGAGGAAAAATTTGCAAGGCAAATTGCAAAAAAAATTGAAGAACAGAGAAAAATAAAAAGAATTCAAAGCACATTCCAATTAAAAAACATTATAGAAAAATCTGTGCCATTAAAATTTCGCCACGGTAAAATTAATTTTGCTACTCGCAGTTTTCAGGCATTAAGAATTGCGGTTAATGAAGAGCTGGATAATTTGACAAAAGTTTTGCCAGATGCCCTTTCAGTTTTATCTTCCCAAGGAAGATTAGTTGTAATATCTTTTCATTCTTTAGAAGATAGGATTGTAAAAACTTTTTTCAAGAATGAACTAAAAGAAGGAATAATAAAAATTTTAACACCAAAACCAATAATGGCTACAAGTGAGGAAATATTGGTGAATGCACGGTCAAGGTCAGCTAAATTAAGAGCCTTAATTAAACTTTAATCTTAAAACTTAAAATCTAAAACTTAACTAAAAAGTTTCAAGTTTCAAAAAAATGTCAACAGCAATATTAAGATTACATTATCGGGTAATACAACATAAAATTACCTCGGTAAATTTTATAAAAATAAATTGGAAATTAGTTTATTTCTTAGCCATTTTGTTTTCCTCAATAATGTTGATTTTTTATATTTTTAGAGTCAATGAATTAATACAAGGCGCTTATTTAGTTAAAAATTATAATAAAGAAGTAAGCGATCTTTTAGCCGAAAATAGAAATTTGCAGGCTAATTTTGCAGAAAGTGATTTTTTGGGGCGAGCACAAGAAAGAACAAAAGAACTTAGCTTCCAAAAAACTACGAATGTAAAATATATACAAATTTTACAAAGTTCATTGGCAGAAGCCAAATAATCACAAAAACAGATAACATAGAACACATAACAAAAACGTCGTCGTTGTTTGTTTCATGTTCCATGTTTCATGTTCCATGAAGTGAAGGGTTGGAGATTAAAATTATTTTTATCTTTATTTTTTATTGCGGCACTTATTATTATAGGCCGCTTATTTTATATACAAGTATTAAATCATAAGTTTTATCGGGCTCAGGATTTGGGTCAGCAAACTGGATTCCAAGAAGTGCGGGGAATCAGGGGAGAAGTTTTTTTTGGAAATAGCAAGGAAAATCATGGCAGTTATGGTTCGGGCGATTCAAAGAGTTTAGCCATTAATAAAGACAGGTGGTTGATTTCAATTGTGCCTAAAAAAATTACAGATAAAAATAATTTTGCCGAGGTTTTAAGTAAAATTATCGGCGAATCAAAAGAATCTATTTTATCGAAATTAGTAAAATCAGATTCTTATATGATTCTAAAAAAAGATTTATCTGATCAGGAAATAAATTCTATAAAAAATTTAAAATTACAAGATTTGTCTTTAGAAAATCTGCCCGGCAGATATTATCCGCAAGAGGGAATGGCTTCTCAGACAATTGGATTTTTGGGTGGCGACACTAATGGCCAATATGGTATTGAGGGTTATTATGACGATATTTTAAAAGGCAAGAAGGGCATAGAAGAGAAAAAAAAGGGTTTGAATTTAATAACTTCGGAAAAATCAACAGATTTAAATGGTTCGGACCTTTATTTAACCGTTGATTATAATATTCAATTTCAGGCAGAATCTTTATTAAAAGAAGCTCAAAAAAATATTGATATAGACTCTGGTCAAATTATAGTTTTAAAGCCGGATTCTGGCAGGATTTTAGCTCTGGCTAATTTTCCGTCTTTTAATATAAATAAATATTCAAAAGAAACTAATTTGGATATTTTTCAAGATTCAGCAATCCAAAAATTATTTGAGCCGGGTTCTGTTTTCAAGCCGTTTACCATGGCAGTGGCCTTAAATGAAGGCAAGGTTACTCCAGACACTACTTTTATAGATACAGGTTTAGTAAAAATCGGTCCTGATACGATTCATAATTTTAATCGTGAGGTATATGGTAAGCGTGACATGTCTGGTATTCTGGAAAAATCTATCAATACTGGTGCAGTTTTTCTTTCTAGTGTAATTCCACACCAAACATTTTTAGATTATTTAGATAAATTTGGTTTCAATAATAAGACGGGCGTTGATTTGCAGGGAGAAGTTTATTCTAAAAATGAAATTTTAAAAAATGGTTCGGCTTTTGGGTTTGCCACAGCGTCTTTTGGACAGGGAGTTGAAATGACTCCTATTCAGCTGGCTCGCGCATTTTGCGTATTTGCCAATGGAGGTAAGATGCCAAAACTCTATATTGTTGAAAAAATTGTTCATGGGCAGGATGAAGAAAAAAAACAGCCCGAGGTTTCAGATCAATTAATTTCACCAAAAACAGCTTCACAAGTCACAACTATGTTGATAAATGTTGTAGATCGCGGTTTTGGAGATGGGGCAAAAATTCCCGGTTATTATTTAGCTGGCAAGACAGGGACAGCCCAAGTTCCATTTGAAAATAAAAAAGGGTATTACCCCGACAAAACTATTCAAAGTTTTATTGGATTTGGACCTGCTTTAAAACCCCAGTTTTTAATATTAGTAAAATTGGATAATCCAAAAGTTCCCAAATCTGCTTTGTCGGCTGTCCCTATATTTAAAAAATTATATCTATATATTATTAACTATTGGCAGATCCCGCCGGATTATGATGTCGCTCGTTAATTTTATCAAAAGAGTCATAATAATTTTCCAGCGAAAATTATTACTCGGTTTAAGGCAGAAAATTTCGCTTTCATATAGAAAGCGAAAACCGGCTTTTCTGCCTCAAAGCGCTCTTTTAATAAAAAAACTTCACTTTGGTTCTTTAGAGCCAGTTGCAGAATTTTTCTGCTGAAAAATTGCCTGTTGGCTCTGCAACTGGAGAGAAAACTAATTTATTATATAAAAAAGCCCCCAAGTTAAATCACGCAAGGGGGTTTTTGTTTTTTACATTTAGTAGGGTTCATCAACTTCCGATTTGAAAATTTTGTAGCTGAAAAATACTATACTTCCAAAGCAGATTGTAAAATAAAAGCACTTGAGCGTTAATATCCATTCACCCTTAGCAAAATTCATCAAGGTTAAACGTATAAAGATAAAAGTCAATAGGGCAAAAATTAGCACAATTACCGCGAAAAATAGAATCCGAAATAATTTCATTTTACACTCCTTTTGTTAATGTGCCAGCTTTTTGTGACACGTAATAAATTTTCTTCAAAAATTTACACGTGCCTGCCACGTTTAAATTTTTCTTTCAGAAAAATTTATTACGTGGCGGTCCCAACCAGATTTGAACTGGTGTTACATGGATGAGAACCATGCGTCCTGAACCGGGCTAGACGATGGGACCAATTGTATATTTATATAATAAAATTGGCTTTTTGTCTAATTAGTATTTTGTTTATATTGTTGTATATTTTACTAAACAAAGTTAAAATTAACGAATGAAAGATTTATTTAAGAATTATATTTATCCTATAGCTACTTTATCGGGAAGTATTATCGGGGTTGGTTTTTTATCCCTGCCGTATATTGCTTTAAAAGTTGGCGTTTGGCCAATGCTTTTTTATTTTATAGCTCTCACGGGATTAATTGTGTTTGTGCATGTAATTTTTGGAGAAATCAGTTTAAAAACCCCCGATTATAAAAGATGGCCTGGATTTGTTGGATTTTATCTGGGAAAAACCGCAAAAAGCATTATATTATTTTCAATGATTTTAGGGTCTTTTGGCGTTTTATTGGCCTATTTGATTATCTGCAGCCAGTTTTTGACAGCCATTGTAAATCCTCTTTTGGGAGGGGATTTATCAATATATGTTTTTTTATATTTTGCAATTTTAAGTATGGCTGTTTACTTTGGTATTAAGGCGGTAGCTAAACTTGAATTTTGGGCTTTAGTTTTGTTGTTGTCTGCTTTAATTGTAATATTTATCAAAGGATTTTCAAAAATAAATTTATCAAATATTTTTCCAAATAATGCAATTATTCCTGGTGATTGGAAAACTATGTTTTTGCCTTACGGAGCTATTATGTTTTCTTTGTGGGGCGTAGGTTTAATTCCAGAAACAGAAGAAATGTTAAGGGGTAATAAAAAATCATTAAAAAAGGTAATTATAATATCTACTTTAATTCCAGCCACTATTTATATTTTATTTATTTTTTTAATATTGGGAATTTCGGGAATTCACACAACAGAGTCGGCATTAACTGGCCTTAAAAGTTTTTTGGGTCGGGGGATAATTTCAATAGCTCTTTTTATTGGTGTAATAACGACTTTTACGGCTTTTATGGCTCAGGGACTCCTTTTAAAAAAAGTTTTTATTTATGATATGGGCATTAAAAATTTTCCCGCATGGATTTTTACCTGTTTTCCGCCCCTTATTCTTTTTTTGTTGGGATTTAATTCTTTTATTTCCTTAATATCTTTTATTGGAGGCGTATTGCTTTCAATTGACGGCATTTTAATTTTGCTGATGTATAAAAAAATAGGCGGCAAAAAAATTATAATTTATCCACTTATGTTGGTTTTTGTTTTCGGAATTATTTACTCATTAGTTTATTTTATAAAATAAAATTTAGGCTTTTATATTATATATTATAGATTCTAAAATTATGGCTTGGTATTTTATTGTTTTTATATTTATATTTTCTTGTTTTGTGTTGTCTTGGTTAAGTTCCAGATTGGTTAAATCTTTAGTACAGATAGCAAAATATTTGCATTGGAGGGAGTTTATAATCGCTTTTTTTGTGATGGCATTTGCCGCTTCTTTGCCAAATTTATTTATTGACCTCAATGCCGCCTTACAAAATAAACCTCAGATTTCTTTTGGGGACATAATTGGAGGAAATTTAGTTGACCTGACCCTTGTTTTAGCAATAGCCGTATTTTTCAGCAAAAAAGGGCTTTCGGCTGAAAGTGAAATGGTTCAAGGTTCGGCTATTTTTACAACTTTAATAGCTGTTTTACCCCTGTTTTTAATTTTAGACAGCAATTTAAGTAGAGTTGACGGAGCGATTCTACTTTTTACGTTTTTTATTTATTCATGGTGGCTTTTTGCAAAACAAGAAAGATTCAGGAAAACTTATAAAAGCAATACTAAAACCCCCATTAAATCCTTTAAAAGTTTTTTAATAAATTTAGTAAAAATAATTATTCTTTTAATACTGCTTTTATTTGCTTCACAGGCGGTTGTAAGTTCAGCTCAATTTTTTTCTGATAAGCTTGGAATCTCACTTTCATTAGTCGGAATTTTAATAGTCGGTTTGGGAAATTCTTTTCCAGAAGCTTATTTTTCAATAATATCTGCCAGAAAAGAAGAGAATTGGTTGGTTTTGGGGGACTTAATGGGGTCAGTGATTGTTTGTGCAACTTTGGTTTTGGGAATTATTGCCATAGTTTCACCATTTGAAATTAAGGATTTTTCTCCATTTTTGATTGCCAGAATATTTTTAATTATTGGATCTATTTTTGCCCTTATATTTATAAGGTCGGGGCGTAAAATTACAAAAAAAGAAGGTCTATTTTTACTTTTTATTTATATTATTTTTTTGTTAGCCGAAATTTTTATTAAGTAATAAATTATTATTTCATTTATACAAATGGGATTTTCTGAATATACAAATAAAAATATTGAAGAAGTTTTTGAAAAACTTAAAACTTCAAAATCGGGTCTTTTGCAGAAAGAGGCTGTTTTACGACAAAGGGAATATGGGTTAAACGAGGTTTACGCAAGTGGAATTACTACTTTAGATATTTTATTTAGACAGTTTAAATCCCCATTTTTTTATATGTTATTAATTGCGGGAATAATATCTTTTTTTATCGGTGAAAAAATTGATAGTATTGTAATTTTAATTTTTATATCAATTAATGTTATTCTCGGATTTTTTCAGGAGTTTCGAGCAGAAAAAACAATTTCTCTTTTAAAAAATATCATATCTTCAAAAATAAAAGTTTTGCGAGATGATAAACAAGTAATTATTGAAAAAAAGTATTTAGTACCGGGGGATATAGTTTTGCTTTTCCCCGGAGATATTGTGCCAGCTGAATTAAGAATTATAAGTACTCAAAATTTTTTAATTGATGAATCGGTGTTAACTGGAGAGTCTGCCCCGGTTTCAAAAATAAGTGAAAGCTTTATAAAGGAAGAAAAAGAAATATTTAAATGCCGTAATATTTTATTTACCGGTACTTCTGTGGTTTCTGGAAAAGCCGAAGGTGTTGTTGTAAGTACTGGAAAAGATACTGCTTTGGGAGAAATAGTAAGATTGGTTCAAGCGAAACGTCCACTAGGAGTTTATGAAAAAAATCTTATTTATTTTTGCCGTTTGATTTTAAAAATAGTTGTAGCAACTATTATCCTAGTATTTTTATTAAATTTAATTATAAAAGGCGCAACTAATTTTTTTGAATTTTTACTTTTTTGCGTTGCTTTAATAGTTAGTATTTTGCCGGAAGCTCTTCCCGCTATTGTAATACTTGCCTTGTCTCGTGGAAGCTTGAAAATGGCTAAAGAAAATGTAGTTGTAAAAAGATTATCTGCCATTGAAGACTTGGGCAATGTTGAAATTCTTTGCACTGATAAAACTGGCACCTTAACTTTAAATAAATTATCTTTAGAAAAAGTTATTTGTGCAAATAAAGATAAGGTCATTTTATATGGATTATTGGGACAAGATGCAGTTAGTAAAAATCCTTTTGATACAGCTCTTTTAGCAAGGTCTGATTATAAAGTATTGTCAGACATTAAAAAGTATACTATTACAAAAGAATTACCTTTTGATTCCTTTAGAATGAGGTCAAGTTATTTAGTAGAGGATGAAAAAGGCGAAAAAATATTAATTACAAAAGGAGCTCCTGAAGTCATATTAAAACTTTGTTCAAAATTTGGCGGAAATTATCAAAGAAATGAAATTAAAGAAGATATAGCAAAAGAGGGACGGGATGGAAAAAGAGTTTTGGCTGTGGCTTTTAAGAAAATGGCCAAATTAAAATCCGCCCTTACTAAAGATTATAATATTTCAAAAGAAGATGAAAAAGGATTAACCTTTTTGGGATATTTTGTTTTTGAAGATCCGTTAAAAAGCACGGCAGAGGAGGCCATAAGATTGTCAAAAAAGTTAGGCGTTCAAATAAAAATTATTACAGGCGACAGCAAAGAAGTTGCAGGTTTTGTTTCTCGTAAAACAGGACTTATCACCAATTCAAATAATGTTATTTTAGGTGAAGATTTGGAAAAAATGCACCAAGATGAATTTGATAATACTTGCGAGGATAATTTTGTTTTTGCAAGAGTATCTCCAGAAATAAAATATCAAATAATAAAATCTTTGCAGAAAAAATACGAAGTCGGCTTTTTAGGAGACGGGATTAACGATGTTCCTGCTTTAAAGATAGCTAATATTGGAATTGCGGTTGAAGAGGCAACCGATATTGCCAAAGAGGCGTCTGATGTAGTGTTACTAAAAAAAGATTTAAGGGTAATTGTTAATGGTATAAAAGATGGAAGAGTTATTTTTTCTAATATCAATAAATATATAAAATGCACTTTGGCAAGCAACTTTGGAAACTTTTATTCAATTGCGGCTATTTCATTATTCATTAATTTTTTGCCAATGCTGTCTGTGCAAATTTTATTGGGGAATTTATTGTCGGATTTTCCGTTAATTTCTATTGTGACAGATTCGGTCGATATAGAAGAATTAAGAAAGCCAAAAATGTATCAATTGCATAATGTTTTGCCCCTGATAATATCTTTAGGGTTGGTCAGCACCGTATTTGATTTTATTTTCTTTTTTATTTTTTATAAAAATTCTCCTGGAAACATACAAACTCTATGGTTTATATTATCCATTCTTACAGAAATTTTCTTAATTTTTATAATACGAACAAGGCATCTATTTTGGAAAGCCAAAAAGCCAAGTTTTTCATTGATGTTTTTTACAATAATAGACGGTTTGGCAATAATTATTTTGCCATTTACTAAATTTGGCCAAAATGTGTTTCACTTTGTAAGCCCGCCGTTATCAGGCTTATTTATCATTTTAATTTTGCTTATTGCATATATCGCCCTAAGCGAATTGGTAAAATTAATTTATTTTCACTACTTTAAACCGCCAAATTTACAAAACACAAATCATTGACAATACTTTAATTATATTCTATAGTTGAAGTATGAACCTTGACAAAAAAACAGCTGTTTATTGTGGCGTTCACAATAGTGCTGTTTTGGTATTTTTCTGAATGAAGGAGTTTTAAGATGGAACAAATGAAAACAGACAAGAAGAAACTCTCTGTTGGATTTTTTCTAGCTGGTTTTATGATTTTACTTAAGTCCACCAAAATCATCGCTGTGTTGAAATTACTGAAATTCACCAAACCTTTGGTGACGGTTATTTCACTGCTTATTTCAGCAATATTCTACGGTTTTTGGCTCGGGCCTTGGTTTGCTATTGGTTTTTTGGCGATGTTATTTATCCATGAAATGGGTCACATTATTGCTCTAAGAATCAAAGGAATGGAAACCTCTGGTCCGGTATTTATTCCATTTCTTGGAGCAGCTATCTTTGTCCCCAAATTCGAGAATAGGGATACTGAAGCTTTTGTTGGTTTTGGCGGCCCGTTACTTGGAACCATTGCTGCCTTGGTATGTTTTGGACTATTTTTTGCCACTGGGCAAGATTCAGAAATACTGTTACTGGTCAGTTGCGTTGGAGTGTTTTTAAACTTGTTTAACCTCATTCCGATAAGTCCGCTTGACGGCGGCCGTATCACACAAGTTGTTGGCGGGTGGTTTAAGTATGTTGGTTTGGCATTACTGCTCGTTTTCACTATTATGATTCAACAACCTCAAATCTTGATGATTTGGATTTTAGTGCTGAGTGATTTTAAGGCGCTTGCCCTTTGGTTAAAGCCCTCAATTGCTAGTATTTTGGCCGTAAGCATGGCTTTGCTTATGATATTTGGTTTCAGTGGCCAACCATGGTTGGTTGACGTTATAGATTGCCTAGTAGTAAGTTTGTTTGTTTTAATGTATTGGTGTATTGATGCAGACGAGCAAAAGATACAAAGAAGAAAGAGTGAGTCGGGGGCAATACAACAGGAAGTCCAAGAACTTCCATATCCTGCGTTGCGGATCAGGATGATGTGGCTTTGTTGTTATTTAGTTTTGACTGCCATAGCGGCAGTTGGTATTTTCATCCAAGCGGGATATTTACCCGCATTAGTCCATACACACTCAGAAGAACTTACAAAACCTGCTGATCAAGATCGGTAGGGTGTTTCCCTCGACTGCACACGCGTCGAGGGCTTTTTTTCTTATAATTTTTGTTATAAAATGCATGAATATGGATATTTTAATATTATTTTATATTTTAATTATCACGGGTATTGGGACGGTGATTTTTTTGTTGCTCAAAAAAAAACCGGAACCCAAAAAAGATGATAGTTCGCTTTTAATGTTACAACAGCAGATAAATCAAATTTCGCAGGTTTTAGATTTAAAATTATCCGAGTCAAATAAAAATGCCCAATTTCAGTTTAACCAATCTGCAAAAATAATTGGGGATGTGCGCGAAAGACTTGCAAAGCTTGATGAAACCAATAAGCAGGTGGTAAGTTTTGCCGACCAATTACAAGGGTTGCAAGATATTTTAAAAAATCCAAAACAGCGCGGAATTCTGGGAGAATATTATTTAGAAACGGTGTTAAAAAATGTGTTGCCTCCAAATTCTTATAAAATGCAGTACTCTTTTAAAGACGGAACAATTGTTGATGCAGTAGTAGAAGTTGATAAAAGATTTATTCCCATTGATTCAAAATTTTCTTTGGAAAATTACAATAGAATGGTAGAGGCTCGGGATCCAAATGAAAAAAAGAAATTTGAAACTGCTTTTGTAAATGATTTAAAATTAAGAATTGATGAAACTGCAAAATATGTAAAACCAGAAGAAAAAACCATGGATTTTGCTTTTATGTTTATTCCATCTGAAGCTGTATATTATGATTTACTTATAAATAAAGTGGGGGTTATTGCAGAGGATACAAATAATTTAGTTTATTATGCAGGTAAGAAAAAAGTTATTGTAGTGTCTCCTACGTCTTTTTTGGCCTATTTGCAAACTGTTTTGCAGGGATTAAGAAATCAAAAAATTTCAGAACAAGCTCAAACTATAATTAAAGAAGTTGAAAGACTGGGTAAGCATTTATTTGTGTATTCAGAGTATATGTCGCGTCTTGGTGACCATTTAGGAAACACAGTTAGCTCATTTAATAAAGCCAAGTCAGAGCTTTTAAAAATCGATAAAGACGTGGTAAAAATTACTGATGGGGAATTGAAGATTAAAATAGATGAGGTTTCAGCTCCATCTGTTGACGAATAATTATTTTTTTGGTAAACTATTACTGATATGTTAGCAGTAATTAAAACCGGCGGGAAACAATACTTGGTTCAGCCCGGTGATAAAATTAAAGTAGAAAAATTGGAAGTAGAAGAAGGAAAAGAAATTACCTTTGACGAAGTTTTGTTGTATATGCCTACTTCGCAGTCAGGCGACAAAAATGGCAAACCAGAAATTGGCACGCCATTTGTAAAAGATGTAAAAGTGACTGCAAAAGTTTTAGACCAAGGAAAGGGAAAGAAATTAATTATTTTTAAATACAAGCCAAAAAAACGTTACAAAAGAAAAATTGGACATAGACAAACTTTTACAGAAGTTGAAATTTTAGAAATTAAGTAAAAATCCGCTCGTTGCGGATTTTTTTTAGCTCTTTTACAATAGACCTGTTGCGTAATAAGCTTTTACTGCAAATTGTATATTTCGGCTGTAAATTCGCTATATGCAAAACATATATCAAATTTATAGCTCGAAATCTTCAATTTTCGTTGAGAACCCTATTGCACAACAGGGTCTAATAAAGGAGGCAAGAGATGGATATTCCTTGCACGATGAATAATAAGATTAAGTGCACTAAGTGCAATACCATTTCATTGGTTAGCGAACTTAGAACAGGAGAGGGTAATAAATTTCCAAGAGCAGACAAAGATGGTGCTTCTTGGGAGTCTACCTATTATTATTGTCTGTTTTGCGATGATAGCTACGCGAAGGTTTTTGACCCTGGAGATGGAAATAGTCTTGTTTTAGGGGCAAATGTTGAGCTTGTTGAGTTGCAATAGATAATATAAATAAAGGCGACCCAAAAATTTGGGTCTTTTTTTTATTTAGTGTAGAAAAGAATTATATGCAAAAAGAAATTAGATGGCTTTTGGAAGAAAAATACTCTGGAAAAGCCGGTAAAAAATTTAATAAAGATGTTGAAAGATTAAAAATGGGGGAGCCACTAAATTATAGAATCGGATTTTGCGAGTTTTTGGGATGTAAGATTGATTTATCTAAAAAACCCTTAATTCCAAGACCGGAAACAGAATATTGGGTGCAACAAGGTATTAAGGAAATATACCGGGATTTTAACGATCGTAAAAATCAGAGTATTAACGTTTTGGATATTTTTAGCGGATCGGGATGCATCGGCGTTTCTATTATGCGAAACGTAATAAATTCTCAAAGAGAATTTAAACGTTTCAGAAACGTAAAATTTCAGAAAAATTTGTACGTTGCGACATTTAAAGATATCCATGTTACTTTTGTGGAAAAAGATAAAAATTTTATAAAGCAAATAAAAATTAATTGTAAATTAAATAATATTGTAAAAGATGCACATAGAATAATTCAGTCGGACGTTTTTTTAAATGTAAAAGGAAAGTACGATTATATTTTTGCTAATCCGCCATATATTGCCAAAAATAGAATAAGTAAAATTCAAAAGTCGGTTTTAAAATACGAGCCCAAAATGGCTTTGTTTGGCGGAAACGATGGACTGCTTTATATCAGAAAATTTTTGGCAGAAGCCAAAAATTTTCTTAATCCCGATGGTAAAATATATATGGAATTTGATTCTATTCAGAAAAAGGAAATCGAAAAATTATTAAAAAAGTTTAGATACAAAAAATGGGAATTTCACAAAGACCAATACAATAAATTTAGATATGTCATTATATGCAAAGCATATTTTCGTCGTCACTTGGCAATGAAGATTCGTAAATCTTCATTGCCTTCACTTGCTAGAAAATAAATAACTGAAATTGCATAAAATACCCGTCACCATTGACGGACTCACTTTTGTACTATATAAATAAAACAGTCCTTTGTTACAAACCCTTCCAAGGAGTCAGAAAATGTCCAAAAAGAGTATGTTTTGGTTGACTGTGATATTATTCAGTCTGGTGATAGTGCAAGTCGTTGGATTCTACTGGTTTGAGCATCAGCGAGTCCAAATTATCAAAACAGCTTCCGATTCCTCAGTCAACGGCACTGCCACCGAGTTTAAGGTTTTTAAAACCATCAAGCTCGGCACAGGCATCAAGGATGCCGACGGCTACCGCAGGGCCATCGAGGACAAAAATATGCGCATTGACGAATCCGCCAATGACATCCTTGGAAATCCCACGTTCAGTGTGGCCACAAAGGAAATCGAACTGGATTTGGTAGTCGTCACCCCCGACGAGCTGGGCCTCAAGAACAGAGATCGGTTCAAACTCAAAGACATCTACGCCCGCGCCAAGGAAAAGGGTCTCCAACTATGCCCTAACCAAGTCGGTCCCGAACTGCGTTTACGGTACACAGACCAGCCTAAATATGAGTGGCTGGTTATCGGTATGGAGCCGATTGTTGGTTTGGATGGTAGCCTCGAGCTGTTTAGCGTTGGACGCGAAAACGATGGCCTATGGCTCACCACCTTTAATGGTTTTCATGGCCAATGGGGTGGCGGCACCCGGTTCATCTTCGTTCTCCCACGCAAGTAACTTCAGGTTACTCTTTGGCTCTTAACTTCAAGACACAACAAACCCCTCAATGCAAACGGAAATTGCAGAGAGGGGATTTTTTTTACCCACCACTACCAATTCGCCAGCCGGCGAACGGTTTTTTTTGGGGTATAAAATGTCCAGGTTCAGATACATATGATACACTCGCTCGATTAGATTAAGCTTGTAAAACAATCACATTTTTAGTCGGCAATCCTTGCATTTTTATCCTCCTTGAAAATTCTGCTGGCGTAATCTGCCCGAGCGCCTCGTGAGG
>OBEQ012901309.1_pt1 | contig 13185 bp, 9 predicted proteins | sample 1670901 | NCBI WGS metagenome assembly OBEQ01 (sample SAMEA104232315, study PRJEB22302) | groundwater metagenome | biome: forest; feature: aquifer; material: groundwater | place: USA | collected 2011-08-07 | depth 5.4 m
CCAGATGAATACGGTTATTCAAAACAACTCGGGGCTTTGATATCCAGCCATCCAATATGGCTCTGTCCAGCATTTCATCTCCGGCCAGAAGTGCTAAGGCCATCTTTCCGGGATGCAGAGAATACAGATTATGAATACCCTTCTTTCCGTGATTCCAGATAACTGGCCTGTTGGTATCTATTAAAGTCGGCTTGACTCGGAATCCATGCTTTAGGAATTTGTAAGAAGGCACTATCTTGTCTTTCAAGATGTTTTGAAGTGTTGCGGTTAGGTATTCTATTTCATCATTAGATGGTGTGAAATTATCAGGGTGGTCAGAGAAATCAGAATTAGTTGGTCCAACCTGCAGAATATTTTTTTTCTGAAGACAGGCAATATATTTTCCGTCACTGCCAAAAGTTACAATATTATTCTGAAAAAAATATCCAGGAACTTCCATTTGAATTCCGACTCGTAACTGATAATCAATAGTTACACCCAGACGGGAACAGATATCTTTCATCCATGGACCCGTGGTGTTCACGACCAGAAGGGGCCCTCTGTGGTTGGAAACTTTAATAAGTTTATTTGTGGCACTTATAGCCACAATCTCTTCAATTAGACCGTCTTTAATTTTAAATTCTTGAAAATCTTCAATCTCAAACCTATTAACCAGGCTAGCGCATGTTGAAGTTTCCCAGCTCAGTTTTTTCATCAGTACTGATGGGTTTACAGTCCACTCACGAATAACAATAGCGCCTTCAATGTTTTTTATGCGTAGATTTGGCTCCATTTTTTCAAGAATGGAACGATTCACAAAAAAGTGATTCTCAAAATTTTCAGAACGGATTTTAGCCAGTTCGTCATAACGGGTAAAAAGTGCATGAAATTGGGCAAGACCATGTGGGGTTTTATTTCCAATCGGTATCAGATTAAGCTTTGCCTCAAATATTTGAGGATGGAATATTTTTAACCATCTGGAACATTCAAAAGCAGTTCTTTGGACAAGTTCTTCATCTGCCAGCAAGTAATCTGGCCTCGGAGCTATCCATCCGGTAGCACTATGGGTTGTCCCTTTAAAATTCTTGCCCAGAATCACAACTTTGATATCACGCTGGGTGGCAAGATATGCTAAGGCCAGAGACGCAATGCCGTCACCGATAATTACAAGATCGGCTTGGAGAGTTATGTTCTCCATGAAACTACGCAATAAGTTTGTTTATTTTAGGAACAGCATCCAAGCCAGCTTCCCAACCAGCATTTATTCCTTCTATCATTTGGTTTTGAGTAAAATCACTGAAATGCGCATCTGGTATTGGGTCGGAACTTACAAACAAAAAGTTCATCTTTTTCTTATGGGCATAGGACAAGTTTCGCATGGACTCTTCCATCTCTCTGATATGTTGTCTTATGACTTGCTGGTTTCCAACGTCTAAAGATTGGGAATAAAGTCTTTCTTCTAATCTTTTTAAACTTTCCCTTTGTTTATTTAACTGTCCAAGATCATTGTTAACCCTTAAATACCCAAGAATAGTTTTTCTTGTATTTTCTGATACTGTTATGTCAAAAGAACGGCTTAGTAATTCAACCCAATTACCAAATGACCTATCAAGCGGACCTTCGGCCCGAGAGTTATAATGAAAAACAACTATATTAGAGTAACCTTCTTTAACGGCAAAATGAACTGGAAGATTGCTTAAAGCTGCGGTGTCAACTATGTGGCCCATGCCGTTATGTCTTCCGGAATTAACGTGGCCGTATACTCTAAGTCCATTGATACCACCTTCAACATACCTTAGGTTTCTAAGGTCTGTTTCCAAATTAACATCTTCTGGTCGAAAGTTGGTGACTGAAACCCAACCCATATTTTTCCAGCCGTTCAAATAAAGAGGCGGATCGGAAAGTATTTGATCGAGTGTCCAACCGGCTGTGTTTAAATTTACGGCAGGCAGTTCTATTTTTATTGGTGACTTAAAGATTAGATCGAACCTCAAGGTCTCAAGTAAAAGTTTTCTAAGATTGTCGTAAACAAGAAATGATTCAACAGAAAAAACATCTTTTATAGTCTTCTCGGCTATTTTATAAGCTGGGAACCCCAGTGCTAACAAAGCCGAGTGGCTTCTTAGGAGGCTCTTTATTTTTCCAGCTTCGTGGGCTGAAACCAATAACCCTGCAATAGATAAGAAATCAATAATGGCTTTTTTCTTTAAATCAGGGTGGAGGCCTACGAAATGTTTTTTTCTTAAGTTAATCAACCTTTCTTCAAACTCTACATGAGCTTCTTCTAATCCTTGGATATATATAGATGCGGGAATGAATGCAACCGAACTGGTGGATATAAAAGAAGGATCTTTTTCGAGTAGTCCTTTTGATGCGGAATTACGAAGAGCATGCAGAGCACCAGCATGAGGACCTAATCTTGGAAATGTACCAGGTAAACAGAGCGCCCATTCTTGCATGGTATCCTCTTGTCAAAGAGCATATATGCCTTATCTATATCCTTAAAAATCTTTCTTGTCAAAACCCCGCCCTTGAAGAAGAATGTATCTTAAAAACTGCAAAATCTTTATATTTTAGAAAAATATTCTTCTTCAAGAGCGGGGTCAAAACCAAAACCCCCTTAGGGGGCTGGTTTTTAATATCTAGAATTGTAGATATTATTATTGCTTGATTGCTTCTTTCAATAATTTACCTGGAGTAAATCTTGGCTTCTTGGAAGCAGCTATCTGAATGGTTTCGCCAGTTCTTGGGTTTCGGCCTTCTCGGGCTTTCCTGTCGGAAACCTTGAAGATACCAAATCCAGTTATGTTGACTTTGTCTCCAGATCTCATGACCTTAGTGACCTCATCAACAAAGGCGTCTAACCACTCGGCTCCTTGTTTTTTTGTGACTCCCATTTTGTCTGCCAAACGGGATGCTAATTCTGATTTTTTTACTGGCATATTTTTATTGTTCTAATTATTTATATAAAACCCATAAACCCCAATCGACCGTTGAGATTTTGTAATTACTCTCTAATTCTGTAGGTTTTATGCGGAAAAATCAATAGGGGTGTGGATTACTACTTAATTCTGCCTGAAAAATTCACACAACCTCCATGCATGCTGCGGGGTGTACCTTTTAAAAATATTGCTAAATTTTAAAAAGGTACACACCCTCCGCCGGTTACTTAGGTGCTATGCGATGGTTGGCAAGAGGGAGCCAAATAACTGAAAACGGCTTTAGATAAGGGTTTTTCTGCTATTTAACAGATGACATATTGATGTGGTATGATTAAGCTACACTCGAATCCAGAAAGGAGACTGGCATGTTCATTTGCAAAGGATGCATGAAAGACGATCAGCATTTCGATTTCCACCTGTTCAGATCTCATGGCCCCTGTGAGATTTGTGGGAAAACGAAAACCTGTGCCGATTGCCACTGTCCGCCTACCCCCGCCAAAAAGAAATAGTCCGGCCAAAAACCGGCAAGCCCCGCAACACGCGGGGCTTCACTTTTTTTCAGATGAGTTTGAACTTTTATTGCCAACTATCATCTGTCCACCAAATCAACCAGCGGAGGGAGACGCCTTTTTAAAAATTTACTAATTTTGTAAAAAGGCGTCTCCCTCCGTACGCATAGAGGTTGTGTGAACTATCTTATCTGGCGTATTCGATAGCGCGAGTTTCGCGAATGACATTTACTCTGATTTCTCCCGGATATTTCATTTCTTCTTCTATCTTCTTGGCAATATCTTTTGCCATTTTAAGAGCGCTTAAATCGTCAATTTTAGTTGGTGTAACAAATATTCTTAATTCCCTACCCGCCTGAATGGCATATGATTTCTCAACTCCATCAAATGAACTAGCAATTCTTTCCAAATCCCCAAGACGCTTTAAATAAATTTCAACAGTATCTTTTCTTGCTCCCGGTCTTGCCCCAGAAATCGAGTCAGCAGCTGTGACTATTCTAGCCTCCAATATAGCGTAAGGATACTCATCGTGATGTGCTTCCATTGCGAGAATGGCTTTTGGATCTACTCCAAATTTTGAAAGTAGTTTTCTGCCTATTTCCACGTGAGTTCCTTGGACTTCATGATCTACGGCTTTTCCTATGTCATGAAACAAGGCACCCTTTTTTGCAATAGACACGTCTGCGCCCAATTCAGTCGCTAGCATTCCGGCAATATGGGTCATTTCAACGGAGTGAAGTAAAACATTTTGTCCAAAGCTTGTTCTGAAAGCCAGTCTTCCTAGCAAATATGTTAGCTTGGGGTCTACTGGGCCAACTCCTGTTTCAAAAAGTGCTGCCTCACCGGCTTCTTTTATTTTTTCATTTATCTCACTCTTGGCTTTTTCTACCATCTCTTCAATCTTGGCTGGATGGATTCTGCCATCGGCTATAAGTTTATCAATTGCTAATTTAGCTATTTGGCGTCTGACCGGATCGAATCCGGACACGACAAGTGCTTCTGGAGTATCATCAATAATAATATCAACTCCGGTCAGGCGTTCAATTGCTTTAATATTTCTTCCCTCTTTACCAATAATTTTTCCCTTTACCTCATCTGATGGGAGACCAACAACTGTAGTCATGGCGTCTGCAATGTGAGAAGCAGCATATCTTTGTATTCTTGCTCTGTTTTTGTAACTAGTTCAATTTTAGCTTTTTCTCTATCTAATCCAGATATTCTTTCCAACTCTTTCAGTTGCTTCTCTTTTGATTGTTCAAGTTCGTTTTTAGTATTTATCAATTCAACCGCTTTAGATTTTAGGGTTTCTTTTTCTAAAGAAAGATCTTTTCCTTTTTGTTCAAGTTCATTCTCCTTTTTAGTTAAAAGATTTTCTATTCTTGAAAGTTGTGAGTTTCTTTCTTTTTCTTCCTTCTTTGCCTCTTCAAGTATCTTAAAAGCGCTGTTTTTTGCCTCAAGAAGTATGTCTTGGGATTTAGCTTTAGAATCTGCGAGTGTTGCCTCTGCTCTTGATTCAGCAAGAGTAACTTTTCTACTGGCGACTAAATGCCTGATAAGATAGCCTATGACTAGTCCTGGAAGTAATGCCGAAAATGCCGTTATTAACGGGTTTAAACCTGAAAACATATTGTTTGGAAGTTAAGTAGTAGTTCATGTTCACTTTTGTGAGCCCTCTCCGCAACCCGCGTAGCGGAGCGGTGGTCGTATGACCGCTACAGAACTAAAGATTAAAATTAAATGACTAACATTAGAAGGATAACAAATACTTTAGTTTTATGCAACCTCTCCTCTCCGCTCCCCCAGCCACATATCCTTGAAAAACCGCAATTGGTCTCCTTCCAGCGAGGAGTCCACTGCTTGAATCTCGTCACATTTGAAGAACCAAGCCAAATGCTCCTGTGAACATTTTTTAAAGGTATGTGGTCTGGGGTCGCTAAAATTTATTAAGCGGTTTTTGGCTTTATTTTAGACAAATTTGAACCTCTCTTACCAGTCACTACCTACCACCCCAAGCAACCGGCGGAGGGTGTGTGCTTTTTTAAAATTAGTAAATTTTTAAAAAAGTGCACCCCGCAGTCATGCGTGGAGATTGTGTCAACAATTTATTTTTTTGATATACTAATCTAATGAAACCAGTAGTTCTCACAATTTTGGATGGATGGGGGTATTCCAAACAAAAACTTGGCAATGCCATTTTAAACGCGAAGACGCCTAACATTGATTCTATCCAGAAAAATTATCCATCACTTCTTCTCCAGGCCTCCGAAAAAGCTGCGGGCATGACTTGGGGTGAGTCTGGAAACAGTGAAGTCGGACACCTAACAATCGGTGCAGGAAGGATTATTTTTCAATATTTATCCAGAATAAATAAGGCCATTGATAATGAAAGTTTTTTTTCAAATGAAGTCTTAATCAAGGCAGTTGAACATGTTCATGACAACAATTCGGCCCTTCATTTAATTGGACTTCTTACCTCCGGTTCTGTTCATGCGTATCTTGACCACCTTTTTGCTTTGATAGATTTAGCAAAGAAGAATAATGTTTTAAATTTAAAAATTCACCTATTTACCGACGGAAAGGATTCTGGTCTAAAAGAAGCACCGGAGCTTATTAAAAAAGTGGATGATTACTTATCTAAATCTGGTGCAGGTAAAATAGCTACTGTTATGGGCAGAGATTTTGCTATGGATAGGGGCAAGAACTGGAATTTAACTAAAGCAGCATATGAACTCTTAACGGCTGGTATTGGAGAAAAGAGCGCGGATATATATAAGAAACTAAATGAGTATTACTTGAATGGCAATAACGATTCTAAAATACCCCCGACGATAATTGATGATACTGGAATAGTTCAAGAAAATGACGCTTTAGTATTTTTTAATTTCAGAGAAGACAGCATGAGACAACTTGTCGAATCTTTTGTAGATAAAGAATTTAACATATTTAATAAAAAAGAATTAAACAATATTTATGTTGCTTCCCTAACTCAGTATATTGAAAACCCAAATCTTCATGTCGTCTTTCCTGTTCCCGAGATAAAAAACGGTCTTGCTGAGGTATTAAGCAAAAACAGCAAAAATCAATTTCATATTGCTGAGACGGAAAAATATGCCCATGTCACCTATTTTTTTAATTGTCTAAAAAACTTGCCTTTTGATGGCGAAACTGATTTATTTTCTGAATCAGTAAAAAACCCTCTTAGTGACCCAAAAATGAAAGCTGATGATATAGCTGAGAAGGTTTTATCAGAACTGAATAGGTACGATTTCTTTGTGATTAATTTTGCAAACGGTGATATATTGTCCCATTTTGGGAACTTAGAGGCTGCCGTACTAGGAGTTCAGGCAATAGATGACGCCATTGGTAAAATAAAATCAGCAGTATTAGAAAAAAATGGAACTATGATAATAACGTCTGATCATGGCAATGCGGAATCTCTTATATATAAACTATCCGGCGAAAGTGAGACGAAGCATAACGACAATCCTGTACCGTTTTATTTGATAGGCAAAGAATTTGAGCAGCTTCGTTCCAACGAGAACATAGAATCAACTATGACAAAATCATCAGGTTTGTTGGTCGATGTCGCCCCCACCATCCTTGAGCTTATGGACATAGAAAAACCTATCGAAATGACCGGAGAGAGTTTGCTCAAAATTTTAAGGTAATTGCATTCTAACAACACTCGCTTCGCCCCATTGCCTCCCGCCAACTGTTCGCATTCCCCCGCGAGGAATGCTCACTTCATTCTCGGTCCGGATTTTGTCAAGACTTACGCTTCGCTTCAGTCGTTGACAATCCATGCAATCCGGATTCGAAAGATTGTCGAGAGGCAATGGGACTGCGCAAGTTGTTTATTCTATATAGACGTTAAAACTTTCGATATACTTTTTTATATGATAAAAATACTTGCATTAGGGGAAGCTCCTCACGGAGCTAACATAGATCAAATCAAGAAAATTTTAGAGAGCAGAGGTAATTTATCCGGAATTTTTTTAGAACACCCCATAAATTATCAAGATTCAGTAAAATTCTACCTTCAAAATAAAAAGGTAGATGAAAAACTTCAAAAATATTGGGAAAGATGTACGAAAGAAGGTAATGATATAAAAGGAGTAGATATGTATTTACTAAATTTTGCTTCTGAGAGAAAAATCCCTGTTGTTTGTATTGATTCCAGCAAAACTCAAACTGACGAATATAATAAAAAATCAGACATAGGGTATTGGTTTCTTAGGGGAGAATCTCGTGATGAAGATATGTTTGAAAATATCATTAGGACATATCATGAGAATGAAGAATGGATTGTATTATGCGGTGCAGGACATTTAATTACCGAGATTCACCCTAGAAGCGGGAAAAAGACACTAAGAATAAGACTTAGAGAAAGATTTGGAGAAGAATTTTCATATCTGGTTCTGGGTCAATAATGTTCTAAACCCCGAGCCAAACCATTCTCGAACGGCTTTTGCGAAATAAACGGGCATGGTGTCTGTCAGTAGACAGACGAGCTTATGAGCAATAGCAGTGAGCGAACACGCTGGGTGAGCGAGCGTAGTGAGAGGATGGTTGGTGAGGGATGAGAGTAAGAACAAAGAGCTATTCAATTATTCCTCCGCCGAGAAGTTCTCCTTTTTTATAAAATACTGCCGATTGGCCGGAAGTTATGGCCCTTTCAGGGGTTTTCAGTTCAAGTTCGCCATTCTTTTTTAGAATGGCTTTTTTTAATCCAGCCCGATAACGTAAACGGACATCCAGTTGTGCTGGTAATTTTAATTTTTTACTAACCCAGCTTATTTCAGAGACTTTGGTTTTTTTGGTAAGCAAATCCTTTTCTTCCCCGACATAAATAATATTTTTTTTGATATCTTTGGAAACGAGATAATATGGTCCTCCACCGATGCCCATATTTAATCCGTGCCTTTGTCCGATTGTGTAATAGTAAACCCCGTCATGTTTTCCTAAAACTCTGCCGTCTAGGTGGATAATGTTTCCGGTTTTTGTTTTAATTTTTGTCTGCAAAAAATCCTTAACATCTAAGGGTCCGACAAAACAAATCCCTTGGCTATCTTTTTTATCATGATTTGACAGTCCAAGTTTTTTGGCTAGTTTTCTAACTTCCGGTTTGATGTAGTCCCCTATTGGAAACAGGCATTTTTCTAATTGTTTTTGTTTCAGAGTCCACAAAAAATAGGATTGGTCTTTATTTGAATCATGAGCAGTGAACAATGAGCAGTGAGCATGTTCCCTGTTCATTGTTCCATGTTCATTGCGCTTTAAGCGCACATAGTGTCCGGTGGCGATGTAATCCGCGCCTTCTTTCATGGCTCTTTCAAAAAACAAACCGAATTTAATTTCTTTGTTACACATTACATCAGGATTTGGCGTTCTTCCGGCTCTATACTCTTTAACCAGATAATCAGTAACAGATTTTTTGTATTCTTTGGAAAAATCCCAAGTTTCAAACGGTATCCCCAAAACAGACGCTGCCCTCATGGCGTCTTCTCTATCTTCTTTCCACATACAAAAACTACCAACTTTAGGTTGCCATGGCTTCATAAAGACTCCGACCACATCAAAACCTTGTATTTTTAACAACGCAGCTGAAACTGAAGAGTCAACTCCACCGGACATAGCGACGTAAACCAGTTTCATATCGAATATTATACATAAAATCTAGGTTTTTTCAAATAAAAAATCCGCTTCTGTGGCGGATTAGGGCAGTCCTTTTTCTTGGAGATATCTTATCTTCAACATGTAGCCCTTAGTTTCGTCTGCCAAACCCCCTCTTTTAGAACTTAAGGCGTTAATCCAATCGCTTAAGTCGGCGACGATAGAAGCTTTTAGAGATAACAACGCACGAGAAGGTCTTCCGTTATAAGCTGCTGCGAGATATTCAACTAAACGAGGGTCACTAAGAATCTGATCCCCATGTTTTTTTACAAAGTCGTTCAAATTATAATCATAAAGTAGAATAGCCGCTTTCATTGAGTTTAGGTGGTCAGCCGCTCCTGTTTCAAAGTCAGATATTAAGTTAGCGGTTGGGTATGTTTTTCTTATGCTTTTATAGGTTGCTGGAGTAAATTGAACCCATCCAAAAGCGCCGGCCTTGGACCCAGTCTTTGAAAAAGCAACACTTTTGTTGGCTCCGATAATGACAAGGACCCTCTCTACTGATTTTTGAGGATCTTCTATAAATTCGGTTATGTCTGTATGTTCCAAAATTGGGAGATAAGAAAAGAAAAAAGGTAGCAAAGATGAAATATCAGCCACCCGTTTACCATCTATGGTCCGAGAAGGCACGTTGTTTTTCTTTAAATCAGCCATGGCCGAATTAACAATAGATCTTAAATACTGAGAACCAGCCTCAACAAGTTCCGAGGTATGCAACTCTTCGCTGTAAGGAGAATATATAAACTCTTCTACCGAATAAATTTTCTTGCTTACCGTTTTCTTTTTTCCAGCTTTATTTTTTACTGTTATCTTTTGAGTTGTCTCGTTTATGTCAGGATATTTATTTTTCAAAACAAGCCACTTATCGGGACTGACTATCTTATAAACAGTATTCCACCTATTCCATCTTATTCCATTAGGTCTTTCTACTATCTCAATTTGATATCCAGAGGGACTAAATAATTGGACCCCATCTTTTTGGATTCTTATTGAGACCTTGATAATTCTGACCTCGCCAGTGTCCAAGTTCATTATTTTTAGACCGATGTCCTTGTTCTGTTCGGTTAACTTTTTTCTGGATATAGAAATCTTACCCCCGCTTTGGCTAATCCTGTTCTCATAAAAATCCAAACTTTTGGTTGAAACACTGAGGTGAAGTTCTTTAAGAAGGTTATCTTCCTCGTTAATTTTTTCGACCAAATTCCATGGTGGAGATGATGGCGGTGGCGTATTTTCAAATTCAATAGTTTTGTTTGGAAGTATCTGGGCATCGGAATAACCTTCAAAGAAAATTAAAAATACAAAAGCCAAAAAACTTCCTAAAACAAAGTTGAGTTTTGAGTTCATTCTCATTGCTATCTCATCTTACCTTAAAATTGTTAAATTACATACGAATAAGATAGCACATTGTTGAGAATCTTCAATTACAAATTAACCTCTATTTCTTTTGCCAAACGTTGAACGGAATTGGCATAATTAACACAACCCGATTTCGTGCTTGTAGCGCTTCCGCAGTAGTATCTTTTAGATGCGGCTATTTCGCCGGCACGAGTCTGACTATTAGCTCCATCCTTAGCGAGTTTAGATGCGGCAGCAATAAAAGCATCTTCAATATTCCAAGGATTTGCCGGATTATGACCGGTTAGTCGAGTAACTTCTTCTTTATAGCCTACCCAAGTGGATGGAATAAATTGAGCCGCTCCCATAGCACCGCCCCAACTAGAACCGCATGAAATTGGAGTCTGAAATGGATCCTTACCCAACTCCGCAGTAATTTGTAAAAACAAAGGCAGATCTCTCGTGGGGTGTATTCCTTTTGAGTAAATCTGGCCGTTTGTAACTCTGCGGGTGGCTCCGCTGGTTGAGTCAACAATGTAGCATTTGCCCACATTGCTTCCAAGGGCGCTTTCCTGCTCAAGTTCAGCAAGTAAAAAAGCTGGACGTATACTTTCTCCTATGGCGGCTAATTGACCATATTTTACGGCTTCTTCTGCTGAAATACCATTCTGTATCAAATACCCTATTTGGTTTTTTATTGCTTCAATGTCTTTTTGAGATTTTTTCACCAACTCTTGGTATTTTGACTCTTGGCCTTTCGTGTCTTTCAAAAGTTTTGCCTGTACTGCCTTGGTGGAATCAATGGAACGTTTTTCTATTTCCTGCAAACGTTTGGCCCGTTCAAGTTCTGTTTGTTTTTCTTCAAGGTTTGACTGATGTTCTTCCAGTTCTCCTTTAAGTTGTTTTATGTCATCTATGGCAATTTTTAGATTCTCTTGAGTTGTTTGGATACTATTTAAGTCGTTAAAAAAATCTGACAGACTTTGATTTTTAAGTAGAATTTCTGTCAGGGTTCTTTGGTCGTTTTCATTAATAATTTTGATGTATTGCCCTAAAGCGTTTTTGTGTTTGTTTATTTTTTCTTCGGCATCCCCTATTTTTGTTTCCGTGGTTCCTATTTCTAAACTCGTCTTGTTTATAGAAATTCCTAGAGACTTAATTTCTAGTTGGACCTGGCTTATTTTTGCGTTTAAATTGCTTATTTCATTTTGAAGTGTTTGGGATTGATTACGAGCACCTTCTATCTGCTTTTCGTATTCATCAATTTGTTTCTGGATCTCTTCTATTTGTTTATTTCGGGTGTCTATTTCATCTTGAACAGAGCCGTTTACCCCGATATGGGGTAAACAGAAAAAAAGAAGCGATAACGCAAATAAAATTTTGGTTTTTGTTGTCATTGCTTGTGTTGATAATTATAACATGACTATAGTACTTATCTAGCATATAATTAAGCCACGATGTATAAATATAAAAACTCTGTATCGGCTAGAATAATTGTATCGTTGCTGGTACTTTTAATTTTCTCAGCTCAGGCTTATGCAATTGGAACAGAATGTATTGAGGATGCTCCAGATCCATCTATCGTACCGAATATGAAATCAGTGGTTGATGCCGTTGCCAATGAAGACTGGGCTCGCTTTGAAAGATCAGAGACCGACTACGATTTTTTAGATGAACTGGTAACTCGTTTAAGGTCTGGAACAGGAGGAACAAAGTGGGCATATAACGGAAAGAGGGCTAATTTAAATGATCCGTGGAAAGAAGGCATCTCTTATTACTATGGACAAGGTAATTCACCCAGACCCGGAACAACAGATATTTATGAGGTTTTTGCAATTGACGTTGCTCACCAAGAACCAGGAAATTTTTATACTGATTGGGAAGTTGTAGATTGGCCTAATCATCCTAGATATAACGGCGACGGCACAGTAAATGTTGTTTATCTTTATCCAAGAAATGCTGGTGGGTCAGGGCCTGCAAAATTAATGTGCTCAGCTGTTCAACCGCCGACAATTACTGATATTGATCCAATTACTGCTGTTCCTAGCCAGAGCGTAGAGGTATATGGCACAAATCTAGGTGAAGAAATACAGCTCTTGTCTAGTAGTGGTACAACTACAAATGTCACGAGTTCACCTAATAACCAATTAACAACAACCACTTTTCAGGTACCTCCAAATATCCCATCTGGAAGTTACAAGGTCATTGCCACTAACTCAAAAGGTTCAGCCACTTCGACTCAAAGTTTGGCTATTAAGGTGGGAGGTCTTCCTTTTTCTCCTTCAGTTACATCTAACCCACCTACACAAGGATTACCAACTGATTTAGGACAGTTAATTCAGCAGATATTCACATGGTCACTATATATATTAGGCGTTTCTGTTTTTGTAATGTTTTTTTATTCCGGCTTTCTGTGGCTTACGGCAGCGGGAAATACTTCTAGGGTTGGAGAGGCAAAAACCCACATGACCAATGCAGTATTTGGAGCTATTCTTCTCCTATCTTCTTATTTAATTTTATATACCATTAATCCTGATTTTGTGAAAAATACATTTAATCTTCCTGGGCTAGGCATAACAACTTCTCCTACCCCCGCCCCCGGCGGCGGAACATGTTCTGGTCCAGGCCTACCCGTCCCTCCTGGCTCTCCTCCAAACGGCGCAAGTGTAGTTAATGATGTAGCATCTGAATTCCCCCAGTATCTAGCTAACTCTTGTCAAAACACAGGAGGAACATGGGAATTC
>OBEQ012974656.1_pt1 | contig 13185 bp, 8 predicted proteins | sample 1670901 | NCBI WGS metagenome assembly OBEQ01 (sample SAMEA104232315, study PRJEB22302) | groundwater metagenome | biome: forest; feature: aquifer; material: groundwater | place: USA | collected 2011-08-07 | depth 5.4 m
AGAAACAAAATCTCGTCATCATTCCTGTAATAAATAAAATAGATATGCCCAATGCCAAAGTGAAAGAAGTTGAAGAAGAAATTGAAAATTTACTGTCAGTGGATGGGTCGTTGATTCTCAAAATTTCTGCTAAAACAGGCGAGGGCGTAAAAGAAGTACTCAAAGCCGTCATAGCTCAAGTGTCGGCGCCGGTGGCTCAACAGGATCGACCCTTGCGGGCGGTTATTTTTGACTCTAGTTTTGATGCCTATAAAGGGGTACTAGCTTATGTGAGAGTTGTAGATGGTGTAGTCAGGGGCGGTAATAAAATGAAGTTGTTTGCCACCAAAGAAAAAGCAGAAGTTCTGGAAGTTGGCTACTTTTCTCCACAATTGAAAAAAGACATTGAACTGGTCAGTGGCAATATCGGCTATATTGCCACTGGGATAAAAACCCCAGGAACAATCAAGGTTGGGGATACAATATTTCTTGACGGTCAGGATGTCCAGCCGTTACCTGGTTATGCGGAACCACGGCCGGTGGTTTTTGCTAGCTTTTACCCCACCAATTCAATGGAAGGGGATGATTATGACATTCTCAAAGATGCGTTGGGAAAAATAAAACTCACCGACGCCTCATTGACCTATGAGCCCGAATCTTCACCGGGACTGGGGCGAGGATTCCGTTTGGGATTTCTAGGGATGTTACATATTGAAATCATCAGTGAGCGCTTGAAGCGTGAACATGGCCTGTCTTTGGTTATCTCTTCTCCATCAGTGGAGTATCACATCGTAGACAAACAAGGCAAATACATCAGTATTCGTTCAGCGGCCGGGCTTCCGGATCCAAGCAAGATTGAGTATCTCGAAGAGCCATTCGTAAAATTAGAAATCTTAAGCCCGACGCTCTATTTGGGTTCGATGATGAAATTAATGAGTGAGACGAGAAGCCAATATGTTGCCACAGATTACCTCACGAAAGAAATAGTAATTTTGAAATATGAAACCCCACTGGCAGAAATTATCACTGACTTTTACGACCAACTCAAAAGCATTAGTTCCGGGTTTGCTTCAATGAGCTACGAACCGTTTGAATATCGTCGTTCTGATCTAGTCCGGCTGGATATTCTTGTTGCGGATGAGTTGATTGAGCCGTTTTCCAAGGTTGTGCCACGAGAAATGGCCTTTCATGTCGGTAAGAGTACAGTGGAAAAACTTAAAACTGTTATTCCGAGGCAGTTGTTTGCAGTGACGTTGCAAGCGGCGATTGGTGGGAAGGTCATCGCTCGGGAGACCATTAGTCCGATGCGTAAGGATGTCACTGGCTATCTCTATGGTGGAGATATTACCCGTAAGAAGAAATTACTGGAAAAACAAAAGCGCGGAAAAGCACGAATGAAAGAAACTGGTCGAGTGAATATTCCACAGGAAGTATTCTTGAAGATGCTGAAGAAGTAACTGACACGTGATATAATCAAGCAATGAAAGAACTTAAATTTCCCGATGGATTTTTATGGGTTGAAAGTAAACTGCTTTACTTTCAACGGGTTTTGCAAAAAATTGTTCCTAATTTTTTGATACCAAAACCCCGGGCTTTTGTCGTTTCGACAAAAGAGTGCTTGAACTTCCCCAAAAATTTTTTGTGGGGAAGTTCAACCTCTGCTTATCAAGTTGAGGGTGGAATTGGCCCCGTTAGAAGTCTCGCTCACGACAAAGTCGCGAGTCCAGAGGACCTCGGCGAGGCTACTTCTAACGGGGTTGAGAACGACTGGTCTGAGGCTGCTCGGCAAGGCAAAGTGCCTTTCGCTGGCCGAGCATGTGACAGCTATAATCGTTACGAAGAGGATTTTGATATTGCTAAATCGTTGGGCCAAAATGCCCATAGGTTTTCGATTGAATGGGCGAGAGTCGAACCGGAAGAGGGGAAGTTCGATGAGCAAGCGATAGATCACTATAGAAAAGTACTGCAAGCCTTGCGAGATAGAGGACTTGAGCCAGTTGTTACACTTTATCACTGGACACTGCCGCTTTGGTTTGTAAAAAAGGGGAGTTGGTTAGCTAAAGATAGCCATCAAACTTTTGGGAGTTTCGTAGAGCGGGTTGTTAGTGAATATAAAGATTTAGTAAAGTTTTGGATTACACTCAACGAGCCGATGGTCTATGCTAGTGGAGGTTTTCTCAGAGGAAATTGGCCACCTTTTGTGCGAAGTCCAGTTGTATTTCTTAGGGTAATCAGTCGATTAACTACATCACATGATGTCGCATACGACAAAATTAAATCCATATCGGCTACGGCTCAAGTGGGAATTGCGAAGCATAATATCAATTTTGAGTCTAACGCCAATCCTATTTATCAGCTGGCAGCTAAATTTATGATTTGGTTTTGGAATCATCGGTTTTTAAGAAAAATTGCTAAAAAACAAGACTTCCTTGGCTTAAATTATTATTTTCATAGAAAATTTGGAGACTCTACAATTCATGAAAAGTCGGATTTAAATTGGGATATCTATCCCGCAGGAATTCGTAATCTTTTGTTAGAACTTCAGCAGTACAATAAGCCCATTTACATTTTTGAGAACGGGCTTGCTGATGCCAAAGATGAAAAACGAGCTAAGTTCATTAGAGATCATTTGACTTGGGTGCATCGAGCGATTCAGGAAGGTATTGACGTCCGCGGCTATTTTTATTGGTCATTGTTGGATAATTTCGAGTGGGCGCATGGCTTTGGTCCACGGTTTGGCCTGGTTGAGATGAATTATGCTACAATGGAACGACATATTCGTTTATCAGCTTATGAATATAAAAAAATTTGTGAGTCTAATGCGATACTCACGTAGCAGAAGAGCTCAAACAGTAATTTCCGTTTGAGCAGAATATCAAAAATAAACAGAGTTGCTGGTATGTTTCTTTCGCAGACAGCGGCGAAGAGTCCGATGCAAGAAAGAGATATGCCAGCAACTCTGTGCCAAATACGATGACTTGGTTATATTTATTACTGATTGCTCACTTTCTCAATGCCATTGTTTTTATGGTGGCCAAGTATTTTGTGTCGGGTCCGATACCCAATGTCAGGGCCTATGCGTTCTATGAATCGCTGGGCAGTGCTAGTTATTTGGTAGCAATTCCTTTTGTTGGAATAGCCTTGTTGCCTATCGGTGATTTGGCCATTTGTATTTTTGCCGGCTTCGTTTTTAGTATCGCTCTGGTGTTTTTGTATAACGCGATTCAAAGACACGATGTTTCCGGCGTGGCACCGGCTGTTGGAGCGATGACGGCCATATTCACTCTGATTATTGGTTTTTTGTTTCTCCAATCAGCATTCTCCAGAGCAGATTTCTGGGCCTTTGCCTTTTTAGTCATCGGCACATTCCTAGCTTCCAACATGAAGGTTGATAGCCATGATGCCAGAACGAGAATAGTCAAAGAGCTATCGTCGGCAACTGCAGCTTCTTTTTTGCTGGCACTTTTTTACGTTTTAATTAAGTTAGAATACAACAAGTTCGGATTCATTAGTCCTTTCTTGTGGACTAGAGTCGGCATGTTGGTGGGAGCAGGGTTCATTTTTATCTTTATGAATAAGAATAACAGTATTGTCGATTCCTTTAGAAATTCCCACAGCTCTCTAAGGTTCGGTTTTATTGGTATCAAGATGGTCGCGGGTGTTGCCTTCCTGCTGATTGCCTACTCTGCTTATTTGGGCAATGTGGCTCTCGTGAATGCTATGCAGGGGCTGCAGTACATGTTTTTAATCTTGATTTCGGGAGTGTTGCTGTGGGTTAGCCCTAAGCTGGTGATGGAACATTATACTAAACATCAATGGATTCATAAAATCTTTGCCATTATTTTGATTATAGCCGGACTGGTTTTACTTGGAGGTGGGAGACACTAATATGGGCCAACACAAAATCTTAAAATTATTGTTACTAATTGTGGTAATTTTTTTTCTGGCAAGTTTTATTTTTGACAGACCGGCAAAAAACATTACCTATGGCGTATCTTTCAGTAAGTTTCATGCCGACGAATTAAATTTAGATTGGAAGAAAGTTTATCTGGCATTGCTTGACGATCTCAAGGTCAGAAATTTCAGATTTTCAGCACATTGGCCAAATACCGAACCACAGGAAGGGAAATTTAATTTTTCCGAACTTGATTTTCAGATGAAAGAAGCGCAACGACGCGGTGCTTCGGTGATATTGGCGGTGGGACGGCGTCTACCAGGTTGGCCAGAATGCCATAATCCAGGTTGGCTAGCAGGAAAAGACGTGAAGTATCAGAATGAAAAACTTTTAGATTACACATCAACGACGGTTAATCATTTTAAAAGTTATAACAACATTCGGTATTGGCAAGTGGAAAATGAACCATTTCTTGGATTTTTTGGCCGTTCACACTGTGATCCGCTAGATGAAAGTTTTTTAAAACAAGAAGTTGCTTTGGTGAAAAAACTTGACCCCAACAGACAAGTTTTAGTTACTGATAGCGGTGAGTTTGGTACGTGGTATCATGCTTATCAAAACGGTGACATCTTCGGTACCAGCATGTATCTCTATGTCTGGAACCGGGTTATTGGTCCCATGAGATATCCCATTACCCCGCTATTTTTTAGAGTTAAAAAGACAATAGTTGAGCTTTTTTACGGCAGTAAACCTTCAATTCTCATAGAACTTTCCAGCGAGCCGTGGCTGCTTCACCCCATAGTGGATACTGAGATGACAATACTGTTGGATCGCATGGGCATAGATAAGTTTAACAACATGATTGATTTTGCCACTAAAACTGGATTTCAAAATCAGTACCTATGGGGTGCCGAGTGGTGGTACTGGATGAAAGCACAAGGTCATCCAGAATATTGGAGCCGGGCTAAGCAGTTGTTTCAGACACAAAACTGAAATATCAACTTTTCCATATTGCTGTCGGTAATAAAATAGGGTATCTCTATTGAATATGAATTTTAAGAAATTTCTTATCGTTTTTGCCGTTATCGTTTTTATCGGCGCGATTTCCTATAAGCTATCATTACCGACCATCGGCTCAAAACTTCGAACTGCTTTTGTCGGTACTCTTGTACCAACTGACAGTCCAGAACTTGCAACTATTGCGGACCGTCTCGGTCCAAGTATTGTTGGAATTCAAAGTTTTAACGGGGGGAAGCTCCTTCGTGCTGGTAGCGGCTTGATTCTTACCCAAGACGGGTTAGTAATTACACTGAGTTCCCTTGTTCCGCCAGAGGCAGATTTTTATCAGGTACTGATTGATGGCAAGTTAGATCGTGGCAGAGTTTTGGTACGTGATGCTAAGAATAATCTTGCGGTCGTATCAGTTGATGATAAAGGGTTTTTGCCAGCAAATTTTAGTTCTTCAGCCATTTCAGGGGTAGAGAATTTGCTTGTTGTAAGTCAGCTTAAAAGCTTAGATAAATCCTCACCCCTCGTAGACATAACTCCGATCAGTGATATTAAAAAATCCGACAGTAAATTTTTAGGAGGTGCCGTAACTACTCAAAACGGGCAAATCGTTGGTTTACTCGACACGGATAACGGATTATCAAAAATCATTAATGTGAGTAGTATAGAGAAAATATTTAGAGATCTACTCTCAAGTAATAATAATGGCTAGACGACGACTGATACCAGAATTTATAGAATTATTTTCCGGTTTAAGCGCAGTGATTCAAAGTTCGAATGACAATTTTTTGGTTCAAACTCTCAACCAACAATTGCAGAACTTTTTTGATGGCTTTATAAATTACCTTCAGGGTAAAGACGGCGACAGGTCAAAAGTCTTGTTGTTCCAAGTGGCGAATTTAGAGACCACGCTCTCTATACTTTTTCATCTTAGGAAGGTAGATAGTTTAAGATACTTAGAAGCCGAACACAAATTATTGGTATTCAAAAAATCCTTTCTGGAATCGTATGCAATTGCTCCGAGTAAGAATAGTCCTAGAGTAACTTCCGTTGAGTTTTTTAGACCACCACGGAAAGGTACTGCCTTATTGAACCCCACGAAGAAAAGAATTTTAGGATTCATTAGTGAAACTGGTGAAACGCTAAATTCTGACCTTTTTGATTATTTCAAGGATATCAGTAGACGCACCCTGAAAAGGCACTTAAGCGATTTAATAGGAACTGGCTATCTTCATAGGGAAGCCCAAGGCAAAAAGGTCTATTACAAAACACCGATAATCGGTAACGACTGAGCGAAGGCGAAGGAGTACTGAAATCAGCAGATTTCATGTGCAGACCGAACGAAGGTGAGGGGAGTGCCAAAGCGTAGTAGCGCGTGGCTAGAGTGTAAGGAGTAGTGAGGTCCAGCGACTGAGTGAGAACGAAGAAGTACTGAGTGTAGAAACACGAATGTGCAGGCCGAATGTATAATGATGTCGACACCATTGTCACCATTTTTGTCATCATTGTCATCATTTTGGGTCATGGCCAGCCACATATTATGCTTTAATTTCCAGCCCCGCTGTTACCTGTTTACTTGGTCGAACGATAAGATTAGCTAATTTGTAAGAAGCTATAACCTAGAACGTCCTCATTATGTAGGGACTTGTCACAAACCCAAAGTAGTTTACGCTAGTGGGATGTGCGCGAATGGGCGGTTTTTTTGGAGAGGTTTAATCAACCCATATTTATCCACAATTCCTCCCTTGTATTGTTGTTTCTTCCCTTTTATAATGTTTATAAGGTAACGAGCATTATACTAGACTGATTGAATATGCTATATTTTACCTTGCTTTCTTGAGGAGCGTAGGCGACGAAATGCCAAAGCCAGCAGGCGTGGTACATGGCTATTATATTGATTGACTTGTATTTCCCACCTTGCTAAGATGATTTAGACGACGCGATACGATTGTTAGTAGAGTAAGAATAGGTAAGATTTATGCCTAAAAACATATGTATTAACTCAAACCAAGCCCCTCGATAACGGTGCTTTTGAGTTTTATAAATCGACAAGAGTTACGACCGAACGTGAGTAGTGAGGAAGTGCCGAGCAGAGTACTGCGAGGTGACCGGATGTAATTCTTGTGGGTTTATAAAGATAGAACATTGAAAACAAGTTCGCGAAGGCGAACGCAGTGCCCAAGCGCAGTAGCGCGGGGTATAAAGTTGCGAAATGCCAAAGGCCATCAGGCCGTGGCACTAAAGCTCATAAGAAATTAGATTAACAATGTTGCAAAAGATTGCGAGAGAATACTCGTCCCGTAGCTCGCTAAAAGCGATGGTACGGGATTACATGTGAAAAATATGAGGTCCTTGTTTACCCAAACTAGTAGTTTGGTAAAGGTCGGAATCCCGCACATAACAAGCATTTATTCTGTAGGTAAGTTTTCGTAGAACCTAGGTTATTAAAAAATAGCTTGGGCCATGTGAACACTGACTGTTCTGATAAACAGAACAGGAATGACTTACAGATGCTTGTTATGTGCGGGATAGAACTTGGGACTTCGAGAAGATTGATTTTGTTAAAAACTTAATCAGTCGTGAATCGTTAACCGCTTTTAATTGTTCGGGGCAAAAACCAGGACAGTAAAAGCATTACTAAGAAATTTAAAATGAATAATAAATTATCCAAAATACTCGCAGCGACTGCTACAGTCGCCGCAGTAGCTGGATCTATCCTGCTTATCTCCAGTGCATTAGCAGCTAGCCCAGCAGACTACGGATTGAAGGAAGGCTGGACAATCAGTGCCGCCGGTTCCAACGATCCAGACGTCTATATTGTCAATCAACCAGGTTACAAGAGATTATTCTTGAACCCTGCTATTTTCAACTTTTAGGGACACCTTGGCGGTTTCGCTAATGTTCATAATGTTTCCGCCGCTACTCGAGACGCTTTCCCAACTTCCGGTCTGTTCACAGACTGCCAAGTCGGTAGCGCCAACAATGACGGCAAAGTCTACGGTGTTGAAGTCACCGGCGAAGACACAGGTATGCTTCACTGGGTCAATACCACAGGAGCTGCCGCTGTTGCCGCTGACGCGAACTTCTTCGCCAAGGTTTTCTGCATCAACGACAACGAATTCAATTGGTACGCCAAGGGTGCTAACTACACTTCAGTCAGTCAGGTACCTAACTATTCTAGAGTTCCTGGTGCAACACCAACACCGAGTCCATCTCCAACACCAACTCCATCTGGTCCACTGTCAGCTAGTTTGTCTAGTGATAACCCAGCTTCTGGTACAGTTGTAGCCGGCCAGGGTGTCGCAGACTTATTGCACATCACCGTAATGAACCCGGGTTCATCGGCAGTGGCAGTCAATTCTTTGCAATTCAAGAGACTTGGTATTTCCGGTGATAGCACCTTGAGCAATACCTATGTCTATCTAGTGGGCGGTGCTCGCTTGACTGACTCCACCACACCAACTTCAGGTATAATCAATGTAAATGGAGGCACTTCTAGTACCGCCATTGTTACTGTTCCTGCTGGTGGTTCTGTAAATCTTGCCTTCCGCACAGATATTGCTGGTAGCACTTCCGGTCAAACACTGGGCGTAGCTTTATTGGCAGTTAATGGTGTAGCCGTTTCTGGTTTGAGTGGTAACCTCTTCACTGTAGCCGCCGCTCCTAGCGATTTAGCAACTGCCCAGTTTGCTGCTGCAGCTTCATTAATTCCGGCTACTGGTGGTGTGACTTCCGATCCTTTGAAGGACACTATTGTTTGGCAGGATACGGTGACTATTAGTAACAAGAATGTCTTGTTAAAGAGCTTTGCTCTGCGACAGACCAACTCCATTAATAGTGCAGATGTCAACAACTTCCGTTTGTTTGTCGATGGTGTCCAGATCGCTCAAGTTCAGAGTCTTGATGCTAACGGTTATGTAACCTTTATGCCCGCGAGTTCAGCCACCATATTGACTGGTTCTCGTACAGTGAAGGTACTTGCCGATATAATTGGTGGTACTAGCCGTAAGTTGACCATGTCACTACGCAGTACTGCTGATGTGCAGGTAATTGATTCTAACTATGGCGTGAACCTTTCCGCTACCTTGGCTTCTGGTACTTTCCCATTGACTGCTGGTGATATCACCATCAATTCTGGCTCTATAGTTGTTCAGAAAGATGCCACATCACCTTCGGGCAACGTAGTTCGAGGTGGTAGTGATGTAGTTTTGGGACGATGGATCCTTACTGCATATGGTGAACCGACCAAAGTTTCAACTTTGATTGCCGGCCTACAGTCCACAGCTAATGGTGCCTTCGTTATCGGCACAGCCGCATTACGTAATGGTCGCATTATGGCCTACCCAGTAGGTAATCCTTCAGCAGCGCAACAGTATGGTTCAACCGCTGCCTTGAAGTACAGTGCGACAGCATCAACGTCATACACGACGAACTTAACTGTAAATCCGGGACAACCATTGTCAGTTGAAGTTCGTGCCGATGTATATGATAGCGGTAGTACAACAGACACAACCGCCGCCGCTCAGACATTGACCGCGGGCCTATTTACTGGAGCTTCTAATGGTCAAGGCATGGTATCGCTTACTACCAGTAACGTACCGAGTGCTCAGAACAATGCCAACCAGTTGACCATCCAGTCTGGCTCGATGTCAATCACTAAGTACGCCGCTTATCCAGACCAGACTATTGTTCTTCCAGCCACTGGCCGCAAGATTGGTGACTTCATAGTAACTGGCAGTACTAACGAGGCAATCAATGTTAATACATTGACCCTTGATATTACCGCCGCCGCCACTGGTGTGGTTGGTGACTTGAGTAACGTATACATCAAATGGAATGGTGTGAATACAAGTATCAAGTCTTCTGTTACTGCCACTGGTAACAGCTATTCTCTATCGAATACCCAGCTAGCTGTTAATGGTAGTGTCCATGCTGAAGTTTATGCTGACATTATCAATAGGTCAGGTTCACCGACCTATCAATCGAAGCTTTTGGTAGCCGGTACTACGGTTACATCAGCCATAGCTGTTAATACTAACAGCAATGCCACTTTTGCTGGTCAGACTATGACTGGTGGTACTGGTTCAATTGTTTCCTCTGTTGCGGCTAGTAACCCAGTTTCCCAGATCGTTGCCGCCAATTCCACGACTGAAGTTGCCAAGTTCAGTTTTGTTGCCACCAATGATACATTCAATATCACTGAGTTGCAGATCAAGACTGTAGCCTCCGCTTCAGAAGGTGGTATCGCTAGCGTCATCTTGAAGAAAGCCGATGGTACGGTTATAGGTTCTGTTCCATTGTCATTGTCTGGTTCTAGTAGAGTTGCCACTTTTGGCAGTCTAACTGGTCTATCAGTTCCTTCGAATGATCCGAATGGTATCACGTTGACTGCAGCTGTTCAGGTTGGCAACGTTGGTGTTGGTGCCGCTTCGACCGCTTTGAATGTTGGTTTGACTCTTGATTACTTCAAGAACACCACTTCCAGCGGTACGCTGTCCACTGACAACAATGATCGTGCTGGCAACGCCCAGTACTTGCACAATGCCTACCCAGTAGTAACTGCGGTAGCATTGCCAAGCGTCTTGCTGACCAATGGTACCCAGACCTTTGCCAAATTCTCGATTATTTCTGTTGGCGCCGCCAATTCCGTTGTCGGTTTCCAGCAGATACTCTTGAACGTAGCAAAGAGCACTGGTCCAAGTATCGCCTCTTCCGGTATGCAGTTATTTGAGGATGGTGTTGATGTGACCTCGACAGGTGCATTTACCACTGCTCAAATTGGTACCAGTCAGACAGCGGGTACAGTCCAGTTCAAGTTTACTGCCGAGCGTCAGTCTCCTGTCAGTGGTCACGTTTATGAGTTTAAGGCCAACATTACCAATACCGTCGCCAATGACAGTATTGCTACGAGCTTTAAGACTCCGTCCGCCAACGCAGCACCTAATACAGCTGCCGTTGTTAATGCGACGACTACGACCCTGTCATGGACTGATAGATCTGGCTCAAGTCACTCTTTGACGACTGCTGATTGGATGAATGACAACCTCGTTAAGACGTTGCCGTTTACTCAAGCACTCTCAAGGTAATGGCTTTGTCGGAGTAGTTTCTCGATAGTTTACCCCGTTAGATTCTTGTTTAATGGAGTAGACACTTGGTTGGATAGTAATATCTAACTGGGGCTAAAAATCGTAATCAAAACCCCGCTTCGGCGGGGTTTTGATTTGCGACCGAACGAAGGTGAGGGAGTACTGAAATCAGCAGATTTCATGTGCAGACCGAACGAAGGTGAGGGAGTACTGAAATCAGCAGATTTCATGTGCAGACCAAACGCGAGTGTGGGAGTGCCAAAGCGCAGTAGCGCGTGGCGAGAGTGTAAGGAGTAGTGAGGCCCAGCGACTGAGTGAGAACGAAGAAGTACTGAGTGTAGAAACACGAATGTGCAGGCCGAATGTAGAGGGTTGTTGTGGGCTTTTAATATTGATGATAAAATTAGATTATGAATCCCGTACGAAGTAGCCCTAACGGGTTAACTAGAACGGGAGATATAAATAATATAGTAGCCAAGCCATTCTGAACCAACTTGTATGTTTGGCCTTGCTACTTCGTACGGGATGAATAAATATTTTATTGCCGGTGTAGTTGTCATTGTAGTTGCTAGTTTTGTTATCTTTCATCGGTCGAATAATGTCCTAGTTTCATTGCCGACAGCAACTGTTTCAAATCTTCCCAGAATTAGCTCTTCGCCAAGCTCCTCGCCCTTGTCCACATCCGTACTAATACCAAGATCTGCTCCTACTAAGGTCGCTACTCCAACGCCGAGACGAACACCCACTCCAACCCCTTCGATAAGTTCGCAATCTACCCCAACTTCAACTCCAACCCCAACCCCGACTCCTACTCCCACACCAACTCCGATGACACTACCATCCCCATCATTAACTCCTAGCGCAACACCGACCATGACTCCAACCCCAACTCCATCAAATAAGCCTACCCTTGTTTCAGTGTTTCCTAATAGTGTTGTAACTGGTCAACTCTTTACTCTTAACGGTACAAATTTTATGTTAAATAGCCAATCTCAAATTCAAGCAGTGCTCATAGGACAGTTCTCGGTAAGCTACCAAGTCAATAGTGATACCCAAATAACTACGACTGTCCCATTTTCCAACAAGGGCCAATATGATATTTCGATAGTCACTACAGGAAATATCACACTGACACTACCCCAAGCCCTCCAAGTTCGCTAGCTTCAGTACAACACGTTTGATATAATTAATTAATCCTATGAACAAACTCAATAACAAAGGTTTTACTCCGCTGGTTGTAATGGTAATTGTTGTAGCTATCGCAGTGGTCGGATATTTTGTGTTGCACAAGTCCAGAGTTGCGATTACTCCTACACCAAGCGGATATTTCATGGTACTTCCTACTCCTTCGACAAGCTCAAGACAGGCCCCGACTCTAAAAGCCAGCAAACTTCCATCACCCACTCCCAACGAGACGGCGAATTTGAGGGTTTATCAGTATCGTGAGAGCAATCTGGAATTTAGCTTTAAGTATCCTACAGATTGGTACGTAAATGCCGACAGTAAGGGCAATCTCACTCTTTATAAAATCCGGAGCGATCTCGCGACTTACATCTATTTGAATATTGAGGACAACCCCAAGAATTTAGCTCTAGATCAATGGATTAAATCTAAAGAGATAGCCAACCTTGGCACAACTGAAGTTCTCAACATAAATGGCTCGTCAGCGATACGAGCGAGCACCGGTGGTACTATAGGTACGAAACATGTATTCGTAGCCATGGGCGACAAAGTTATTCACTTCTTTACTGAACAGAGATCAACTTCTATTAATGTCTTTGGAAATATAACGAATAGTTTCAAGACTGGAAAGTAGTAGGTCCACGTTCAACTTGCTCAGGTTATCAACAGTTCTCGTGATTTGTTTTTTTTAACTTGTTGTATAATTTCTTTATGACAAAACATAAAATCTTAACTCCCGCCTTGGTCGTGGCGCTGAGTTTCTTATCAATTTATTCTATCGTTTGGGCGGCAAGCACGGTCGGCACCGATCTTACAACGACTGGGGTTCTAACTGTAACCGGGGTTACTACTTTAAGTAGCAATTTAATCGGTACAGGAGCATCTCTGTCTGCTAACTTCGAAGTTGGTGGTTATGCCTCCATTTCCGGCAACCTTCAATTCGGAGGAAGTGGTACTCATAGTATTGGCGTTAACTCCGGTTCTGGAGCCCTGACCATTAATGCCTTTACTCTGGGTGGTGCCCTTACCGGCAAC
>OBEQ012994196.1_pt1 | contig 13185 bp, 16 predicted proteins | sample 1670901 | NCBI WGS metagenome assembly OBEQ01 (sample SAMEA104232315, study PRJEB22302) | groundwater metagenome | biome: forest; feature: aquifer; material: groundwater | place: USA | collected 2011-08-07 | depth 5.4 m
TTCCTACAATCCTGCCCATATTACTTTTACATTCATTTGTTTTCAGTTCTACTTTCAATTTCGTCGGTTTGGATTCCGGAATTTTGTATTTCGGCGTCGGGTCAACAAAATTTATATTTAAAAGTGAAGCCAGTTCGCGGGCAACGCCCTGGTGCGAAAGCAGATCATGCGCGCGATTCGGCAAAATTTTTAAATCAAAAATGTAATCAACCTCACCCCCTGCCCCCTCTCCTGAAAGGAGAGGGGCAACAGATTCAACTTCGCAAAGATGATAATTAAAAACATCAGCCAGTTTGCTGGCAGAAGGAACATCCGGAATATACCATTTAAGCCAATTGTAAGAAATCAGCATGATATTAAAATTGATTCAATCGCAAGTCCCCCTGATAAAAAAGCCGAACATCGGGAATGCCCCATTTAATCATAGCGATGCGATCCAGCCCTCCGCCGAAAGCGAAACCTTGCACTTTTTTCGGATCCAGCCCGCAATTGCGCAAAACATTCGGATGAATCATGCCCGAACCCATCATTTCTAGCCACTTGCCCTTAAATTTGGCAAAAACTTCCAGCGATGGTTCGGTAAAAGGAAAAAAACTCGGCCGGAATTCTACTTCCACATCATCGCCCAGCATTTTTTTATAAAAATGAGTTAACACACCTTTTAGGTTGGCCAGAGAAATATCTTCTCCGACCATAACTCCATCGATTTGATAAAATTGCATTTCGTGCGTGATGTCGGTAGCCTCATTGCGAAAAACTTTTCCGATGGAAATGAAGGCGCAAGGGAGTCTGCCCTCTTTGCCAGCTTGCTCAATGGAACGAGCCGAAACAGCGGTGCAGTGGGTTCGCAAGACACCTCTCCCCAGCCCTCCCCTGAAAGGGGAGGGAGAAGGTGGTGCCTTTATCCAAAAAGTATCCTGCATATCCCGAGCCGGATGGTCCGCGGGAATATTTAAGACGTCAAAATTATACCATTCACTTTCTAATTCCGAACCAAGAGCAATTTCAAAACCCATATCGGAAAAAACCTGATAGGCTTGATCGGCCAATATTGAAAGCGGGTGCATGGTGCCTTGTTTTTTTTCTTCGTGCATTAGTGGCGCGCGTCGTGAATTTTTAACTTGCCATCATGGTAACTTAATTTGTAATTACCTTCTCGGCCCTCGTTCTTAACCATAAAATCAGCGCTATGGCCTTTCTTTGCTCTATCTACCATATCTTCTACCTGTTTTGCATTCATATGTGTTGCCATATATTCCAATGCATGATGATGGTCTTCTGCATGAATCTCAAAACCGTGTGTTAAATTTTTTTCCTTTTCGTCTTCATGTCCGTGTTCATGTTCATCCCCCGTTTGTGTGTGTGACATAAATTTATTAAATAAATTAAACTAATAATATAATTACTATACCAAATTAGCTTCGACTGGGCTAATTTTTCCGCCCCCGCCCTCGAAATCGCTTAGGGCGGGTTGGCGGACAGGTCTTCCGTGCCGGCTTATTACACATCCTTTTGGGCATAACACTTTTCCATCTTTTTTTTCTACGCACGAAAGACAATTGATAAAGTGTCTGTGGCATTCCTGATTCGCGCAGTTTACATAATTTTCGGATTGCTCGCCGCAATTATCGCACTTGCCAATAATTTTGTGTTTTGGGTCATCGGTATACAATCCGAAAGTCACCCGCCCGTCAAAAACATACAGCTTGCCCTGAAAATCTTCGTTCGGATATTTTTCCATATAACTGACAATGCCTCCGTCTAGCTGATAGACATCGGTCCATCCTTGGGTCAGTAAAAACCCGGAAGCTTTTTCACAGCGCACTCCTCCGGTGCAAACCGTCAGCACCGTTTTATTTTTCAAATGGGAAATTTGCTCCACTACTTTCGGCAAGTCGCGGAAATTTTCCATCGGGGGCATTATAGAATTTTCAAAATGCCCGACTTTATGTTCATAAACATTGCGCATGTCAATAATATAAAACTCTTTTCTATTTTTTATCCCCTCGATACTACTCGGGGCAAGCCATTGATGCAATTCTTCGGGCGATAATCTCTTTCCAGTTATCTGATTGGGGTCTACGTCACAGGTATCCAATCCAAGCGACACGATTTCCTTGCGCACTTTGAGAGAAAGTTTTGGGAAAGCGTTGCCTGTACCTTCGCTTAATTTAAAATGAATCCCATTAAAGATGGAATCATGCTGCGGGCCCTCGCGATCTTTAACGGGACAAGTATTTTGAAATCTTGAATCATTTTGTAATTCATATATGTACTTTTTAACATGTTCTTCTGTCCCTTCAAAAGTCGCATTGATACCTTCGCTGGCGATAATGCACCTGCCTTTTAAATTTAACCCGGCACAGACTTCGTCGTGCCAAAGCTTCACCTGCTCTGGATTATTTAAATGGACGTATTTATAAAATAGGATTATCTGGCTGTTATTTTCTTTTGCCATAAAAGTAATGCTACAATAAGATGATGAAAAAAGAAACCCCGCTGATTTGGACCCTCATTATCCTAACTATAATTTTCGCCGCCGTAGGCTTCTACCTTGGCTGGCTCGACAACGGCCCTAGACCTTTGTTTTAAATTTCTGTTCCCCGATTTTCTCTAGTGAAACAAATTGTTAGAAACTCTGCGATAGCAGAAAGTCTAACAAATTGTACTTAGTGAAATTCTTTATTTTTCAAAATTATATCCTTTTGCAAGCTTAAAAGTTTTAACGCTTTCTTTCAGACCTATACTTTTAACATAGTCTAAAAATTCCTTCGGCAGAGGTGACGGACCGACCCAGACGCTTTTTTGAATCATGGAATAATTAAACTTTTTTAAATGCCAACGCAGCCATTCTCTTTCGGCTTTCTTGGGTTCTGGTACATCAAACATCACTATAAGATTTTTGGGCGAATCTTTTTGAAATTGAAAGTCAAACTGCTTGAGTGAGTCAACTTTCCTTCTGATATAATTCTTGCCTTTTGGTGTGACATATAGCCCATCATAATCTTCCACCAGACCTTCTTTTAGTAAGTAAGACATTGTTCCTCGTAAAGAGCTAGGTGGATAATTCTTAAACTTCGGTATACCGAAAAGATTTACGCGAATTCCCTTGTAGTTCAAAGATGTATTACAAAGTTCTTCTAAAATATCAAATATAATAGTCATATCTAAAGAAGTATATCAGATTGTTAGGAATTCTGCTATCGCATAAAGTCTAACAACACCAAAGTCGTTAGGTCTTGCCTAACGACTTTATTCTATCTTATTAAATATTTATAAATTCCGATCGATTTCAAAAAACCATTGAGGTAACCTTCTTTACAAAAGAACAAACCCCAATCAGCTTGATAGCACCCACGCTGTCCGACCAGAGGTCTCCCTCTGCTAAAAAATTGAATATAAACTGCGATCAAGAGTAGTAACAGAATAATAATTAATATAATTTTACTTCTATCCATAAACATATCTTCATAATATCATATTTACTTATAAACCTCTGCTAATTTGCAATACTCGCAAATGGTATTTTTGCCATAGGAATTATAATTGCAGGGGCGGGTGGTCCAATCCCCGCTTTTGACTAGTTTATCATAGTCAGAAATATCATTGAGTAAAAGTTCTATTTCTTTTTGGGTAATCACTCTGTTGTAAAAAATTTCTTTTTCGTTTTTCGCCTCCAGAAACTCCAGTCGGCTTTCGCGTACATTGGTTTTCCATTTTGGGCTTTCCTGCAGAAGATAAGAATACATCGCCAGCTGGCGAAGGTTGCCGCTCATTCTCTCTTCTTCGTCCAGCTTTTCTACCTCGCTCTTTTTGCGGACACTGCCGGTTTTGAAATCCGTCACTCGCACACTTTTTGAGTCTAGATTTTCTATCAAATCAATTTTGCCGTAAATATTCAAGTGCGGAAACTTTGCATCCTTCATTGAAACACTCTGTTCATTTTTGAAATTTAGCTTTATTTGAGGAAGACGGTTCCTGGTCCACGCAGATACTATCTCTATCTCCTCGTCTCCCAGCATTAGTTCTTTATATTCTTCTATCGAAAGCGCTCGTCCCAATTTCAGTATTTTATCAATAGCGGAATGAACCTTGCTGCCAAATAGGAGACTATCCGAAGCGGGCTCGGGCAATTGCAGAAAGTTTCGGAAATACCATTTCCACGGGCATTCGAAAAAATTATTTAAAAGAGAAACTGAAACATACCGGTCGGGATACTTTTTTAAAACTAATTTTTTTAACTCTGAAAAATTTTTCGTCTTAACTTCTTTTTTATTCACGACTTTTGTCTTCTCTGTCCGGAAAACTTCTTCCGGCAATTCGGATATCACCCTGGCCAATTCCTGGCCCTGGCCATTTATTCCCTCGGTCGCATAAGAAAGTGTGCAAAATCTTTTCGCCCGAGTAATAGCCACATAAAGTTTTCTTTTTATTGCGTCAACATCGCGTTCTTCCACCTTTTCTTTTATGCTCTCCGGCAAGGTGAATGCCATTTTCTTGCCGCCACCCAGCGATCGCTCGTCCATGTGGGCTATCCAGACATAATCAAACTCAAGCCCTTTGGAAGAATGCATCGTCAGCACTTTTATCCCCTCTTTGGGTTCTGCCAAAAGCGACACCGGTTCGCCATATAGTTCAAGTTTTTCCAGATAAGATATAAATTGGGTTAAATTCAGTTTGGGATTCTTTTCTAATTGTTTGGCCAGCAAGCTTAATAATGTATTTAAAATTTCTTCCCCCGTTACAAGTCTGCGGTCTGCTTCTCCGGCAAATAATTCTGTACCTATTTTTTTAATAAGCGACTCTAGATTATTATTGTTCTGTTCTTTTTTTTCGCTAAATTTTTTCCATTTTAAAAGTTTTCCTATCCACTGCTCTACCTTACTGCCCGCAAAAAGCGAAGGGCTCCTTTTCGTAAACGTTAAGAGCGAAAACTCTCGCATATTCTCTCCGGCAAAAAATTTATGGGCGTCGAGTGGCGCAATCCCTGAGGCTTTATCAAAAAAAGATAGCGAGAGTGACGGTAAGTCGCCATTATTTATTATTTTCAACACTCGTAAAAATGCCTTCGTTTCTTCCTGTTCAAAAAGATCCAGCGCTTCGTGCGAGGCTACTGCAAGGCCTAAATTATGTAGTATTTCTAGTGCTTCCCGAACTTGCCGATTCTTTGGCACAAGAATGGCGCATTGGTTCGGATCTATCCCTTTTTCTTGAATATCCAATCCTGCGGCTATAATTTCCTCTTCCGGGGTATTCGCTTTAATGACTCGGATTGGGTGGTGCTCTTGGCTCTGGCTTATTAATTTCTTATCCGACATCGCACTAGGTAGGAGCGCATGGGAAATATCAAGTATTACTTGAGTAGAGCGATAGTTATCAACCAAAGCAATCAATTTCGCTTCCGGAAAAGTTTTTTTAAACCCGCGGAAATATTCAATGCTCGCGCCGCTAAATCCATAAATCAGTTGGCGATCATCGCCTACCACGAAAATATCCGGCCGTTCGACCTCGGCCCAAACTTTGGTCAAGAATTCATTCTGAACTCTGGATGAGTCCTGATGTTCGTCCACTAGAATATACAGGTATCTCTCTCGAATATCTCCCACCACGCTCTCAGATGTTTCTACCAGTTTCACTAAATTTTCCAGCACATCATCATAATCAAGAATATTTTTTTCCTTTTTCTCTTTTTCGTAAATTTCCAAAAATTTTACGATTTCCAAGCTACGCTCCAACCCTTCCATTTCTTTCAAAACTTCTTTTTTTAATTGGCCCTTGCTCTCTCCCCTGGTAGAAATACTCTGGTCATTGCTTTTGAGATATTTTATCTCTTGCTTAATGGCCGATTTAAAATCATCTTTAGAAATTCTTTCCCGCTGAAGGAGCGAGATGAGTGATTTTAAATCTTTAAAATATCTAGCCGTATCGGCACGGGGGCGTAAATATTTCCATCGGTGGCCACTTAGAATTTGATCGAAAAATATCGTTATGTCAGTATCTTCCAACAATCTTGGTTTTTCTTTGAGACCCAAAACTTCGAAATGCTCTTCTATTGTCTTCATGCCAAAACTATGAAAAGTAAAAATGTTCACTTGTTCACCTGCCCGGCCGATATATCTCTTGAGACGCTCTGCCATCGCCTCTACTGCTGCATTGGTAAAAGCCAGGCAAAGAATACCGTCCCCTTTAATGTCGGTTTTTTCTAAGATGTTTGCAATTCGAAGCGCCAGAATCTGCGTTTTCCCCGTCCCCGGTCCGGCCACTACCATCACCGGCCCTTCGATAGTATCGACGGCTTCCTTTTGTGCTTTGTTTAATTTTTTATATTCCTGACTGAACCTTTCTTTGTTCTTCATGCGAACATTTTAGCATTTTTAGCTTCATGCAGAAAGATTGACAGAAGCGCTATAAACAAACCGAAGTCGCGCACACCGATTTCGTTATAGCCGACTGCAAAAATTATATTAAACAAGTGCAAGGCTAAAATAAATGCGACAATCCGAGTGTAAAATCCGATAATTAAAAGCGCGCCGAAAACCAATTCAAACCAGCCATTTAAATAAACCCATACACTAAGGTCCTTAGTGTATGGGTAAATTAAGCTAGTTGAACTTATGGAGAAATTTTTTATAAAAGTTGGCAAATAGGCAATCCAAGCGGATGGGTTACTGGCTTGTTGCCAGCCAAACCAAATAATTACCAGACCGAGACCGACTCGTAGAATAATTGAAGAAAAGTTTTTCATTTCGTTTTAGAAAGCGGATGTAAATGCGCGGCCACCCCGACGGCTGCTGCCAGAATTACCAGATTTTTTATAATGTATTGTCCTTCCAGGGTCGGGACCAAAAAACCGTTCCAGGTCACCTCCGGTAAAATAAATAAGGGCATGAATGTCGTAAGCATGTGTAGAAACAAAAGCGGTATCACGATGCGTTCAAAACCAGGAATGAGAAATAAAATCCCGATCAGGCATTCAAAGAGGCCGAAGAAAACAATAAAAGTATCAAAGGAAACGAAGGTGAGGGTTTGCTGAAAAAGTTGCTGCACCAATCCGCTGGCCGGAGAAAGCCCGACAACTTTCAAAATACCGAACCAGAAAAAAACCACAAACAGACCCAGCCGCGCCGCTGGCACTGAAATTCGTTTGAAAAAATTTATAATTTCTAGATCTGCGTTGTGGATTGACATAACTAGATTATATAACTAATACAATAAATTTGTTATTCACACTAATACGGATAACTGAGGCAGTATTGATAATTCAAGTTCTTTTCACACCAAGTGCCAACACCTGACGCCCAAGGTCGGACCGAAGGAACAATACCGTCAACTGATTGCTCTCTTTCCAGCATTGTGACAAGCATCGCACCATAAGGACCGGCGCCAAAATTAAAATAACAATAACCATAATTACCCGCCCCACTAGGAATAGCTCCAAGAAACCCCGAGTCAACCAGTTCTTGCATGCTGGCATTGTAGGCTTGCGGAAGTAACATGGTATCCTCACCCCCAGGAACACCGGGTAAATGTTTATCGCAGGCACCAAACCAGCCACGGCCCGTCGGATCAAAACCCTGACAGTAAGATTCGGCACAGCCACCTTTGTTATAATTCTTCGGCATTCTTTTGTAGGTGTCATAAAATGAATCTAGAGCAACATTGATCTGATGCAAATCATTTTTTCTTTTGGCATCATTAGCGGCACCACGGGCAAAACTAACAGAGTTCATCACTATGGATGCCAAATAGCCAATGATGGCCAGGACAATCAACAACTCAATCAGAGTAAACCCACGCACCAACTTTTTTACAAAAGTTAGTGCGTGGGTGAATCCTCTCACTTTGTAAGAAAATGTGTGTTTCATTATTCTTTTATAAAAAATTAATAATGGGTTAATTATAGCACAAAAGCTTTCTTTTTGTTAAAAATAATGTAAATTAGAAGGTATGGAGGCGTCGGATAGTGGTTTATTCCACCACCTTGGAAAGGTGGCAGGCTCGAAAGGGCCTCGTGAGTTCAAATCTCACCGCCTCCGCAATTAGTATTTAATCTCAAAATTCTTATAACCTACTAAATCTTTTTCTTGAACTTCTACTCTTTCTACTTCGGCGCGCAGAGAACCTTTTTTACACCATACTATGAGTCGCTCTAAATTTTCTTTCATGCCCTCCGCCTCAATCAAAACACTGTTATCTCCCTCGTTCCGGACAAAACCTTTGATATCTAGGTCTTGGGCTTCTTGTTTGGTAGAAGAGCGGAAATTAATTCCCTGCACCCGTCCGTAGATCTGAATTGTTAAATGTTTTAAATTTGCTTTACTCATCTAAATCCGCTTTTCAGTTTGATTATAAACAACCGATCTGTGCCCGATAATTAGAATTTTAACCAAATCTTTCTCAATCTTAAAAATTATCCGATAGTCGCCAACGCGGAGTTTCCAATGTCCCTTAAGAGATTTTCGAAGAGGTTTACCATAAATATCCGGAGAGGTGGTGAGTTTTTCCTGTATCACCCATTTAATTTTTTCTTGCCAGTCGCTGGAAAGTCCTGCAAGATCATTGGCAACCTTTGGATGATAAATGATTTTATACATTTTTCCAAAATTTTTCGTGAGAAATATACTTTACACCTTTCACGTCCCGTTCTTCGGCCAGCTTGCTCCAATAGAAATCTTCCTCAAGCTCAAGAGCGAGGCGAAGAAGCTCAGCTGCTTTTGATGCTGTGGGCACACCGTCGCGTCTGGCAGCCGCAATCAAGGACTTTTCCACATCTTTATCGGCAGTAATATTTATTCTGGCTTTTGTCGTAGGCATATTTTAAGTGTATCAAAAGTGTATCACTTATGTCAAGCTGTTGGCCTGCTGTTTATTTAAGCATCTCTAAGAATTCTTGCTCATTTATTGCTTTCACGCCTAATTTTTGGGCCTTAGTCAGTTTGGACCCTGGATCAGCTCCCGCCACGACGTAGGAAGTATTTTTAGAAATCGATCCGATTACTTTTCCACCCAAGGCCAGAATTTTTTCTTTGGCAATTTCACGGGACATATTTGAGAGAGTTCCCGTAAGCACGAAGGTGAGCCTCGTGAATTTTCCTTTCCTCTTTTTCTCCATTTTTTCTACGATAACCCCATTTTTTTCCAACTTTTTTATAAAATTTAAATTATTTTTGTTCTGAAAAAAATCGTAGAGGCTTTTAGATACGGCTGGCCCGATGTTTTCAATACTATCTATTTCAGCAAGGGTAGTCCTTGCTGAAGTTATCACTTTTTCCAAAGTTCCAAAATGTTCAGCCAGATCTCGCGCCGTCTCCTCCCCCACATGAACTATGCCCAGCGCCCAAAGAAATTTAGCCAGTGAAATTTTTCTTTTATTTTTTATTTCGTTCACTATGTTTTCGGCTGATTTTTCACCGAACCTGTCCAAGGGCGCGATGTCTTCCTTGAAAAGTGTAAAAATATCTGCCGCGTCGCTGATCAAGCCTTCATCTTTGAATCTCCTCAAAATTTTCGGGCCGAGTTCATATATTTCAAAAACCGAAACAAAATGTTCCAAGTATCTTTCGTTTTTGGCTGGACATTTAGGATTAACGCAATAATATGCGACAGATGCCTGCTCAACTAAATTTTTCTTTTCTATCTTTCCTCCGCAAGCAGGGCAATGATTTAACATGCTAAATTTTTTTTCCTTGCCGGTGCGCAAGCGGGTCAGTACTTCCACAACTTTTGGAATAACATCGCCGGCTTTTTCTATCACTACGGTGTCCCCCACTCGCAAATCCAGACGTTCTATTTGATCCATATTATGTAAGGTCGCTTTAGAGACAGTAGAACCAGCGACCAGAGTCGGTTCAAAAATCGCCAGCGGAGTGAGCACTCCGGTGCGCCCAACATTGACTAAAATTTCTTTCACCACGGTGGTGGCTTTTTCGGCCGGATATTTAAAGGCCACCATATAGCGGGGGGCTTTGCCGACCACCCCTAAAACTTCCTGCAATTTTAAATCATCAACCGATATGACCACGCCATCTGTGCCATACGGAAAATTGGGCCGAACTTTTTCAAATTTTTTTATAAAAGCTATTACTTCCTCTAAATTTTTACATTTTGTTTCTAGTCTTTCAACTGTAAATCCAAGATTGCGAAGTATTTCATGTTTTTCAGAGTGGGTTTGTGTAGCTGACGAAACATTTGCAATATCATAAGCGACAAAATCCAAATGCCTTTCCCGTACCAGTTCGGGGTCAAGCTGACGCAGACTACCAGCAGCCACATTGCGAGTATTGGCGAATAATGTTTTGCCCTCTTTTTTTTTAGAAAGATTCAATTTTACCAGTGTCTTTTTACTAACTAGCGCCTCACCGCGAACTTCGATTTCTCCTCCCCCTGCGAAGGGGGAGGTTGGGAGGGGGTGTAAAACAAGGGGAATAGATTGTATAGTCCTCAAATTTTGAGTAATATCTTCGCCTACCAGTCCATCTCCGCGCGTCGCGCCCTGCACAAATTTCCCCTTTTTATAAATCAGCGACACGGCTAAGCCGTCAAATTTTACTTCGCAAAAATAGACCCCACCCTTCGCCCTCCCCTTACTAAGGGGAGGGTTGGGAGGGGTCAGTTTTTTAATTCTTTTTTCCCAGTCATATAATTCCTCCTCACTAAAAGCATCATTCAGGGAAAGCATTTGAACGGCGTGTTTGACTTTCGCAAATTTATCCAGTGGCCGGCCGGCCACTCGATTTTCGGGCGCATTGGGGTCGGCAAACTCCGGATACTTTTCTAAAAGTATTTTCAATTCGCGAGTCAGTGAATCATAAACATCATCGGTCACATTCGGTTTATTTTCCACATGATATGCATTCCGCAATCTTGCGATTTCGTTTCGCAGTTGCTTTACTCTTTTTTTTACTTCAAATTTGTCCATCTCAGAAATCAATAAGTTATTAGAAGCTCTCGTTCAATACGATTTGAATTTGTCGGGTTGCACGAAGAATCGCCTGTATTATATCCTTTGGAAATAATAGTCGTCCTAATGGACGGAGGACCGGTTTTGGTGACATTTACTTTGGCGCAACTTGTACCGGCGCTACCCAGCCCGGGAACAGTAACATTCCAAGTACCTGGGGCTGTATAAATACTAGGGGGTTTATCGTTGAAAAGCACATATTCAATACCAGTGTCAGCTGCAAAAAAAGCATCATTGGTATCTTTAGCGGAAGTGCCAAATTTAACTTCTTTCAATGCTATATTAGCCACACCTAGGGCTATTGATAACAGAATACTTGAAAGCGTAACCGCAAAAAGTATCACAAACCCAGCCCCACTTTTACTTTTGTAAAAGTGGGGCTGGGCAGACCCCTTTTTAAAAATATTTTTTACTTTTTTCATTGGTTGTATCATATTATTCTACCCAATTAAATAAGCTCTCGGAAAAAGTTATATTATAACCACCGGAACCTTGTGTCCAATAGATAGTGGAAAAAACTTTTGTTTCATTGGCGCTAATTGGAACAACTTGAATCTTGCGAATGAAACCGGAGTTGATCCCCGAGAGATAACCATATTTTCCCGTTGTCCCCTCATACAAAAGCGCCGGACAAGATGAGCCGCAAGCATTCATTGTAATTCCCGCCATCGGTTGTGAAGGATTAGAATAATTCAAATTCTGATCGTCAAAATAACAGCCGTTATTCGTCTGACAGGAAGCATTGATCAGTTTGGTGTTGAGCCCATTCCAGCCGGTCTGGCTACCCCCGCTATAAAGCACGAAGGTATCCCGTATATTTCTAATATACTCAACACCCTCTTGATTTAAATAGGTGGCAAGTATTTTCTTTTTGGCATAGCCAGTATCCGAAATGCCTTGGGTTAAAATTACCAGCAGAGCCAAAACTGAAACGGTAAAAATTGAAAGAGCGACTAGCGTCTCCACCAGAGTGAAAGCTGTATTTTTTTGTTTCAGAAATTTTTTCATATCATTTTAAATATCTATGACTCTTTGGGAAACCGAAGTTTGCAAAGAAAAAGGAGTAACAACATTTTTAAAAATTACTTTCCCGACCAATCGAATAGTAACAAAAGGCTGTTGTTGGTTTGGGGGTGGTTCCGCGCCCAAGACGGAAAAAGAAGACACGGAATCAATAACAACTTCGTCCGGAGTTAATTGAACAAAATTAGACGTAATATAAGGACCTTGGGTTGATTTGAAAATTTTACCAGTATTGTCTATATAGTAAACCCATTGATCACCACTGTTAGTGGGAAAACCGCTATCAGATTCAAAAGCTATCCCCCAGCAGCTCTGGCCGGATTTTGATTGAGCAACGTTGGCTGAATCTAAGTCGGAATTGACGGTGATACAGCGATAGTTGTATCCGGTTCTTAAATTCCTGGACATATCTTCCATAATGAAACTCAAATTATCTATAATGGAGCGCATGCTATTTGATTTTTGATGGAGTAAATTAGCGTTCAAAAGCGCCCCCATGCCGGTTGTAGTAATGATTATAAAAAGAGAAACGGCGATCATTGTTTCTATGATTGTGTACCCGCACACTAACTTCTGTCTTGTGTTTTTGTTGCGCCGTTGAGGAAAGGAGCAGTTAAATAATTTTTTCATATTTTATAATATTGAACTTATTTTGTTAAAAACACAATGCAACGAGACAGAAGTTAGTGTGCGGGTTAATTAACCTGAATCCGACCGGAAGGATATAATTTTATTTTGGCCGCAGCTGTTTTGGGCGAAACAATAGTAATTTGGATATAAGCAATAGTGGAAGCGACAGGACTGGTTGATTTTATAATCGCACTGGAATCTGGCCGGACAAAAGTTACGGTTAAATCATTTAAATTGTGAGGATTACTGTCCCCTGGATAAAAAACATCCAAACTGGAAACACTATTTCCTTTGGTAATGATAATTTTATCCAAACATTCCCCGGCACAGCTAGAACCTTCATATAGATTATTATTATTCAGGTCAGTAAAATAAATAAAACTCTTGTTGTCAGAATTGGGGTTTAAGTAAACACCATAAGACGGCTTCCAGGTATTGGGATTGGGCGGCTGTTGCGAGAGCGGCGGCAATTTGCCGGACAAAGATGCATTTTGCGCGTCAACTAGCTTTAAAGCAATATCACTGGCTAAATTTTTAACATCCACTTTCGCCTGAAATTCTCCATAATTAAA
>OBEQ011375333.1_pt1 | contig 13179 bp, 19 predicted proteins | sample 1670901 | NCBI WGS metagenome assembly OBEQ01 (sample SAMEA104232315, study PRJEB22302) | groundwater metagenome | biome: forest; feature: aquifer; material: groundwater | place: USA | collected 2011-08-07 | depth 5.4 m
CTGCTACGGCCGCGATGCCCAACGGTCCGGCGGCGAAGGATGCGACACCGTACTGTACCGACGCCGGCCAGTGCCCCACGTTGCCGATCTTCAGCGAACGATCGGCCATGGCCCCGCCGATGACGCTGGACCGATGAGCAATCGCCCCCGGCGTCTGCTGGAGCCCTCTGGTCCACACGTACTGGCGAATCCCTGTTCCAGCGTCATGACCCCAATCAGTGAGCGCGCCACCCACGACACCTCCGCGATTGGCGATGGCTCCCAGCACGATTCCGCCGCGGTGGTGGAGGGCGCCACTGAGCTCGCTGAATGAACTCCCATGAAAGGCGGATCCGCGCAGTGCCGATAACTGCGAGAGGCCAGGGGTGTAGAGATGGTCTTTGAAGGCCCATCGAAATGCCTCGGGAGTCTGCCGAACATGGCTCACGGCTTGGAACACTTTGCCGCCGGCGCTGGAGACTTTGCCAACCAATTTCAAGTCAAACGGGTTCCCAGCCCAGGCCGCCTGTTCAAGACCGCACAGAACAGCCAGGCCCACGCACAGGACCTTCGTCCGTTTCAGTTCTAGCCACTTGTTTATTCTCATGCTGAGTGGTTTGTGTAATGTTTCATGTGTAAGGTGTAATGTAACGACCAGATCCTGTGTTTTTTGCTTCTCGGCGCTTTTCCATTACACATTCCACATTGAACATTCCACAGAACCATGTTTCCTTCCCTCGAAAAGAGACCGGGTAGCCAACTTCTTCGTGCCTGCCCCCTCTGCAGAAGGGACAGGCCCTGGCATACCCGGCCGGGATGAGTTGTCGGTTGTTAGCGGGGTCGCTCTACCCCGCCATGCTCCGTGGCCGACATCTTGGGTGCTCCCATGAGGTCTCCACGGAAAAACTGAATCAAAATAGGTCCAGCGACGATGACCATCGCCGCGCCGAGGCTGAAGACCAGCGGAATCAACATCTTCATCGGAGCTTGCTGGGCAAAGCGCTCCGCCCAGTGGTAGCGCTGCAAGCGCATGTCTTCCGATAAAATCGCCAAGGCCTCCGCCAGCCCGGTGCCCATCCGGTCCACTTGAATGAGTGTTCTGGCAAAGGTGCTCGCCTCCGGCGTCTTGAGGCGCGTCGCGAAGGCTCGTAGCGCGTCGCGGCGGCGCTTGCCGACCCGGACTTCCTGCAGCACCATGCCCAACTCATCGCGCACCGGACACGGGCGGAACTCCCGCACGATGCGTCCTAAGGCAGTCATGAAGTCGCTACCGGCACTCACCGACAGGTTCAAAAGATCCACCACCTCGGGCAAGTCCCGCTGCACCGTCATCCGGCGTGCCTGGGTGTGGTTGCGGATCCAGACCATCGGGACGATAAATCCGGCGACGCCGAATCCAACCAGCAACGCAATGTTCAGCGGGTCACGGCCGCGCAGCACGAAGTAGGCCCCCAGGCCGGCCACCACCCCGAATTCTTGGACGACCAAAAACTGCAGCGGCGAAACCCGCAGCCCCGCAGCCTCAAGCGTTCTCGTGATCCGGTCGCAGTAGCCCTGGGTCGGCAGCCGCCGATTGATGGGGCCCAAGAGTTTGGTCACCTGCTCCAACAGCGACGGCCGCTTCTCCGCGGACACCTCTGAGAAGATGCGCCGGCGCACCAACCGCCGCGACGCATCAGGCAGTACGGCCCACACAAAGACCGCCACGCTCAGGAACGTCAGTACCCACACCACAGGGTCAAACATGGGCTCCTCGTTACAGCGGTGATTTGCTAAAGCGCATAAACAGATACGCGCCGAAGATTTGGACGACCACGACGCCCGCCAAGAGCAACTTGCCGACCGGGTCGTGTAAGAAGAACAAGAAATGATTCGGGTCCATCTTGTAGACGACGAAACTGAACACGACGGGCAGCATCCCCATGACGACGGCTTGCATCCGCGCCATGAACGTCAGCGTCTTGATCTTTTCTTTGATCTTCTTGCGCTCCCGTAGCGTCTCCACAAGCCGAGTGAAGATGGCGGTGACGTCGCCTCCCGTTTCGCGGGCGACGAGCACGGCGGTAACGAAGAGGTTTGTATCGTCCGAAAGCATCCGCTGCCGGAAATGGATCATGGCTTCATCGAGGCTCACGCCCATCCGTGTTTCCTTCAACAGTAAACCGAACTCCTGGTTGATGGGCGGGGGCATCTCCTCGGCCAGGACCGTGAAGGCCTGGATCATGCTCAGACCCGCCCGCACACAACTGGAGAGCAAGAGTAACCCATCCACCAACTGTCCGTGAAACTGCTTGTAGCGCCTGGCCTTCATCGCCGGCACCATGGCTTTCGGCACCAGCAGCCCCAGGCCCACGCCCACCACCCCAAGCCACCAGCTCATGCTGATCACCCACAACACCAACCCCAAAACCGCCGGGGCCAGCACGTACATGAGCTGAAGCCGGCGATGCGAAAGACTCACGAACATGTCTTCCAACTGGAGCGTTGCCTGGCTCGCACGCAGCTCGACGTACTGTCTGACTCGCTGAACGAGCGGCGGATAGCTCGCCATGCCGGCAATGGCCACGGAGCCAAACATCAGCCCATAGATCATGACCCAGAACATCGCGACACTCCCTTACGGATACAACATCCCTTGCCCGACGCCGTCGGCGCCGCTCTTCATGTGATGCGAAATCGCCGAACGGATATAGCCAAACATCCCCGTTAAGGCCGCCACGGCTAAGACGAAGAGAATCACGCCTTCAATCGCTGATTGTCCCTGGCGGCGTCCCGCACAGCGCATCTCACGGCCCCTTCCCGTCGGACGCTCGCACCGAGGCCATAACCGTGATCATGGTCTGAGCCGTAGTGCCGTCCTCGGCCGTCGCCCCTGGTTGGATTGTCAGGCTGCATGCGCGGTCAGGCTTCTGAAAGCTCAGGCGGTGACCAGGCCCACCGTGTTCGTCGCCTGCCGCGGATTCCTCGCCGAGGAGCTTCCATCCGCTCGATGGCATCTGTGCGCGGTAGAATACGGCGATCGTCTCCGCCGCATCCGGGGTCATCAAGAGCACCATCGTCCCGCCTGCCGGTGAGGTGCTGCGCGCCACGGCCTTGGCCCCGGGATACCAGGGAATCAAAAAGGGCAGCACGTTGACTCCCGGGACCGCCTGACCGGAGCAGCATGCATTCGTCGGCGTCCAGCCCTGTCCGGCCCATGCGCTGCCGTCGCCTGAGCTGGGGGCGCTGTCTTCGAGCCACGTGCGATCCCCGCTCCAGCGATTGATGAACACGGCGGTGCCCTGGTCTTCGCCTAAGGGCCAGAGATTCACGATGACGTGCTCCGATCCGCGCGAGGCGTAAATCTGCTGTTGCATGGCCTGCTGGGTCTGCTTGAACTCCGTGAGCGTGGCGTTCGTCTCCTTGGACTCCTCGCCTGCGCGGCGTCGCTCTTTGAGTGTCTTCTCCAGACGCGCGGTCAGTCTGGCCTGCTCGTTCTGCCAGGGAAGTTGTTCGAGATGCCAACCCACATAGGGCAGCGTCTCCTGATAAAACGCGACAAGGTCATGCGTATCCGATCCACTCATGAAACTGAACACCTGCAGTGTGGCCGTGCCGACTTGCACGGTTGCCGGCTCGCGCAACGCCGGAATCCCGGGAGGCAGCGGCACCCCGGCATCTGAACCCGCCGGGACTGCGGCCAGGAGGGTTCCAGCGCGGACCCACATCATCGCCGCAAGGCTCATCAGGAACCATCCTGAGCGGTCTCGGTTCCGGCAGGCGCGCATCAGATTATCTCTCCTGCCCCGGTTCCAGAGAGGCTTTCGCGTCCGGAGTCGCCACCCCGAACCCTGCTCCGGCAAGGTTGGGACTGGTATACCGCGCGACGGCCCGCGACCCGACCGGATCGAACTTCGTATTCCAGATGGGCACGGTAAACCCATGATCCACCCGCTGGCCGCCCCAAGTCAGCACTTCGTGCGAGACCGTGACGGTGATCGTGCCATCTCCATCCTGAAAGCTCTGAGGCAAAATGCGCCGGGGGGCGGTTTGCAGCGGTGGCTGCGTCATGCCGCACGTATGCCGGCACTCCCCTACGGTAATCCGCATCGCCGGATTCGTGTGGTTGATGCCTGGCATGATGGGATACAAATTGATATCCCACCCTTTGTGCCCCGTGGCGTCGACCGCTAATGGGTTGTCCGACAATGTCGCTCGTGACAATCTCGCAACGGGTCCGGAAGTGGTGGTGATCCCATGCCCCGTAAAATCACAATCAAAGAACCCCATCTCTTCCCGGTCCCGATACTGATAGTATCTGGCGCGCAAATTCGCCGTCTGCATTGACGGCGCATGGAGACGCGAGGCCTGTAGCTGGTAGTCCGACTTATGGGTCAGATGCTGCGGATCATCGGTGTCCAAGCCGTTGTTCCACCAGAGGCCGCCCTCGCCATAGCCGGCCGACGGAGAGTAGTTGATCCTCTGGGCCGAGCGAATATCCTCCGGCAGGCTCCCAAACATCACGCCCGGCTGCGTCGGACCGGTGTTGAACCGCATCATCATGTTATTGAGCATGGCCGTGAGTGCCTCGCGATGCGCCAGGTTCCACGCGGCAAACATCGCCCCATTCGCTACATCCGTAAAATACGCATTCGGTCCCTGTCCGCCGCCCGGATCGATCTCCAACGACTTCCACAGGTTATTCGCATACGTCCGCGCCGCCAGCCCGGAACAGAAGGGCACCAGGTAGATTGCCTGGACCATCCCGATGGCATCAAGCATCTTCCGGGAGACCATCGCGGCCTCGTTCTCCCCGCTGGCAATCCATGAGGCGGCAGCCAGTGCTCCGGCGTCCGCGGCATTGGATGTTTCCACGCGCACCTGGGCCATCTGGCCGAGGTTCACAGTCATGCTCACCAAGACCAGCATGAACGCCATGAGCACGAGGAACCCCAGCGCGATCTGGCCATGGCGGAAGACCAATGGAGAGTGTCGAGCGACGAGTGCTGGTTGACGAGCGAACATCTTTAGCATCTTAGTTGGGCAGCGAAGAGCAGATGCTGCGCGCCTCGCGCTCAAGATTTTCTGCCGCTTCAATGAGCCATTGCGCCGCTTGGGAGCGAGACGTGTTGACATCGATGAGCGCGTTCGCCTGGTTGTAGCGATTCAACGCCTCTGTAGCCAGTTGCACGGCTAGCTGGTTGAACCGATCCCGAATCCGCCCCAGCAGGGTCTGGAGGTTCGGGTGGCCGCCCCCCTCGTTCTGTCCCGGTTCTCCATGTGCGCTATTTGGTGCGCCCCATTCCGCCAGCATCTGATCGTAGAGGTCTGAGAGGTCAAACGAGGCCATCGAGGGAAGCGTTGGGATGTGGTTCCAAAAATCCCATCCCAGGTTCGGAGAATGAAGGGTACCCTGCCATGCCGAGATGATGCCGTCCACTTGATTCAGGAGGCTTCGCTTGTTGGTCGGCGGCGGCGTGCTACTGGTCCCGCGTTTTGCCTCGCGCTCATCGAGGAGCGGTTGTAGAAAGCTTTGTTCGTTCTGCAGGGGGGTCAGTTGGCCCTGCCAATAAGTTTGTAGATCATACAAGTTTTTCAGTTCGCCGGTGGCTCCGCTGAGCTCAGATAGCAGCGCATCGCGCGCGTCCCTGATTGGAGCACATATCGCGTTGGTGGGATCCGTCGCTAACACCGCATTGCACGTCGCGTCCATGATGGTCTGGAGCCCCTGCGTGACGGGGCCAGGTCCATCAGCATCCACGTAGAGGAGTTGATTGATCTCCCACGTTCGCGTGTCGATCCGGCTGTTGATCGGCGGCAGGATGTCGTTGTTGATGTGATCAATTTGGCCCGCCAGCACCGCGAGGCGCTCATCGATCCCGTTGATCCCACCGATGTCCTGGACCCGCTGCAGGTGGTGAATATAGTTCAACCGCGCATTGAGGGTCGCGATCGAGTTCAAGCGGTTGTTCACGGTATTGGCGGCAGCCAGCGCGTTATTGGCTAGCCCGATCAGGAATTTGGCTTCGTTTTGAAGGCGCGTGATGTTGCCGGAAAGTTCAGTATTGCCGCTGGTGATCTGCGTATAAGCCTGCGAGCGCAGATTAGCTGCCTGAATAAATTTATCGGCTCCGCCGGGACAGCCAGGAGGCGCAGCACTCGGCCCTGCTCCAGGACTTGGTTGCACGGAGGTGCTTGCCGCACTCGGCCCTAAGAGGTTAATCCGCCCATTCGGACCGTTAAAGCGAACCAGCCCCGCTCCCTGTCCTGCCTGATCTCGCGTTCCCTGAAAGTGGTCGTTGCGCTCTACCATGGACTGGTTGATCCATTGTGCGACGCGCGCGGTCACAAAGGCTATCGCCACCAATCCAACCGCGGCCATCGCAAATTCAATGAGGACTTGCCCCCGCTGTCTGTGCATCATGGAGACCAGTTGGCACTGCCGCTGACGGATGAACGGACCGGTGTTTCGCCGCCCTTCGTATTGACGTAGATGGTGGATCCCGTGCTGGAGTTCGACGCCACCGAGCTTCCGCCCGCATTCTGGCTGATGGTCGCTCTGCTCGTGTTGGTCAGCTCTGAATGGCTGACCACGCCTTGAAACGCGAAGTTGTCACCCGACGACTTTGGGAAATCCTCTTGCCGGAAATCCTGTTCCTTATTGTTGGAGCGCACAATGATATGTTGGTGGGTCTGGTGGCCGGCGTTCGGGCTGTGGGGGTCCTCATACGCAAAGGTCAGTCGGTCGCCCCATTCCACAAACGCGGAGGCTTCGCTGCGGCTGCGTGACAGGCTCATGTAGCCGTCCGTCGGATTGGGCATCTGGCGGTCGTTGGCGTAGTAGTAGGAGACCGCGACCGCATCCTGGGCGGACTCATGCGTCGGGTTCGCCCGCGCGTCATCCGCCGAGGCCGCGGCCAGCGCGCGGCGGAAGGCTGCCATGCGGACTTCCTGGTCGAAGTTCATCTGCATCCCCACGCGAATGAGAAAGCCCAGCGCGGCCATCGCGATCATGCCGAAGACCGCCAGCTCGAGCAACGCCTGACCGCGAGTATTCCACATGGAATTCCTCGTGGCTCTGGGTTGAGGGCTGTGGGCTCTGGGCACTAGCCCCGAGTCCTGCCCGCCCCGGCTCTCGTGACCGGCGGGCCGGGGAACCCCGAGTCCTGAACCATGACTGGTTGTGCAATATGCTCTAGCGGTTGTCGTCATACGTGGCCGTCCGTGTCGCCGTCCAGTGTCCACCGACCTCTGTATCTTGCGATGCCGGCTCGCGAGGGACCGGACCGGCCGGTACACTGCTGAACACCCAATTTTGATGGATCCGACCACTCACGGCCCAGGTACTCAATGGCTCGACCGGAAGGATCTCTGCTCCGAGCATGGCCGCATTCACCTGCTGCTTGACGGTCTCTGACAATCCAGGGCCGCCACCCGGATCTTGGAGGCGCTGTACTTCAACGTAGCCATCCCGCCGGTCAAACGGCAATCCCAATGATTGGATCGAGCTAAAAAGCCCGCCTTGCATCGCCCGCTGCATATAGGGCAACATAAAGATGACTGCGGCCACCACGAACACGACGCCAATGACCGCCTCGATAGTGACGATGCCGCGCGTCCCGCGTCCCACCAAGAGCGGCCGCCAACGCGGGATCTTGCCACAACGCATGAGCCGCACTGTCACGCCGGTCATTGCGGCTGAACTCCGGTGTTGCCTTGCGGGCTGACGGTGGTGGTGATGGTGGTTCCAGGCCCTGTCACCGGCGGACGCGTCGGAGGGGAGCTCGCCCCTTCCGCAGGACTGCCCAGATTCAGCGGTTGATACCTGGTCACCGGGGCTCCGGGCTGGCCCGTTCCTTGCCCCGCACCGGCCTGAGTAGCCGCCTCTTCAGCTGCCGGGGTCAAGGGCCTCCACGCTTCCATGTCTTTGAGGTCATCCGGATGCATACCTGCCGCCCGAATCAGTTCTCCGGGAATTGGCGCGGGTTGGATGGTGGTCACCTGCGGCGTTTCGCTGTGGACCATGCCGCTGACAAGATCTAAGGAAATTGCGGATGCGACGCCACCGCTGCCGTCATCGGTCAAGAAGTCTTCAGGCGCGACGAGATGCCACACCACGTTTTGATACTCGCCGTTGACTTTGGCCAGTTCCGGCAGACGGTCGCCAGCGCCCCACACTGCCACATCCAGTTGCGCGCCATCTCCTTCGGAAGATTGGCTCCCTCCGGGCTGCGGCTGGAAGTACGGCAGGATCAGCGAGCTCACGGTTCTAGACGTCTGGGGCTGGGACTGCTCAGTGTCCGACGTGAGTCCATACGCCACATTGACGTCATCCTCTAGCATCGCATAGGCTTGGTCGAGCTCGCTCGCCGCGGTCTTGAATTCTCGAGACTGCGTGTCCTCATCGCGGAGCATACTGGAATCAAAGTTATCAAGGAGGTCGGCTGCATCTTGTAGATGCGCCGAGAGCTCATGTCCATTCGCAAGCGAAGTGCCATCGCCGACTAGCTGCGCCATGGCCGACCTGGCCTGCGACATTTCGATGATGTGATCCCACGTGACATCATCCTTGCTGACCAGCTGCTTTCCGTGATCCGCTCCCCAATGCAGCTTGGACAGCAGGTCGTTTCTTTGGCCTTCTGCCATCTTGTGGTCCGCCGTCACGATCCGATTGACCGCATCAACCGCCCGATCCACTGTCGGTGCTTGCGCGATCACGAACTCCTCAAGGTCTTTCAACTCGTCCAGCGACAGACTGTTCAGATCGCCGCCCTGGCTGACGCGCGTGGTGATGCTGTCGTCGGCCGCAATACCCTGCTCGATCGCGATGCGCTCGTCCTCCGGCAGGCTGAACGATTTGTCCCGCTCATCGATCGTTATTACATCTTTGAGCCTGTTGGTGCGCGTGACGGTGAGGGCTGTCTGTGCCCGGAGGCGGGCGATCAGATCCTGTTTTTCCGGAGCCCCCCGGAGATACGTATCTATCTTGCCATCGCCGTTGGTATCAAGTTGAGCCCACCACATGCCGTTGCGCCGGTCAAAGCGCAGGCGAACCACCTTGTAGCTGATGCGGCGCTCCACCGGTCTCCGCGCCCCCCACGCCGTTCGGCTCCACGATCGGCCACGCTGCGATCCCTTGACGACCGCCGTCACCGTCCCATCAGCACTCACTGAGGGCGCCCCCGCTAATTTGTAGCCACCACTGACCGAGTCAGTGAGTTCGCTTAGTACCTGAAGCTCGCTTGGATTGTTCGCATCGAACGCGGAAAAGAGATAGGGCCCATAGGCTTCCGCAAAGCGGAAGTGTCCCGCCGCGTTGCTGCCGCTGGAATGGGAGACCGACTCCGTGTGGACGTTGTTGGCCCGGCCCTGCTGGCGCAGCTGATCGGAGGAGTCTGAGTCGTTCGTCCCCTCATCGGACGGCTGCATGGTGCCGAGAATGTCGTGGCTCTTGGTGATGAGGACACCAGCGATCCGCCGGCTGACGTACATCTGCGTGCCGACGAACGCCGTCGCCATCACGCCAAGCAGGATGGCGTACTCACTCAGTTGTTGACCGCGATGTGTTCGCAGTATGGGCATAGGTTCCCTTTGCCACTTCCTCTTCACATTTACAGCAATCTTAGAAACACCTCACAATAAAGAAAGGCTAGGGTCCTTGGTACCTCGGACCTGCATCTTCACACTCCGCTTCCTCAGTTCAGCCCGACACACCAACAAGACTCGCGGAACCGGAGACCGATTCCCGAGTTGTCCCGCGTTGTTACGGCTTAGTTCAACTGAGCGGTCGGCAGCTGCGGCCGAGTTCGCGTACAAGCCGTAATCGCTCCAGGAGCCCCGGCGTCAAGAGCCGCCTTGTAGTCGGAGCACGAGGCACTCGTGGTCAGGTTAGCGGGGTTCGTGTGGCTCTGCTGTTCGCTGTAGGCGCTCCAACCCCCATTGGTGGAAAACTGCTGGCCCAGCGAATCCGCGTTGCTTTTCAGGCCCCCTTGCGCCGCACGCTGAAGGTAAATACCCATGAACACAAAGCCGGCGATGACGAAGGTAAAGAGCACCGCCATCTCCGCAGTCACTTGTCCGCTTCGATTCTTAAGCATCATTGCTGTCACCTCCTTCAACATGATGTGTGCCGTCCAAGATCCAATGCCTTGATCAGTTGGTCGCGTTCTGTGTCACCGACACGCCTGTGTTGGCCGATCCAACCGTTCCGGACGTTCCGGTCGTCATGGTCGCCGACGATGACGAAACCTGATCGGACGATGTCTGCACGTCAAACTGGCTGCCGCCCACCGTCGTCATGTATGTGTTGGCTCGGCTCTGAATACCCCCCGCAATGCGGTTGCGGACATAGTTTTGCATGGCGATGACCGCCCCTAAGACAATGGCGAAGAGAATCGCGTACTCTCCCGTGCTCTGCCCTCGATTGCGCAACAGCTTCATCTTTGTATTCACCTCCCCTTTACGTGGCTTCCGTCTAAGTGCGTCACCGCGCAACGGCGGTCACGTTACTGGTAATCACCGTCGCCGATGCGTCAAGCCTCTGGCCCGCCTGAGTCCCCAGGTTCGTCATCCTCGGCGTCACGAGCCGCCCGATCGCGATAATGGCCGTAATAACCGCCGCGGCGACCACGAGGTACTCGATCAGGGATTGCCCCGACCGGCCGATCAGGCACCGTCTGTTCCACCGCTCCTTCACCATCTGTCACCCCCCCTCCGCTGTTGTTGGCCCGACGTGCGAGCCCGCCTCACTGAAATAAGAAATCCGCTCTTCCCGATGCGTTTCGCAATTGGTAGTCCGTCTTCTTCGCCAGGTCATGCGTCATGGTGTTGATCGGTCCTGCAATCATCATCAGGGCGGCGATAACCGCTAGGGCAATGGCAAGGTATTCCACGATGGCCTGGCCTGTGTGATTCATCATTCGACCACTCTGGGTCTTCGTCATTGTCCGCCTCATGGAACTTGGTTGACCGCAGTCGTCATGAGTGCCAGCACCCGGCAGCCGGAGGCTAACGACAGTGTGGCCAGCGCGGCCACGACCGCCGAGATCACCACGAGATATTCGAGCATGGACTGACCCCGTGCGTGTGGCGAACGACGCGTCATGTCCGATTGACGATTGACGATTGACGATGGTACACCAACAGGGCTCCTCTTCTCCTCGCTATCAATCGGCCATCGACAATCGGACATCGAACATTCCTTCTTAGTCTTCATGGTGTTGTCTTTAGTTTTGGCGAATCGCATTTACCTGGTCTATTGCGGTCCCCGACACCCCCCACGTCTTCCAGACGACGGCATTCCTCACCGCCAACACCGCCGCCAACACGCCGCCCGCAATCAGCAGGTACTCTAGGATCGCCTGGCCCCAACGATTGTGTAATGTGAAATGTGTCATGTGTAATGCAGGCCTGGATTGTTCATTACACGTTACACATTGAACATGACACAGAACAGGTTGCTTCGTCATCGGTTATGGCCGGTTATCGAACATCGCGCCATTCAACTGCATCTCCGTGGACTTGATGTTGGCTCGCATCGCCCCGCGCACGTAGGTGCGCATCAGCGTCGCCGCGATGACCGCCGCGGCCATGAGCACCGCCCATTCCACGGTGTACTGACCTTTGCAACCACTCCAACGTCGCAGCATCGTCGTCCTCGCCCTCAGAAGACCATCTGGTTCTGCTCGATGTCCTGGGCCCGCCCCACGAATGCCCGATAGGCAGCGGTGGCGGCAATCGTCACACCCAAAGTCACGGCGGCGACGAGCACCGCATACTCGATGAGCGTCTGTCCCTTATGGCGCATCAGAGACCGTTGCGTCGCCATGGCGTTATCGCACCCCGCCGCGAATCGTGGCCATTTGACTATTGAACTGCGTGTTGTAGGGCCCGACCGCCGAACCGAGGCGCCCGACCAACCACACGGTCGCTAGGGCCATGCCCGTGGCGACGAGGAAATATTCAACGTAGGCCGTTCCCCGTCGAGAAATTCGACGGTCGCAGAGGTCATTCCGCTGTGTTTGTCCGCTTTTTCTGGACATCTCGTCTTCCTTCGGTTCGATTTTCGTATTAATCATATAGCGTTTTAATAACTTCTTAATTACTGACTAAATAAAAAGCCGAGTTACCTTTCGGCAGCTCGGCTTCCCCTCTCTTGGTCGAACCCACTTCCATGGGGACCGTGACTTTGCGCCCCCGGATTACTCCGGGTTTGCCTTTTCGAGGATGCAGCTTGGTCATCCAGTTGTCTAAGAACGCCAGACACCTCAAGTTTACCTGTCAGTTTCATGGCTTGTCAAGCCTATTTTGCCCATCCACAGGCTCCACAACCAGTTGATCACCAACCACTAATCGAGCGCGCTCCACCGTCCCTGCCGGCAGTTCCACGACCGCCTGCGCGCGCAGGATAATAGGGGTCATCCGCCATGGCGCAAGCGACTTGCGAATGGCCACAACACTCCACGCTCGATCCACGAAAATCGCATCAATAGCGAACCGCATAAAACACGTATGAATCGAGCGGCAGGCGGTCAACACCAGCCCTTCCCCCTCATTCAAGTGGTCGCGATTGAGCAACCCGACGATCCGCTCGGCGAGCGACCGGGCGATCGGCGCACGCAGAGCCAGCGCCGCCTGGGTTCGGGCCACCCGAATTTGGCAGACCGCCGCCTCAGCCAACAGGTGCTTCCTCAGATTTCTTGAAGATGGCCTCGTCGATGGGGATGCCCTTGACTTTGAGTTCGTTCAGGAACGTCGGCTGATGCCCCGTCGCCACAAAGCCGCCCAACACCGTCCCGTCGGGCGCAACCCCGGTCTGCCGAAACACAAACACGCCCTTGAGCATGATCTCGCCTTCACTCGTAATGCCGATCAACTCGGTAATGGACATCACTTTGCGTGACCCATCGGCCAGGCGCGCGGTGTGAATAATCAGATGCACCGCCGACGCCACCATCTCACGGATGGCCCGAATCGGCAGCTCGATGTTGGACATCAGGACCATGGAATCTAAGCGGCTGATGACGTCCTTGGGCGAGTTGGCGTGAATCGTCGTGATGGATCCGTCATGGCCGGTGTTCATGGCCTGCAGCATATCCAGCGATTCCGGACCGCGGCACTCCCCGATGATGACCCGGTCGGGCCGCATCCGCAACGCATTGCGGAAGAGATCGCGAATGGTAATTTGTCCCTTTCCCTCCACGTTCGACGGCCGCGACTCCA
>OBEQ012700264.1_pt1 | contig 13177 bp, 3 predicted proteins | sample 1670901 | NCBI WGS metagenome assembly OBEQ01 (sample SAMEA104232315, study PRJEB22302) | groundwater metagenome | biome: forest; feature: aquifer; material: groundwater | place: USA | collected 2011-08-07 | depth 5.4 m
CCTACATTTAGAGGCAAATATTGCGAATTAGCACTACTTGTAGGGTGGGCACCGCCCACCAAATTACTTTTACGACACCCTCAGGAGCATGGGAACGAGAGAACGCCATGAAGTTCTATAACCTTGTCTCTTTTTAGCCCAACTTAGCCAAAACTATTTATCTCTCCTAATCTACTTTTTCCACAACCCTATTTTTCATAGACAGTCAGAATAAAAATGGCTAGCCTAATCCTCTCATCCTGGATAGTTTAATAAATACAGTTCAGTAAATAATAATCCACAACATAGGTCACAAAAAATGAGCAATGTATATGACGATAACACTTTAACCATCGGCAAAACGCCGTTGGTTAGACTCAATAACATCACCGATGCAAAAATTTACGCCAAGCTAGAGAGCCGCAATCCGGCAAATTCTGTTAAATGCCGCATCGGCGCCAATATGGTGTGGGAAGCGGAAAAGAGCGGTGCGCTTAAACCAGGTATGGAAATCGTTGAACCTACCAGTGGCAATACCGGCATCGCACTGGCTTTTGTCGCAGCAGCCAAAGGCTACGGCATTACACTCACCATGCCGCATACCATGAGTTTGGAACGCCGCAAACTGATGAAAGCACTGGGCGCCAAAGTTGTGGTGACCGATGGCGCCAAAGGTATAAAGGGCGCACTGGCTAAGGCGGAAGAAATTATCGCCAGCGATCCCGCCAAATACATTATGATGCAGCAATTTGAAAATCCCGCTAATCCAGCCATTCATGAAAAAACCACCGGTCCTGAAATTTGGCAAGATACCGATGGTGAGATCGACGTGCTGGTCAGCGGTGTCGGCACCGGCGGCACGCTTACTGGCATATCGCGCTATATCAAAAAAACCATGGGGAAAAAAATTACCTCCGTCGCAGTCGAACCGGTTTCATCGCCGCAAATCCGCAATGCCTTAGCAGGCTTGGAACCCGTACATGCCCCACATAAAATTCAAGGGATTGGCGCTGGATTTGTTCCTGGTAACCTCGATCTTGAAATGGTTGATCAAACTGAACTGGTCAGCGATGCAGAAGCGTTTGAATATGCGCATCGCCTGATGAAAGAAGAAGGCATTCTCGCCGGTATTTCCAGTGGCGCGGCACTGGCAGCGGCCGTTCGTGTATCACAACAGGAACAGCATAAGGGAAAAACCATTGTTGTTATTCTCCCCGACTCCGGCGAGCGCTATTTGACAACAGCTTTGTTTGAAGGTGAGTTCACCGAGAATGAAACTGTGCAGGCTAATTTTACTTGATGGATGTGTAGGATACGTCTCGACCTTGATCTTGATACACCTCTCATTTTATCTGCGAAATGAACTGACAATTCCCTCTCCCTCTGGGAGAGGGCAAATCGTTAAACACATCTCTTTTTAGCCCATAAAATAGGGCATTTTTAGCAAATAGCACGGACCAGTCCCCTCTCCCTTTGGGAGAGGGGGTTAATCAGCAGGCTCCGCAAACTTGTGTATAACGATCTGCCCACAGGGAGAGGGGATTGTCAGTTCATTTATTCGGTCCAGGGTTACCGCTGACAGAGGTACTATTATTGGACGTACTGTGCAAATTCTTCGTCATCGCAATCACACCGCTAACATCGCCATGAATGTAGCTTTCCAACATCAATTCCATACTTTCTTTTTTTACCGGTTTAGCAAGAAAATCATCCATGCCACAGCTGAGGCATTTGTGTCTATCGCTACTTTGCACATTCGCAGTCAAGGCGACAATGGGAATTCTCTCACCTTCCGGCTCTAATGCTCTGATTTTTGTCGTCGCTTCAAAGCCGTCCATGAGCGGCATCTGACAATCCATCAAAATCAGATCGTAATGATTTTTCTTGAAGGCATCCACTGCAGAAAAACCGTCGGGTTTCACGTCGACGCTATAACCCAGCTTGCGGATCATGACCATCGCCACTTTTTGATTTACCACGTTGTCATCCACTAAAAGAATATGGCCCTTCAACGCAGCGGGCTCACTGCCCTCTTGGGCTTTGCCAAGCCTTGTGAGGAGTTGCGCACTTTGATTGGACTCGGTTTTACCCAGACAAGCATACATGATACGGCGCAATTGTTTTTCCTGAATCGGCGTATAGGCTAAGCCCATAATACCCAAACTTTCATACAAGCCCCTGCCTCTCTCGTCTAACCGTGACAATAAAAGAATGAGTTGCGTTGATGTCTCAGTTTTTTGAAAAGCCTGAATAAAAAATTCCAGTTCAATATTGGAATCTTCCGCATTAACAAAAACAAAATCAGGCAAGTTATTATTGGCCGGTTTAATTCGTTCACCAAGCTCGTCTATGGAATCCACCGCTTCACAGGTGACACGCCAAGATTCTAATAATTCGATGAGGATAGTTCTTTTCAAATCGTTCGCATCGAAGATATAAGCCCGCTTTCCGGCAAAAATATTTTCCTCTTCCTCCTGAGTTTCGAGCGGATTCTTATAAAGCTGCATGCGCAACTCAAGCGCAAACGTGGAACCACTGCCAAATTGACTGGTGGCAACTAATTTACCTCCCATCAATTCGGCTAATTTACGCGAAATCGATAGACCCAAGCCGGTGCCACCGTACAAGCGTGTGGTTGAAGTATCTGCCTGAGTGAAATCTTCAAAGATCCTGCCGATTTTGTCTTGCTCAATACCGATCCCAGTGTCCTTTACCGAGAATCTGATATCCACATGCTCGCCCATCTGTGACACACAATCGACATTGATAAAGATAAAACCCTTCTTGGTAAATTTAATCGCATTCGCCACCAGGTTCAGCAATACTTGCCGAATTCTTATCGGGTCGCCAGTGACATCGTCGGGTAATGAGGGGTCAATGCGCAGTTCAAGCGGAATGCCTTTTACTTGGGCGCTGTAAAACTCAATATCTATAACCTGACTCACCACGGAGCGTAAGCCAAAATGCACATTCTCAACCGTTAATTTGCCGGCTTCCAATTTAGAGAAATCGAGAATGTCATTGATAATCGTCAACAGTGAGTGAGCTGAAGTTCCGATAGTTTCAACATACTCACGCTCTTCAAAAGGCAATGAGGCTTCAAGCAATATTTCCGACATGCCAATAATGGCGTTCATCGGGGTGCGAATTTCATGACTCATCATGGCCAAAAAGTCAGACTTCGACTTGGTAGAAGATTTTGCCGCTTCCAATGAAATCGCCAATTCAGCGGTGCGTTCCTCGACTAACTTTTGCAACCCATCACGATGCGCTTTTATCTCATCATGGGAGTCTTGAATTTCTCTCGCTGAAATCTCCAGCGCTCTACCCCTTTGTTCAATTTCGTTGAGCATTGCATTAAAGTTTTCGATCAGCGTGCCTAGCTCATCATCTCTGTCAGAACTTACTCTGACAGAAAAATCTGAGGTATCTTTCACTTTCTGTGTCAATGCGATTAATTCAAGTATTGGTTGTGAAATCATGGACTGTAAACGTAGGGCAATCAGCACAGCACAAGCACAGGTAATCAGCAGGATAATCAAACTGACCATGATCATGGCAACAATCTGTTCGTTCAGTTCTGTAAGGTCAGCACGTAAATAGATTGTGCCTACTTTTTTATTTTCAAAATTAATATCGCGAATTATCGATAACTCATTGTGTTCAAATATGGCGGCAGCATTCAGCGAGGTTGGCTTTTGTAAGGGACGATCATGTTCGTGTTGAGGGTCGTGTTGAAGGTCGCGTTGAAAACTGGCTAGCGTCTCGCCGCTGGCAAGATAAACCACGGCTTCAATAATCTGCTCATGCTGCTTAAGAGAATCCAGCGTTTTCGTTACACTGTCAGCTTCAAAGGATACTAACGCCGACCCGGAATGATCTCCGGTCAGATCAGCTAATAGCGTAATATTGTTCTTCAGAGTTTCTTTATATGAGCAAATATCATAATAAATGAATGACGCCGTCGCGATTAATAGGGTGAACACACTGGTTCCCACGATGACCAAAAGCAATCTCGTTTTGAGTGAAAATTTGTGATTGCCGTTATTAAGCGAACTCATATTACGTCAGGCTCTAAATGAATAAACTTTTCATTACCAATCTCGAAAAAACAGTACGGCTTTTATCTCGAAGCCTAATAGCAATTACGCGATTGATAACCAACACCCGTTAATAATCCAACAAAGAGTATATTGCATAAGTTTAGATGATTTGGCGCACAATTGTTGCCATTGAAAAATGGATTACACCTAGCACGGCATTACAATACCAGAAAGTTTTTCGCTATTTGAACTGCAAGGCAATTGTTAAATATCAAAAACCTCGTCGTCGTCATCCCCATTGCCGGTGGTTTGCAGCAGCTGCTTTTCCACTAAAGCCTCATCCACGAGTGAAGCAATCACCCGAATGGTAGGCTCCTCAAACTGCACTCGTAAATCCAATTGCACATCAAACTTGACGTGGGCACGCGAGATCACCTGGGTTGCCAGCAATGAATGGCCGCCCAATTCAAAGAAATTATCGTCGATACCGATTTTTTCTAAACCCAGTACCTCACACCATATTTCGGCAAGCGCTTTTTCGGTGGTAGAGCTTGGCGCAACATAGTCGGTAACAAACTCATCATCGGTGATGGGTTTGGGTAGGGAGGCACGATTGATTTTGCCATTGGCGGTTAATGGCATTTTGTCTAGCGTGATTAACTTGCTCGGCACCATGTAGGCAGGCAAATGATCGCGAAGTTGGCGGCGCATGGATTTAGTGTCCATTGTCGCGTCTTCCGATAGGGTTATATAGGCCAAAAGCACCTTGCTACCATTAGACATGGTGTAGACTACTACGGCAGCGGATTTTACCTCCTGCAAATTCGTTAACGCCACTTCGATCTCGCCAAGTTCCATACGGAATCCACGAATCTTCACTTGATCATCGGTGCGTCCTATATATTCCAATCGACCGTCAATGCGATAACGCGTTATGTCCCCCGTTTTATAGATTATCGCCTTGGTGTCGTTCACAAATGGGTTGCAAATAAATTTCTCTGCCGTTAACTCTGCGCGATTTAAGTAGCCTTTTGCAACACCGACGCCACCGATATGTAGTTCGCCTGGCGCACCCAGGGGCACAGGACGCAAGCGTTTGTCTAACACATAAAAACTCGCATTGGGAATCGGAAATCCTATAGTGGGGCTCGACAATTGATGCGTAATCAATTCCATGGTGGAGTCCACAGCACATTCTGTTGGCCCATAGACATTATAAGAATTGATTCCACAGTCACGATGCAAATCACACAGCTGCAGCCACAAGTCGGGCGTAATCGCTTCACCGCCAACAAGAATATTTTTGGGTAATGAAGTTTTATCACTCGCAGCAACCACGTCCAATAAAGCACTTAGTTGTGATGGGGTACAGTCGAATACGTCCAGCGCATTTTGCCGCAAAAAATTTAACAACCGAGGTGGATCAACACGCTCTAATTCGGGAACGGGATATATTGTTGCCCCAAGCAATAGTTGAACAATCTGTTGTACAGATGCATCAAAATTGATTGAAGCATTTAAACTCACATGATAATTCAGCGGTTGGTTCTGCCAGAGTTTTTCTCGAATCACCATCATCAAATTTATGGGCCCTTGATGATGCATCTGAATACCTTTGGCTTTTCCCGTGGTACCCGACGTATAAATTACATAAGCTGTATCTGTAAGCGATAGATCTACCGCAAGATTGCCACTGTCATAACTGGTGAGATCCTCTTCATCAAGACAAATAACAAATCCAGAATAACTCGGAAAATTGTCCCTGATATCCCCGATGGTAAGAACTACATTGACATCGCTGTCTTCAACTATATGAAGGATGCGTTCCGCAGGATAGATGGGATCCATAGGTACATAAGCAGCACCCGCTTTCATGACACCCAAAATTGCTGGCAATGTATGAACCGAACGCCCGATATAGATACCGACACGAGAACCAATGGAAATGCCCCGTGAACGCAAATAATGGGCGATCTGATTGGCACGTTGATTACATTCATTAAAGCTTAACGAATCAGCTTCGAACACCACTGCCATACGGTCTGGTGTAAGGCGAACTTGTCTCTCAAAGAGACTTGGGATAGTTGTATCCTCGGAGACATAATCCGAATAGTCTTGGGCTGTATCATTCCAAGCAGTAAAAAGCTCATCTTGTGCTTGTTGGGAGTAGATAGGTAGATTGTGCAAAGAAATAGTTGACGCGTTTGCCAATCCGATAAAGATCTGTTCGAGATGGACCAAACAACGCTGCACTGCCAAATCGCTGATTTGATGACTATGGTAACCCGCTTGAATACCGAGTTGCTCACCGGGCGATGCGGCTAAGGTAAATTTGTAATTGGTCCCCTCTTCCGTCGCAACGTCAGAGATTTTTAATGACTCGGATCGAGAATCTGCGCGTGAAGCTTCACTCAACGCATCCTCGATGGGATAATTTTCAAAAATTAATAAACTCTCAAACAGCGCTGTGCCAGGTGCAACGCCACTTACCTGCTGGATCTCAGCCAAGGACACATAAGCATGTTCATTCTGTTGTATGGTTGCTTCATGGATGCTCTGTAGCAATGCAGTAATATCGCTGTCCGTCGAAAAATCGATTTTGACCGGTATAGTATTAATGAATAGACCAACCATCTGTTCAACACCACGAACTGCTGGTGGCCGACCCGAAACAGTTGCACCAAACACCACTCGGTCCTCGCCACTATAGCGATGTAAACAATAGCCCCATGCAGCTCTAACAATCGTGTTTAGCGTAGTGTGGGTGGATCGCGCTAGCTCATTGAGCGCTTGCGTGACCTCTGTTGATAAGCGCAACGCTTGATGCTTCAGCACCGATGGTACCAATGTATTGGACTTATCTGTTAAATGGCTGACATTTTCCAGCGTTGAGATAGTGTCGAGGATTAACGGGGTTGGCGCTTCAATCTCGGCTAACTCGGCTTGCCAATAACGTAAGGAAGCACGATGATCTTGTTGCTGTAACCATCGTATGTAATTCATATAAGGATTAGTTTCTGGTAAGAGAGGCTCCACTCCATCAAGATACGCTTTATAGCAAGTGAGCACTTCACCAAAAACTATCGGCAAACACCAGCCATCAAGCACGGTATGATGAAAAGTCCAAAGGAAATAGAATTTTTCATCAGCTACTCGCCAGGTGCTCATGCGCATTAAAGGCGCTCGTCGAATATCAAACCCCTGTTCTTTATCTTGCTCACGATAAGCAGTGAAGGCAGTTTTTACCGCTGTTGAATTCTCATGGCGATGATCTTCTTCAAACCAGGGTAAATCAACACTCGGCAATACCAGTTGTAATATTTGCTGACCATCCATACCGACAAAGGCCGTCCGAAATATATCGTGGCGCGCGATAATTGTTTGCCATGCCCGCTTAAATAAAGGTAGGTTTAAATTATTCTCTAGTGTCAGATAAATTTGATTAACATAACCTGCTCTATCGGTTTCTAATAAGTTATGGAACAACATACCTTGTTGCATGGGAGTCGTCGCATAGAGATGTTCAAAGTGCGGATACTCCTCTTGCCACTCATCTAATTGATGTTGGGTAACCGCAGCTAGCGGGAAATCTGAAGGCGTTACGCTGCCAACACCAGGTTGTAAGCAATGCTGTACCAGGCTTTGCAAGGACTCAACAAGGCAACCTCGAAATCCCTCAACCTGCTCAGTAGACAACTGACCAGGGTTGTAATCCAAGGTGAAATGCATCGCTGAATTAGACACAATCGCATTGAATCCTAAAACATGCGAGCGTACACGTTGCAATGAAAAATGCGTACCGATACCTTCTGTGGCCGGTTTAAGTTGGGTATCAAAATTAATTGTTTGATCGATCTGTCCCAAATAATTAAAAATAATGTCGTGTGGTTGTGTTGCACTGAGTTCCAGGAGCTGAGAATCCATAGTCAACGCCGTTAGGATTCCATATCCGATGCCGTGCAAAGGGATATTTCGATACTGCTCTTTTACGGCTTTTATGCTCTGTACAAAATCATCTACACGCGAGTCTGCTGGCATCGCCACAGTGAATGGATAAATGTTGGTGAACCAACCCAGAGTGTTACTGATATCCAAATAATCAAATAGTTCTTCGCGGCCATGTCCTTCCAAATCAATGCGCATATTTTTTTGCCCCGTCCAACGCTGCAGACCCATCAGCATAGCCACCATCAATAGTTCGATGGTTTGCGTTCGATAAGCTCGGTTGGCAGTTGACAATAGCGCCGTTGTATCAGTTTTGGATAAACAAAATGTCAGCACTTGAGTAGCGCTAAGTGTATTTTCATTTAACTCAACAGCCGTGACGGGCAAATACGGAACAGGCACAGAAAGTTGGGCTAACCAATAAGGCAACTCTTGTTGCACATCTGCAGAGCGGCTGAACTCTAGTAGCGCTTCTCCCCATTGTTTATAGGAAGAGGTTTTCGGCATTAACGCCACTGGTTGGCCCTGCTGTAACATAAACAACGCCTGCTCGATATCTGCTAAGAGGACGCGCCAGGACACACCATCTATCACAAGATGATGGATTGCAATAAAGAGCCTGCCAGGCTCATTGCCGTAATCAAAAAAAGCCGCTTTAATCAAGCAACCATTTTCAATGGCAAGCGTTTGATGAAGCTTATCGATTGCATCCTGCAAGAACTGAGTACGTTGTTCGCTGGAGCAAGACTTTAGATCATAATAGGCAATACTTTCGTCCAGCATGCTCATTTGATAGGGTACGAATTTACCGATGGTGGTACCAATTTGTGCTGAAAAACGCAACCGTAGTGCATCGTGGCGATGATAGAGTGCTGTCACTATCTGTTTAAGCATATCTGTTGAAAAGTACGCTGGCGTTTGCAAAACCAGCGCCTGATTATAGTGATCTGGAGCAATAAATGGTTCGCTGAAAAATTGTCGCTGAATCGGCAACAAAGGCATATCGCCGAGAACTTCTTCTTGTGGCGCAATGATGTGGATCCCGGCCTCAAGAGCAACCGCCAATTCACGAATGGTCTGATTCTCGAAGACCTGTTTCGCACTCATCGGCAACCCAGCCTGACTGGCCCGCGATACCAACTGCAGCGTGAGAATTGAATCGCCACCAATTTCAAAAAAATTATCGGTAACACCAACACGCTCTAAACGTAAGAGTTTCGCCCATATATCACAGAGTTGCTGCTCCACTTCATTGCTGGGTGGCTGGTAATTCTGAATTAACATTGCAGAGAAATCAGGTTTCGGCAGCGCCTTTTTATCCACTTTGCCATTGGGTGTTAACGGCAAATCCGCTAACACTACAATGGCTGAAGGAAGCATATAATCAGGAAAGAATTGCTTCAGATAGACACGAAGATCATCTGTTACCTGCGAGGTATTAGAAGAAAACGCAGCTTGTTGTTCAGATGAAATGGGGCTCTCTTCACTTTTATTAAGCACAATATAGGCGACTAATTTATTTTGACCGTTGTGGTCTTGCGCTATGACCACTGCATCACAAATTGTGCTGTGCGCAAGTATGCGGCTTTGTATTTCGCCCAACTCAATGCGAAACCCTCTAATCTTTACTTGATCATCGATACGTGAAAAAAACTCGAGATTACCATCAGCTAAGCGTTTAACTTTATCGCCAGTTTTATATAACCGCTTATTCGTCCCATCCTGTTTAGTCGATGGGACGTCAATAAACCGCTCGGCAGTCAGGTCTGCTCTATTGCGATAGCCGCGCGCCACGCCGGCACCACCGATATAGAGTTCACCGGGTACACCAATGGGGACAAGATTCCGCTCAGTGTCCAATATGAGCAGCTCCGTATTGGCGATTGGCTTGCCGATTAACACTGCCGGTCTGCTGGTATCGAGGTTACGCAGATCATCACTAATAATGGTATAGATACAGCAGCCCACCACCGTTTCTGTGGGTCCATACTCATTGACCAGCACCGTGCCGCTGCTGAGTTTAGTCTGCCATTCTTGCAACAGTTGGGTCGTCAATTGCTCCCCACCAATGACAAAACAGTGGGCAACTCGCGTTTTCGCGTCACGATCAAAGGCCAACAGACCTTTTAAGTGGGCCGGCGTTAATTTTAATAATAAACGATCTTCACTGTTCAACAGCAGATCGGCAAAAGCAGCGATGGTCTCTTCATCCTCCCGCAGCAGATAAATATATTCTCCACTACACAACGGCAAAAACAAACTGGTCACGGTCGCATCGAAGCTCAGAGATGTGCTCATCACTGCGCCCGCCAGATCCTCCACCATGCGATACTGCGCTTTGGCCCAGCTAAGATAATTAATCACACCGCGGTGTTCGACCATCACGCCTTTTGGCTGCCCGGTAGAGCCAGAGGTATAAATCATATAGCAGATATGGTCCGCGGATAAACCGATTGTATTCCGGTCGATATTTTCGCGGCTTTGTCCTGTCAACAGTTCTGCATCCCACAAGCTCAGTGCCTCTATCGACTGACTAAACTGCGCCGCAGAATCTGCTGACATCAGCACTTCACTCACTAGGGCATCGGTCTCTTTGTGGGTCAACAGAATTCCCACGGCAGAATCCTGCAACATATAGAGCAAGCGGTTTTTAGGATAACTCGGATCTAAGGGAACATAAGCACCCCCGGCCTTGAGCACACCCAGAATGCCCACGATCATTTCGATCGAGCGCTTCATACAGATACCGACCAAGCCATCTGGTTTTACACCGCGCTCGATGAGGTAATGGGCCAATTGGTTGGCCTTTTCATTAAGCTCGCTATATTGCAGTGTTTGGTCACCCAGGCGTATAGCGATATTGTTAGGTGTTTGGGTAACTTGCATCTCAAATAGCTGAGACACCACCTGATCGAGATCATACTCGATCGCGGTTTCATTCCACTGATCTAGCGCAGCGAGCTGTGCGGGTGAAAGTATTGCCAGTGCACTGATGTTCTGCTCTGGTTGTTGCACGACTGAATGCAATAAAAAACTGTAATGTTCCGCCATTGCTTCCATGGTGCTCACATCAAACAGTTCAGTCCGAAAATTCAAGGCGCAATGAATTTCACCCGCATGTTCGTTGAGGCTCAGTTCTATATCAAACTTAACTGTGTCAACTGCCTCCCTTTCGAACGGACTGATGTGCAGTCCAGGTAATTCGATCTTGTCATCGATGGGATTATTCTGTAATGAAAACAGCACCTGGAAAATTGGCGAATGGCTGATATCTCGCGGCAAATTTAGCTCGTCGACAATTTTCTCAAAGGGCAAATCTTGATGCTCGAATGCCGCCAAAGTTATCTCTTGGGTTTGCAGCAACAGTTGGCTAAACGTCATCGAAGGATCAAGGAGACTGCGAATAGGCAGAGTATTGACGAAAAATCCGATCAACTCTTCGAGCGCTGGTAGAGTTCGATTGGCGACTGGGGTCCCTACACAGATATCATGTTGTCCGCTGTAACGATATAAAAGTACTTTAAATGCCGATAATCCCAGGGTAAATAAAGTCACTTTCTGCTGACGGCACAGTTTTTTCAGATCTTCGGAGAGTTGTTTTCCCAGCGAGAAGTTTATCAATCTCCCATGAAATCCTGGCTGTTGTGGTCGCAGATAATCAGTAGGCAGCTCTAAAACAGCAACTCCATCCAATTGCTTTCGCCAAAAATCTAGCTGTTGATTGAGTACCTCAGAGACAAGCCATTCGCGTTGCCAAACGGCGAAGTCTGCGTACTGGATTGATAATGGTGGAAGAGGATTCTCCACACCTTGCAAAAATGCATTATAGAGCGTGACAAGCTCTCTGATCACCACACCGAGCGACCAGCCATCTGAGATAATATGGTGCATATTTACCATGAAGAGGTAATCATCATGGCAAACTCTAAGCAATTTTATTTTAACTAATATCTCCTCTGTAATATTGAACACATAAGAAGAAAAGCGCCTAAACTCTGCTTTCAACAACTCATCAGTGTTTTCATTCGATTGAAACTGCCATTCCTCATACGTTAGTTGCCAGTCATCGCAGGGGAAGGTTGTCTGATAAGGAATACCATCTTGCTCGACAAAATAAGTACGCAAACTTTCGTGTCTATTGAGTACTATCCTCATGGCCTTGGACAGTTTTTCAATATCGAGATTACCTTTAAGGCGTAATGCTATGGGAATATTGTAGGAAGTACTTTCAGGCTCCCAACGATTGAGAAACCAGAGACGTTGTTGCGCAAATGAAAGTGGTAATGGCAGACTACGATCAGCGCTTTTGATGGTGCGTTGAGAAAACTTTTCTGCGTGCGACAGGAATTCAATAATTTCTGTCTTTTGAATTTTTACCTGGTGCTTTAGTTCGTTAGAGAAGACCCCCTCTGGGGCGCTAAATCCAAGCTTACCGTCCTCAACCCAGAGCCTGATATCAAGTTGCGAAAGTTTGGAGATCAGTTCAGCTACAGTCATCCAGATAAGTCCTCTTACGTTGCTTCAATCATCATTATTATTTTAGGCTGTATTTTCTTTTCTTGTATGAGCATGTTCCGCTCAACACAGGTCAAATTATATTAAATCTAGCAAACTCCAGCTTTCTAGTTATACAAATTTTGCCAACTTAGCAGCATTTTGTTTGATGCATTAATAAGTATTTCCTTTATCTGACCAGATTGCATACTGCTCGATAGCGGCCTAGATAACTTCTTAAACCTAGAAAACGCAGTAGAACCCTAACTGCGGAAGGCTAAAGCGCTGAAAGTGCGGAAAGTCTACTACATTTTTTTGTTTCGATTATTCATTCAAATGAGAGAGATCAAAAAGCAGACTTAATAGAAGTTCGTGAGACTCCCACTTGCTTAGCAAATAAAAAATCAAATCACATTTCACGATTACTACCATAACGAACTACTGCTTCTTTCACCTACAATGCATATAATTTGGTTTTATAATCAAGGAAGGAAGGTCTTTACACAAAAGTAACTGATTTTATATAACGACAGTACGGCCTCGATACCACCTTAAAAAGTATTATCGCGATTGTGTGGTTGGAGTTTACCAACCCTTAGATTGCCGTACCGACACTGGTAGAGATCGATGACTACCCCATGCTTACCATGGGTTAGTTTCTTGCAAAACATCGCGCTAATAATTGCGACGGAATCATCAGCCGTTGTTTATTTATA
>OBEQ011994091.1_pt1 | contig 13173 bp, 5 predicted proteins | sample 1670901 | NCBI WGS metagenome assembly OBEQ01 (sample SAMEA104232315, study PRJEB22302) | groundwater metagenome | biome: forest; feature: aquifer; material: groundwater | place: USA | collected 2011-08-07 | depth 5.4 m
ATCTTCCCAATCTAGGATCATACTGTCTAAACTCAGTAGTATAAGAGTTTCCATCGCCTTTGATTTCCATGTCTTTTTCCATTCCATTATACCCGAACCTATATTGTAATCCAGCCCCCATCACATCTCCAATGCCAACTCCCCAACAGAATTAATTCTCAAAATCAATGTTTCATTATTCGGATAAATACCGTTCATTTTCAATTCTTTAATACTTCCTTTTAAGAATATTCCTGGTTGAACGGCTGTGTTTAACTGTTTTTCAACCATTTGTCTCATTGTTAATAAATGTGGTTTTAAATCAATTATAGAACTTGTTCTCAGTGCATCTGTAATCTTATCATTGAACAACCACTTCGCAGATTTTAACAAGGCACTTTTTGTATTCAAATCGAACGATAAATCTAGGAAAGAGAGTATTTGTTTTTCTTGGTCGAAGGTTGGTGTTCCTAATAAAAAGATAACCCCTTTTTTACTTCCAGAAAACCCAATTTTTAAACTGATTTGAGAATTAGCAGCGCCAAAGATTTCAATTGATTCGAAAATTACTTTTTTACCTTTTAAATCAACTTCTTTTCCTTTTAACTCATTCGTCATAATTTTACTTAATGAATCATAAGTCGCTATAACATCCAAGGTAATATTAAAACCATTACTTTCTGGCACATCGCTTAATTTTGGTAATGCAATTGGCTTTACTTGTTGTTGATTAGTAGTTAATTTCGGATTTAAGATTAATGCTAATTCTGCTGTTGCAGTAGCTCCAGTAAATTTTAAATTATCAAATCCAATTTTAGTTGGATTAGCGTTGAAGTAACCATAACTTCCTAATGAAATTGGTTCTGCTAAAATTTTCCACGCTTTTTCTGCTTCTTTTTTTAGATCGACAGCGCCAATTTGTTTGTCAATGTCATTTTCTAATCCTTTCAAAACTTTTGTAACTTCTTTTTTTAATAATGCTGTTGCATCATATTTGAAAACGCTTATTTTACAAGGATCGATGGTTTCAAATTTGCGTAAAGTTGTATTTGCTTTTAACTTGAAATCGGGAGTTAATTTGATACTTGTTGTATAACCAACTTCTACTTTTCGCATTTCTTCACCGTTTGTTCCGCAACTTACATATAGTCGTGGTGTTAAGCAATGTGGTTTGTCTGAAAATAAATCAGAGCATTTTGCACAATAATTAATGTTTAAGGAATATTTTCCGTCAACATCGAATAGTATTGAGTTACCTGAACCTTTAAAAATGATTGGATCTCTTTGGAAAACATAAGAAAAACTAACGTCTTCGCAATTTTCTTGTTTTCCTGTAAATTTTTTAGGTATCGATTTATCAGTGTCCTTGAAATAAGGTGTCAAATTTATCTTTATTGGTACAACTACAGTAGAAACAGGTTGGACAATTAATGGAGCTGTTTGAACATTTATTGCAGGTGCTTCTGGTAGAATTGCTTTGCAAGAACAAAGGATTAAGGCAATTAAACTGAATGATAAGATTTTCATACTATATATTTAAGGTGCAAATGTAGAGACAAAAGATGAAAGACTTAAAGACAAAAGACAAAATTTTTATTGAAAATTAAGTTTTTAAATCTTGAAGTCTTGAATCTTGAATCTTGAAGTCTTGAATTTAATTCAACTTAAAAGGATAAATCAAATCAAAAGTAGGTATCAATATTTGCAACATTTCACCAGTAATTTGATTTTTAAAAGTGTAAAAACCTCTCATTCGTCCTAATTCAGATGTTAATTCACACCCACTTGTATATGAATATATTTGACCTTGTTTTAAGATAGGTTGTTCTCCAACAACTCCCTGACCACTAACTGTATTTGCCTCGTTTAATGAATCGAAAATATACCAATCTCGGTGAATTAATTGAACTGGATTTTCATTCATGTTTTCCATTTCAATACGGTAATTGAAAAAGAATCTACTTTCATTTACCTGAGATAAATCAGCTCTAAAATAAGTTGTTACTGTAATTTTTACTCCTTCTGTAGTGATAGTGTTCATGCCTTTTTTTTTATCCATTACTTCTAATTTAGGCATTTTATTTTAAACAAGGTTCGATTGTTAATATCTTATTGTTTGATGAAGTAAGAAAGGAGTAAGATCACGGTGATATTACTCCTTTTAAAAACATGTAAGATGTTATTAAATAGATAATAAGCAATCATCTTGCTCGACCATCGTATTCAATTTAAGATATATCTTTTTAACAATTCCATCTACACTCGAATTAATGGTTGACTCCATTTTCATCGCCTCAATCACAAACAAGGGCTGCCCTTTTTTTATAAGATCACCTTCTTTTATTTTTATATCTACTAACTTCCCTTGAAGAGGTGCGCCAATTTCATTTGGACCTTCCGCTTTTGCGTGGGATATTTTCTGAATTTTAGCTGAATTATCTTTAATTAAAACATTTCTTGTTTGACCATTGATTTGAAAGAAAACTTCTCTCATTCCTTCTTCATTCGGCTCTCCCATATAACGAAATCGGATTAATAAATTTTTACCTGATTCTAAATTGATCATAATTTCCTCATTGGATTTTAAAGGGAAATAAAATGCAGGTGTTGGTATGTAATCAACCGAGCCGAAATGTTTTTTGAAATTATAAAATTCTTCAAAAACTTTAGGATACATAATATAGGATAGCAGATCTTCTTCGGTTACGTTCTCGTTGTATTTTGCTTTAAATTTGGTTAATTCAATTTCAAAGTCAATGGCTTGAATATGTTTATTTGGTTTTTCAGTATATGGTTTAACTTCTTGTAAAATAATTTTCTGCAATTCTTGAGGGAATCCTCCAAATGGCTGTCCCAAATCTCCTTTGAATAATTGTTTTACTGAGTCAGGGAAAGAAATTGTATCCCCTTTTTCCATAATATCTGCTTGAGTGTAATTATTTGATGTCATAAACATTGCCATATCTCCAACTACTTTTGAAGAGGGTGTTACTTTTACGATGTCCCCAAACATTTCATTCACAACCACATAATTTTCTTTGATCAATTCAAATTTATCTTCTAAGCCTAATCCTCTAGCTTGTGGTAGTAAATTAGAATATTGTCCACCTGGAATTTCATGGTTGTACACTTCTGCGGTACCTGCTTTTAATTCACTTTCAAAAGGATAGTAATATTCACGAACAACCTCAAAATAATTAGAATATTCATTTAATTTTTGAAGATTAAGTGGATTGTCTCTTTCGTGACCTTGGAATGCTGCAACGATTGAATTGAAATTTGGTTGCGAAGTTAATCCACTCATAGAAGCCAAGGCAACATCTACAATATCTACTCCAGCTTCAATGGCTTTCATATACGTAGAAGATTGAATGGAAGAAGTGTCGTGTGTGTGTAAATGAATTGGAATTGAAATATGCTTTTTTAATTCCGTTACCAATAATTCAGCTGCATATGGTTTCAACAAACCTGCCATGTCCTTAATGCCTAATAAATGTGCCCCTGCATCTTCTAATTGTCTCGCTAAATCAACATAATATTGAAGATTAAATTTTTGTCTTTCTGGATTCATAATGTCGCCAGTATAACAAATACATGCTTCTGCCAACGAGTTAGTTTTTTCGTTAACCGTTTTGATACTATGTGTCATTCCTTCCAGCCAGTTCAATGAATCGAAAATTCTAAAAACATCAATTCCGTTTTCAGCACTTTTAATAATGAATTTTTCTAATACATTATCAGGGTAAGCAGCATATCCAACCGCATTACTTCCTCTGAATAACATTTGTAATAATACATTTGGAGCTGCTGTTCTTATTAATCTTAACCTTTCCCATGGATCCTCATGTAAGAAACGCATACAAACATCAAAGGTCGCTCCGCCCCAAACTTCTAAGGAGAAGAGTTCAGGAAAATTCTTAGCGTATCCTTCTACCACTTTTAGTATATCATTATTCCTCAAACGTGTTGCAAATAGCGATTGATGGGCGTCTCTTAAAGTTGTATCTGTATATAGGATTTTTTTCTCATCCTTAATAGATTGAATAAATTTCTCTCTTCCTAATTCAAGTAATAAATCTTTACTCCCTTTTGGGTAAATAAGTCCTTTACTATAAGTTGGAATAATAGGTTTTCTAAATGTTTTTTCAGCATTGTATATTTTAACATCTGGATGACCGTTTACTTTAACCTCTCCTAAATATTTTAATAATTTTGTCCCTCGATCTTTGTCAACGCCAATTTTAGGAGCTAAAAGATGGAGATTGCTAGGAATGAATCCAACATTCATTGCGCCTGATTGAAATTCTTCATTTCCCATTACATTGATTAGAAAAGGGATATTGGTTTTTACACCTCGAATTCTAAATTCAGATAATGTTCTTTTTAGTCGTTGCGCAGCTCCTTTCAACGTTCTACCGCTTCCTGAAACTTTTACTAACATAGAATCAAAGAAAGGTGAGACTTTTACACCTGAATAACAACTTCCTTCATCTAAACGAATCCCATATCCACCAGCATTTCTATATGCGATGATTGTTCCGAAATCTGGTTTGAATTCATTTTCTGGATCTTCAGTTGTGATTCTACATTGAATTGCCCAACCATTACATTTTACATCTTCTTGTTGCGAAATAAAAATTTGGCTATGAGATAATGGATATCCAGCAGCAATTATTATTTGTGATCGAACTAAATCTATTCCTGTGATTTCTTCGGTAATCGTATGTTCTACTTGTATTCTTGGATTTACTTCAATGAAATAAATGTTTTCTTCTTTGTCTACAAGAAATTCTACTGTTCCAGCATTATTATAACCAACGTTTTTAGCTAAGCTTACTGCGTAATTGTATAGTTTATTTTTCGTCTCTGATTTTAATATGGAAGGGGCAATTTCGATTACTTTTTGAAATCTTCGTTGAACAGAACAATCTCTTTCATATAAATGAACAATGTTGCCATAATTATCGCCTAAAATTTGAACTTCAATGTGTTTTGGATTTTCAATAAATTTCTCAATAAAAATGGTTGAATCGCCAAAAGATTTTAGAGCTTCATTCGTTGCTTCGTTGTAAGCATTGATAACTTCACTTTCTTCTCGAACAACACGCATCCCCCTTCCTCCACCTCCTGCAGCAGCTTTTAACATAACAGGAAAACCAATTCTTTTAGCTTCAGACAAAGCAATTTCATTGGAAGTTAATGAAACTTGGCTATCAGGAATTAAAGGAACTCCAACCAATTTAGCTTGAATTTTAGCGGCCACTTTGTCTCCAAGTTTTTCCATAACTTCAGGACGAGGACCTATAAATACAATTCCTTCTTCTTCACATCTCTTAGCAAACGCAACATTTTCAGATAAAAAGCCATAACCAGGATGAATAGCATCAACATGATTTTTTTTAGCAATTTCGATAATTTCTTCAATATCTAAATACGGTTTCAACGCTTCACTATCATCACCTATGCTGTAGCTTTCATCTGCTTTGTATCGGTGAAGAGAGTATCTGTCTTCATACGTATAGATAGCAACTGTTTTAATCTTTAATTCACTTGCAGCTCTAAATACTCGAATAGCGATTTCGCCTCTGTTTGCTACTAATAGTTTGTTGATCTGATTGATCTTTTGCTCTGTTTTCATTGGTTTTGCAATTGTTATTATGGATCTATATAACGAAATAAATCACTGTATGTTTATTTCATAATAATAGTGATTTTTTTTGTATAAATTAAGATATACAAAGTTATTATTTGAATTTAATTTATCATCATTTAACTTTACTTTTATTTTTTTTAATTTTGATGTAAATTATTGTTTTCTATTTAGTTAATTTATCGTCTTTATCAAATTTTACTAGAGTTTTTTTGTTGTATAAAGATTGATTTTATTAATTTTTAACGAAATTTTAGTTGATTGTTGATTATTTCTTGTTGATTTTGTTAAGATTTTTTTTATCATTTTACAACAACTTTTCGAAGGGTGATTAAATGAAGTTTTAAAATCCGAGCCATTGTTGTACATTTTAAAAATCGTTGGTCATTATGATGAGAAGCTAAAGCAGTTTTTAATTGATCTATTTTTTTTTGCGATGATAATTCTTCTTTCTCAACGGTTTCAAATAAATCCTTTAAAATGTGTCTTGAATGTTTTAATCTTCTTGCTATTCGAGATCTTTCTTCGATTTGATATTGATTGATCGTTTGAGGATTTAATAAATCAGTTACTAATTTAACCAGTTTATTATTTTCTTTATAAAATTGAGGTAAATAAATCCGTTTTGCTCCTTCGTAACATTGTTGATCGAAATCAATCGCTCGAATTCTATATTGAACATCATCGAAATCATGCGTTATTTCAACAATATAATTATAAGATCTCATATCTCCCAATAATGTGTAAAAACAACGTTCATTAAATTTGATAAATTCTTTAGCTAATCGAGTTTTATTTGTTTTTGGATGGTTTAATTCAGTTGAAATAAAATCGTCACCAGGAATTCCTGAAATATGTTCTTCAATTAAAGTGTTTTCATCAACAAAATAATTGATACGATTAGGGGAAAGGATATCTTCTAATTCTAAACCTAAAATTCTAGAAATATCAGTTTTCTTAACGTAAAAATAATCGTAATTATCATTGAAATTATTAATGATTTTAATTCGAAATGGATTCGAATTTCCAAATAAACAAAAGTCAACGCTGTCAACTCTTAAATGTTCGATTACTGAAATATCTCCATCCGTTTTAAGTAGAGAATAGACATAACACAACCCTTTATTTATTTCCTGAAATACATCAGTAGGATACATCACTGAAATCCAAAGTGTTTTTCCAACTGGAAATGACTCAGTATATTGGAGTAGATAATCGTAGGATAATGGTAGATCCACTTTTCTACCATATTTATTCAAATATTTATTGACATTATCCGAGATTGGATAACATTTCTTTTTTTTTGAAATTGAGTTCATTGGAAGAATAAAAAAGTTTGTGCTTTAAAACTACATATTATTACTCAAATATGCGGAAGGAGAAAGTGAAGTTTTGTATTTATTACTTTTCTCCGAAGCTACTCGAATAGGAGGCGACCATATTCTAAATTAAATTAACTTTAATAAAATGATTATTACTAAAGTAGTTTATTAATTGATTTGTAAATTAGTCATTTCAATTTGTGACTTCATATTATTCCTATCTTTACGTATTAAAAATATGTTAAAATATGAAACTTTCATTAATAATGTGTTAAAACATTAGATCTATGTATTTTGTAGATTATTGTTTAATATATTTGCTATACTGAAATGATTTTTAATTCTCTGTAATCCAATATTATATTGTTATAATTAAAAACTAAAAAAAGACTATGAAAACAAAATTCTACAATTTTATTATGATGGATTTTATGTAAGGGTTGATAACTCTAATTTTGATTTTTTATGTTGATTTTCAGTAAGGTAGTGGTTTGCTTTTGACTCATTGTTATTCTGTAGATGATTTCATAGAATTGGGTTATACTTGAAAAGAATGTCAGCTTCAAAAAGTCAAATATATTATCAAAATACTGTCTATACGCTACATGACTATGAATTATCGTAATATGAAAAACAACTTACTTTTTTCACTTTTTCTATTAATGGTAACTTCAGCATACTGCCAAAAGTCATCCATTACCTTGGCTAATAAATATTTCAGTGAACGCAAATTCGACAAAGCAGAAATAACGCTGGAAGCTATTTTATCCAACGAAAAGTTGAAATTGACTAAACTTGAATACATCAGTATATATACTGACTTGGGGAAAATCAATACGACTAAAGGAAATTATCCAAAATCATTGCAATACCTCATTCTGGCAAAAAGCAAAAATAAAGGTGATTCTACTCAATTTAGCTATTACAATGTTGCATTTGGAACACTATTCGACAACATTGGCGCTACATCTCTGGCAATTAATTATTACAAAAAAGCATACACTTTTAATACACAAGATTTGTCACGTTACTATCTTGCGAATACCATTGGTTGCATGTTTCTTAATTTAAATGAATTAGATAGTGCTATCTATTACTTCGATTCACAACTTAAAACAAGTTTATTAATTTCCGATTATATTGCAAAAGCATCATCCCTAAATAATCTAGGGATTGCCCAGCAAAAGAAAAAAAAATACAACAAAGCATTGGAATTATTTTTCAAGGCACGGAAAGTACTAGAAGAAAACAATTCGAAAATAAGCCCGAATTTTCCAGGTGAACAAGTCAGTTTCCTCAATGAGGTAATCTCAAATATCGGTCAATGTTACTTCTCAATGAAACATTATAGTGAAGCTATTCCTTATCTGGAGAAATCATATATAAAGGATAAAAAAATCTATGATGTCAATGGACAAATCAAATTGGCAACGCAACTTGTATCATCGTACTTGAAAACAAAGACCGATGAGAAAGCAAAAGCCATTGAACATTTTTTTGAATCACAGACCAATAAAATGACGCTTCCATCAAAATTACTATTATTAACTATGGAAGAAGAAATTGCCATTTTTGACAAGGACTTTATCCGTACTGAGAAGATCAATGAAAAATTGAAAGAGATTCGTAATCAAAGGGAGCATGAAAGAACAATCAGTATTGATAACATGAACGAAATTCTGACTCAATTCATGATCTCTGAAGCAAAGATCAAAATCAATATTGAAAAAGAGCAGAAATGGCAACTTAAAAAAACAGTCGAACTAAAAAAACATGAAAATCAATTTCTCTTGATCGTATCCTTTTCAGCGTTTATATTACTAATGATCATCGGATTTCTATATTTCCAATACACACGCAACAAAAGCAAGAAAATTCAACTCGAAATAGAATTTCTGGAACTAGAAGACGAACGGCAAAAACTACAAATCAAATCGCAGGAAAATTATTTGACGGAATTTGCCATCGAAAACACCCTGAAAAAAGAATATGCGAAAGAACTGCTGAAAAACTTAAATCACCTTATTTCCGTCAATGAAACTGATGTGAAAATGGAAATAAAAAATTTAATTTTTGAATTGAAAACCAAGGAATTATTTTCCGAAAACAGAGAAGAATTGAACAATCAATCCGGACTCTTGCTGATTCATTTCAAAACCAAACTCGATCGGCTTCATCCCAACCTCTCTAAATCGGATATCGAATTATGCTGCCTGATCAAATTGAATCTTTCCAATAAAGAAATCGCATTGCATAAAAATGTTACAGATGAAAGTGTCAAGATCTTCAAAAACCGCCTCAAGAAAAAAATGGAACTGACCCCCTCCACCATTTTGAATTCATACATTAGCGAAATATAAACAAACTGTTAGACTTTGAGAATAATCCAAATGAATTCATAAATTATTACATTCTCTCTTTAATAATTTAGTGTATTATATAGACCAAATATGACATAAAAAATCAATTATCAAAATTGGTATATATTATATTTTCGTTTGGTATAACAAATATTTTTAACACGTCCTATAATCTATGTTAAAATAGACCTTCATTTTGAGAAAAGTTAATCTGTAAGTCTTATTATTTCTCAGATGTTTACCTATTGTTAACCTATAAGTTTTGGCTATCCTTTTCCTTCAGTCTAACTTTGCTAAACCAATTGTTGAGTGAAGAATTTCTTTATCAAATTACCGAAATAAATTACTCTTTAGATGGTTGTTTTCTGGAAAAAGGAGTTTTTAATGTAATCATGTATGTATTGCCATAATTTACAATATATAAAACTATGAGAACAAAATTATACAATTTTATTCAAAACAAATGATACAGATAGAAAGATCAACGTCAAAATTATAAAATTATAAAAAAGAATAATTACAGTGTAAAAAATAGTATATGAATGTGGAAAATAATAAATTTAATATGAAAAATAAAAAAACTACTACCTTGTTGAATTTGCTAATAATAGTAATTTCTTATTTAAGTTCATTTGCATATGGACAGAACTTATGTGGAACAAATTTAATACCTAATCATGATCTTGAAAGTATTGATGCCACACTATGTGCCGATCCCACTTGGGCTAATCATCAGTTATGGATCGATCAATCACCAGTAATAGATTGGTACGGAACAACCACAAAAAATGGACCTTCTAGTGGTATTACACCTGATCATTATGATGATCAATGTAGTGCTGGGAATAGTGGGGTAGCTTGTATGGGGGGATATTCGTCAGTTGGAGTTTTCACATCCACAAATGCTGGGGGCAGTTCAGGAAGTCAAACCAGAGAATATGTGCAATGTCAATTATTATCTCCTTTAGTGGCGGGTAGAACCTATTATATAGAAATGAAAGTAAGTTCAAATAATAACAATACCTACACAGATGGTTTTGGAGCTTGGTTTTTTCAATCTACAGGTCCTTATAATGGAGATGGTTTGCCTCAATTTATTGTTACTACTCCTCAGTTTGAGAATCCAACTGGAAATATTATAAATAATTCTTGTCAAGTAATATCCGGATATTTTTGTGCAACAGGTGGAGAAAATTGGATGATGCTTGGTAACTTTAAAAATGATGCTGATTTAATTGTAGATCCTACGAGTAGTGGAATTTCGTATGTTGTTGTTGATAATATCAACGTACAAGAAGTTTGTCCTGGCGATAATCCAGATCTGATAAGTTTAACAACGAATTTAAATCCTGTAACATGTGGTGAGTATGCAGTTATTGAAGGTACAATAGTAACACCTACTTTTGGTACAATTACCTATAATTGGTTATCTCCATCCTCTCTTGTTGGTAATACGACACTTGGTCCATTTACTCAACAACTCACTATGAATACGAATTATATTCTTGAATATGATGCAGCTGGTCCGTGTGGAAACTTTACAGATACAGTTATACTTTCAATCGATGTTAATTCTGGGGTCATAATAACTCAAAATACATTGACGAATGAAACATGTTTAGGTGACTGTGATGGAAGTATAGATGTTTCTGTCTCTGGAGGAACAACACCGTATACTTCAAATTGGTACAATCAAACAGGAACATCAATTGGATCAGCTACTACGATAAATTCTTTATGTTCAGGAGTATACACCTATAATGTTTCAAGCAATGAAACGTATCAGCAGGTAGATACAATTTTTGTAGAAGATTTCGAATCCTCTTTGGTTGGTTGGGCACTAAATACAAATCCTTCTGGTGGGACAAATGCAACAAATAATAATTATTGGGAAACTTCGAATGAAGCTATAGGTGAGTCTAGCCCCTCCCCCTGTAGCCCTTCTTCTGATGCTACTTTAAATTTGAAATGTGCTGTTTCTTGCTTTGGAACGAAACAATTTTCAAATGTAGCCACTTCTCGAATGGCAGAATCACCATCAATTAATGCTACAAATTACACCAATTTAGTTGTAGAATTTGATTACCTTGGTGAAAGTAGTGGTACAGATGCACAAGGCAGCCTTTATTATTATGATGGTTCTACATGGACTTTTTTAACAAATTTAACTTCTCCAATATGCTGGGGTTCATATAATTCATGGACTAATTTAAGTGTAAATTTACCTGCTTCTTTGAACAATAATCCAAATGTAAAAATTGGTTTTCAATGGAATAATACAAATTCAGGAAGTTTAATCATGAAAAAATGGGGTTTAGCTCTTAATAATGTACAAGTAAGAGGAGAAAGACCAATTGCTGTAATTTGTGTTGAAATTGACACATTTACAATTGCAGGAATTAGTTGTGCATGTACACCTCCAACATTATCTACGACGCCATTGAGCGCTTGTTCCCCATCTACTGTTAATTTACAATCAGCGGTAACCACTTCAAGCGTCAGTGGTACACCTGTATTGAATTATTATTTAAATCAGTCTGATGCTGATGCGGCTATTAATAGTATATCAAGTACTATATCTGTTTCTGGAACTTATTATGTACGTTCACAAGATCCAATTACTTCGACTTGTTATTCCACAGCTAGTATTGTAGTAACTATTAATTCTCAACCTTCTGTCCCTACAGCTTCAGTAACAGTTCAACCAACTTGTCCGCAACCAACGGGTACGATAGTTATTACAGCTCCAACTGGAGCTAGTATTCAATATAGTAACGGTGGTGCATATCAAACAAGTGGTACTTTTTCGGGATTGTCGCCAGCTACTTATAGTTTAACAGCACAAGATATGACAACAGGTTGTATATCATCGGTTACAACTTTAATTGTAAATGCTGTGCCATCACCTCCAAATGCTCCAACAGCATCTGTTACAGTTCAGCCAACATGTACAACACCGACAGGTACGATAGTTATTACAGCTCCAACTGGAGCCAGTATTCAATATAGTAATGGTGGTGCATATCAAGCAAGTGGTACTTTTTCGGGATTATCACCAGGTACTTATAGCATAACTGCACAAGATATGACAACAGGTTGTATTTCATCGATCACAACTTTAACTGTAAATGCTGTGCCATCATCCCCAAGCACACCAGTTGGAACTGTTACTATACAGCCGACGTGTGCTTCGCCAACAGGCACAATAGAGATAACTAATCCAACCGGGACTAGTATTGAGTACAGTATCGGCGGTGCTTACCAGTCTAGCACCACTTTTACAGGATTGACTCCAAATACTTATAATGTTACTGCTCAAGATAATATTACTGGTTGTATTTCATCATCAACTGTTTTGGTTGTTAATAATCCACCTGCACAGCCTATTGTTAGTGTATCATCTCCATCAACAATTGATGCTGGATCTAGTGTGACATTAACAGCGGGGGGGGCGAATACATATAGTTGGTCTCCAAGTACAGGTTTAAATTCTACTACAGGTTCTAGTGTTGAAGCTTCACCTGTGATATCAACAACTTATTGTGTTGTTGGAGTAGATCTAAATGGTTGTTCTGATACAGCATGTGTTCAGATATCGGTTAATTGCGCGACTCTTTTTGTACCGAATGTATTTTCGCCTAATGGTAATTCTTTGGATGACGATTTGTGTTTATATGGAATGGGGTGCATTAATGAACTTGATTTTAAAATCTTCAATAGATGGGGTGAATTAATATTTCAAACTACAGATGTTAACGCATGTTGGGATGGTAAGTATAAAGATATCATAGTTAGTTCTGGAGTTTACGCATATGCGATCAATGCAGTCAGTATTGATGGAGTTATATTAACAAAATCTGGA
>OBEQ010813211.1_pt1 | contig 13167 bp, 14 predicted proteins | sample 1670901 | NCBI WGS metagenome assembly OBEQ01 (sample SAMEA104232315, study PRJEB22302) | groundwater metagenome | biome: forest; feature: aquifer; material: groundwater | place: USA | collected 2011-08-07 | depth 5.4 m
TAATCAGGCGTTTCCTTTGAACTGGAAAATCCATTTTGTAAAAGCTGGCACCTACTCTTTAGTGATTATTGCTACTGCACCCATAAGTGAAACACCGCAAGTTAGCAAAATAACCCATTTCAAAGTCAGCCCCAAACACAATCTAAATCCAGGAAAAGTTTTACCCGTTGCTTTAGGTGAACCGATTATCCTGTTGTTTATTATGGGGCTAATAAATTATAAGCGGCAAAGAGAGGAAGGCATATAGAAATAGTAGGTTGCTAGAATTTATCGCATATGCAATAATTTTACCTATGAATACATTTAGGAATTGGTGGCAGAATGGCGGTTCAAAGATGTTGAACAAAGTTCCAGAGGTTACCCTCTATTTTTGGATTATTAAAATTTTGTGCACTACTGTTGGTGAAACTGCCTCAGATTTTTTAGGAACACACCTTAATCTCGGATTAACTAACACAAGTTTTATAATGGGTGGCCTTTTGGCAATAGTTCTTGTTTTTCAGTTTCGTTTAGATAAGTATAAGCCCAGTATTTATTGGCTGTCGGTTGTCTTAATTAGCGTTGTCGGCACACTAATTACTGATAACTTAACAGATAACTTTGGCGTTTCACTGACAACCACCACTATCATCTTTAGTATTTGCTTGGCCATATCATTCGCAATTTGGTATTGGAAGGAAAAAACTCTCTCCATCCATACAATCTACACCAGACGAAGAGAAGCCTTTTATTGGTTGGCCATTTTATTTACTTTTGCATTAGGAACTGCGGCAGGTGACTTAGCGGCCGAGAGTCTAAATCTTGGCTATCTCTTATCGGCAATTATTTTTGGCGGATTGATTGCAGTGGTAACGGGTGCTCACTTAAAGTTCAAACTTCACGCAGTTTTGGCATTCTGGATTGCCTATGTGTTAACTCGGCCCTTGGGTGCATCAATTGGCGACTATCTTTCGCAAACTCACGATGATGGTGGTTTGGGCCTAGGCACAACTGTAACAAGCGGAATCTTCCTCGTTGCCATATTGGCCACTGTTATTTATCTTACTGTTACTAAAAAAGATGCCACTACTGTTCCTAGCCACGATAGGTTAGACAGGCTCTAAGGATTAGTGGTTCGGCAGAATATAGCTTACCAGTTTCTAACTATGGCGAACGGAGAATACCCAGTTAATTGCATTAAATGGGTTCTAACTTCGTCCAGTCCACGCTGCACTTTTGGTAAGCCAGTATTTATGCTACTTTTTGAAGTGATGGTAAGGAGACGTTAGAACCTCTCTGCTGATTAAATTTATATGGAAGACTACAAACTTAAAGCTACAAATCCTCAGCAATATGATTCGGAAGAATTAGATTGGCGGAAGGGTGGTGATATAAATACTACTTCCAGAATCTTTTTTCGTGATAATCTTCGGCGGCACTTGGAAAACCTGAAGGGCAAGGATGTGCTTGATATCGGTAGTGGCGTGGGGCATTTATTTCCAATGCTCTTGCAATTAGGGGCTAGCAGTATTGAAGGACTAGAACCTTCAAAGAGAAACGTGGAGTATTCAACTGGTTTATACCCCAGCATTACTATTCATCAAGGCACCCTCCAAAATTTTGTTACCGATAAGCCATTTGATGTTGCAATATGTATTATGGCATTTGAACACATCTTTGATATTAAAGAAGCTTTCTCTCGTGTTGCAAAACTTATAAAACCCAATGGCCGCTTCTATCTCATTTTTGGAGATAAGGATTTTCATACTTTTAATAATCCGCCCAAAACTGAAGTTGATATTCAAGAAATTGGAAATGAAATTGTTGCTACAAAAACAATTCGGCACAGGGACGGAGATGATTCTACGATGTATGATATTTTTAGACCAGTTGAGTTCTTTATTAGTAACGCCAAGGATGCGGGATTTAATATAGTAAAAAATGTCCCATTATTGGTAGAGCAGGGCAGTCGCTGGGACTTCTGGGCCAATAAACCAATTTGTCATCTTTTAGTTCTTAAGCGGTCATAATCCTTCCAACCCCTAACTATGGCGAACGGAGAATACCCAGTTAATTGCATTAAATGGGTTCCTGCCTGCCGGCAGGATAACTTCGTCTAGTCCTCTCTGTTAAAATAAAAAAAATATTGCACTTGCAATATTTTGGGCTTCTAATGTTGGCTAGGGGCAATCTTCATTTTCTCTGGTTTGACCACAAAGAGTACAATAAGTTCCTGGCCGCCGATTGGTATGACATGCGGTCTTTAATTTAATCAGTGCATCTGTATCTTCCACCATTCTCAACGCTTCTCTGAATAAACGCCAGTCACTATCCATAACTTCTTTGGGTTTAATGTCGTGCAGTATCCCATAGAATATAATTCTTGGATCAATAGCATCTTCTGTGCTGTGTAATTCAATTCCTGCAAATTTTGCTATATTTTTCGCTTGCATAATGGTTGACTCTCTCGAGGTGATAGTACCCTTAGCTTTTGTGAGGGCGCTTTCGTAATCTTTCTCACTGATGATGCCTCCTAATTCTTGATATCGGTGATAGGATTTTTCTACTTCCGTGTTGTCTGTCATGTTGAGACCTCTTTCTAAAAGTTCTTTATTCATGGTTAAACAATATCATCTGTGGTGATATCTAACAATGGTTTAGTGTTTATTAATGCAATAATGTGGTGCGGGGTTTACAAAAAGATAATAATGAGATAATATATACAGATAATGTTTGCCGTAATAAAAACTGGTGGAAAACAATACAAAGTCGCCGAGGGCGATGTCTTAAGGGTTGAAACCCTTCGACAAGCTCAGGGCGAGAGTGTTGTGTTTGACAAGGTGTTACTTGTTGTAAATGGTGAAGTAAAAGTCGGCAAACCGGTAGTTTCCGGAGCCAAGGTTTCTGCTAAAGTATTAGAAGAGGGTAAAGGCGACAAGAAGATGGTCTTCAGATATAAATCCAAAACTCGTCAGCATAAGAAAAAAGGTCATCGTCAGCCATATACCAAAATCCAAATTACAAAAATCACCCTGAGCTAAATCGAAGGGTGATTTTATTTTTGACTGAAGGGACTTGTCTAAATAAAAAATAGTGTTAGTTTTATCTTAAACTAAGCTTTTTTAAAATAAGGCAATTAACGTGAAAATGGTGATGTGTCGGCCTGATTTTTTTGATGTAACTTATACATTATCTACCAATAGGTGGATGAATTTGGGGGTGCGTCCAAACCAAAATCTCGCTCTAATCCAGTGGGAATATTTACTTGAAAACTACAGAATTTATGGCGTGGACGTAGACGTTATGAACGGACAGCCAGGACTTAGCGATATGGTTTTTATCGCAAACGCCGGACTACCATTGGGAAACCATTTTATTGTCAGCAATTTCTTTCACAAAGAAAGACAGCCAGAAGTTAAACATATCCGTTCATTTTTTGGTTCAGATAATACTTTATGGAACATGTTTAATGGTGATACCTTTGAGGGTCAAGGCGATGCATTGTTGGTTGGAGACAGGAATGTTTTAGTTGGCTGTGGCATAAGAACAAACAAAAAAGCCGTCAATACTTTGTCGGCGATAGTGAGACATATTGACCCCTCAATCACCATAACCCCTTTATTTTTTAGGAAAATGGAAGATTACGGTAAGGGTGAGCAAATATTTTATCATTTGGATACATGCCTTTTATATCTTGAGAAAGTAAAAACCCTTCTCGTCTATCCTAGAGCTTTTCAGGAGGGCACTGTTTCTCTGTTGAAATGTCTTGGCGATGTGATGGAGGTAACAAAAGACGAAGCGGAGAGCTTTGTGTGTAATAGTGTTGTTGTGGATGAAGATATAATTTTTACACCAAAAATCGGACCGGGTCGGATTAGGAGTTTTCTTGTCGGTTGTGGTTATAAAGTAATCGAACATGACATGTCAGAATTTATTAAATCCGGCGGGGCAGTAAAGTGTCTTTCGCTGGAGATGTATAATTAACCGCTTTCTGCGGTTTTTGATTTTTTACTTGACAAAATAGTTTCTTTAGATTATTATTGAACCAATGAATTTAAGTATTATAAATACAAATTGGCATTATAGCTCAATATTCTCTCGCGAAAGAGGGTTGAGTTAATGTCTTTATTTTCTAACTTTTGACATAAACCTAGCCCCCTCTCACGAGGGGGCTTTCCTACAGAGTTCCTAGGCCGGCTAAAGCACGGCCAGGAGACCACTCCGAGATTGGAGGGCTCAGTTCTTTAAATCAAGAGGAGGACGGAAGTGGAACGATTAGTTCGTTACTTCACGGAAGGCATTGAGGGTAATCCTATTGGTGACACTATTGGCATGGAAGTAGAAACGTCATTTATAGATATAAAAACAAGTAAGCCAATTACGGTTGAACAATCTCAACAGCTTTTTATAAACTTTTGTCATCGATATGAAAATAACTGGTGTGCATGGAAAGTCACCCAAAGAAAGGGAAACTTAATAACTGAAATATCAGATGGCGGGGATAGGTTTCTTTATGAATTAGGTCGACAGAATATAGAATTATCGACGGCATCATATCCTGGTTCCGGACCAACTCTAACAGCTATTAGTGCTGCCGAGTCTCTTATGAAAAACATGGTTATGATTGCTGCTGAAATTGGCATAGTGCCTAATTTAAAACCAATTCTTGAAACCAATGAAGAACTACTTGTAATCCCGGATGAACGAGATGCAACATGGCTTGAACTTGATGGCCGCCCGGCTCTTGAACTCCTTGCCCGTACATCGGCGGTCCAATTTACTATATCTGTACCGTTGTCTAGGGCGATTGAGTGTTTAAATAGGTTGGGCGAAAGAACGGGCTCATTTCTAAAGGGCTATCCCCAGGAGGAGAACTGGCGACGGTATATTAAGGAATCAAAAGCTAATTATCATGCGCTGCGATACGGCGGACCCTTATTCTTTGATAGCATTAAGGACTACTGCAAACAGTTAATTAAGCACGACGTCGTAGTGGGACCCAATCTTCTTTCGTATTATCAGGTTCAAGACTTAGACATACCTTTATACCTCCGTTCAATTTGGTGGTATTTCCGTTTAAGGCGTTACGGGAACACCCTCTGCATAGAGGTTAGACCATTACCACGACGAAGCCATATTAAATTTCAAGAGCAATTTGATTTCGTGATGGGTATTCTGTCGCCAAAAACGGTCTCACTTCCAAAAATTCCTTTTGTTTTTGAAGAGGGTGGAGCATTTACCGAAGGGGACAAGGAATAACAATTATAATGGGGAGACAATCTCCCCACTTTTCTAAAGTAATTTGTGTTTGCAAGATTATTTTAGAAAGGTTTTAATGTAAATATATGAAAAACAAAAAAATTAAAATTCTTTTTCTGGATATTTTTACTGATAACGAGAAGTTCAGAAAAGAGATTGAAAATAAGGTTTATAAGGGGCGAACTTTATCTGAGCACGTCAGAGGGGTTTTTGAATTGGAGGAAAATCAGTGGCTGACGTTAGACGCATCAAAGGGCAGGTTTTCGTTAAAATTTCTAAATGTTTCCGCTATCGTCATTGGTGGTTCAGCCGAAGATCCCATAAAAGGCCAAGAAAAGAAGTGGATGATAAAAACTTATAAATTTATAAGCAAAGCAGTCAAAAAAGATTTACCGATTTTGGGCATTTGTGGCGGATTACAATTCACAGTTAGGGCTTTGGGTGGAGAAATAATCTATAACCCCAAGGGAAAAGAATTCGGGGCAATAAGAGTTGATGTAAAAAAATTAGACCCGTTATTTAAGGGTCTTAAGAAAAGCTTTGTTGTCCCCTCCAATCACAAATGCATGGTCGGTAAGTTTAATTTTAAAGCTGAATTGTTGGCCAGTTCTAAAATGTGCCAAGTGCAAGCTTTAGCGATTGGAGACAAAGTAAGACTGGTCCAGTTCCATCCCGAAAGAACCAAAGAGCAAAATATGATTTTGGCTAAAATGTCCAAAGAAAATCTGGTGAAGGACGGAATTATAAAAAGCGATAAAGAATATTACCAATTTGTTAAATCGCTTAGAGTTGAATCAAGAGCTGGTAAAATAATTATTAAAAACTTTTTGAGCAATTTTGTGTACGGGCAAAATTGACATTAAAATGTGCAACCCCTATACTACAAATAACAATATGAATTTATTCAAAAATACCAACTTCAGTTTTTATTGGTTTACCAGCAACCTCTCTCGAGGAAGGTGTTTTTGATGCTCTAATTTTCCCATAAGTTATTCAATCAAAAACCTCTTCCCCGGAAGAGGTTTTTGATTTCTTCCGGATTGCTCATTAAAAAATAAGAAAGGAGACGAGCATGAAAGAAACAAACGGTGGTTTGGCAGATTTTTTGTCAAAATTTAATTTTACACCGGAATTAGCTGGGTTTATTGGTACCGAAAGAGAGCAATTTCTTTTGGTCAGAGGTGGTTTAGATGGGGGTCAGTATTCAGCTAGGGCCCAAAATTTTTTAAGTACGATAAATAATAGTAGGTGGACTTATGAGTTGTCGGCATGTCAGATTGAATCAAGAACTAATCCACAAAAAGATTTATCAGCCATAAAACTTGAAATTTTAGAAAATGAGAATTGTGGTAATCAAACAGCAAATAAGCTTGATTTGCACTTGGCTAACATAGAAGTCGCCAGCAGAAATATGCCGTTTACTGTTTTTCCAGAACCCCGATATTTAGAGATTGCAAAAACAATCTCTCAAGATCGACTAGAAGCAGCGTGTAGAGTTGCTGGCACTCATATTCATTTAGGCATCAGAGATATCAATCACGCTATATCTGTAAACAACCTTCTTGTGTCGCACATAGATACCCTCTGTAATCTTGGGGATCACTCAAATGGAGAGAGACTTCGACTTTATCGTACTATGGCAGAAAATTGGCAGCCAATGACTTATGAAAGCCCTGAACATATTTTTGAAGTTGCTCAAGCAGAGGGTTTTGCAGATAATCCAAGAAATTGCTGGAAGTTAATCAGGATAAGTATTCATGGAACTGTTGAATTAAGAATGTTTGGCTCGACAGATAATATTGACGAGATACTGGAATGGGTTTCATTTGTCAAATTTATAACGAAGGGGGCACTCTAATGTTACAGCAAGAAAAAGAGATGTTGGAGTCTTTCAGTGTTCAAACTAAAGACTTGCTTGAATCCAAAGATCGATTTTTGAAAGACGGAAATAGTATTAAGGTCGGACTTGAATCAGAATTAGCAATTCACGCAATGCTAAGTAATTCAGAGCTGGTTCAAAAAAGAGATGCTATTATTGCTGATAACTCTGATTTTACAGATGTTGAACTCGGGGCTAGTCAAATAGAGATAAGGACTCCGCCCATAGATTTGGTTTCTGTTGGTGGGTTGCAATCATTAACTGGTGTATATGATAAAAGATTTGCCAGTGTGTTGGATTCCGCTCGCAGAAACGAAGTCGGAATATTGCGTATTGGTGCAAATCCATTCCTGCCCACTATTGGTACCCCCAGAACAGATAAACCTAAGTATCATTTAGTGCCGGATTTCTATAATCAACACAGAAGTTCTCGACTGGACACCATGATTGGTCTTGGTAAAAACAGAATTGACATCGGAGATGCGTCAATAGTGTCTTTGTTCCAATCTTTTCAAGTAAATCTAGAAGCAAACTCTTTGGATGATGCTTGTGACAAGATGAATAGGTCGTTGGCTATTGCTCCATACCTTTTGGCTTTTTCTGGTAATGCCAGATATTTAAGCTACCAGGACAGTAAAATTCAAGACTTACGAATGATGAGTTGGGAAATTAGTCATGATGACAGAACTTTTTGTGATACCAGATTTGAAGATTTAAGAATCATGTCTTGGGAAAAAAGTTTTGACGTAAGACCAGAGAAAAATAAGGATTGGCAAGGTGAATTAAGGGTTGGTTTGCCGGGAAGATATTTTAGAAACATAGGGGACTATCTTCAAAGAGCGGGGACATTTCCATTTATACTTTATGCCCCAGAATCAGCGTTAGCAATCTCAATTGGTATGACTTGGTTAGATGCAAGGGTTAAGTTTATTGGGGATTCAGCAATAGTTGAGTTGAGATTGCCATCTACTCAACCTACGACAGAAGAAGAGATAATGCTGACCCTTCTGTATATAGGCAGACTTCATTACTCTCAAATCAATAAAGAGCAGATATTGCCGATAAACATGGTTAAAGAAAACCGATTGTCAGCTATGCTCTATGGATTAAAAAGACCAATGTGGTTTTTAAGTAAAAATGGTATTCCAGTGAAAATGTCTGCTAAAACTGGGTTAGCCACAGAATTGGAAAGAGGTATGATGGGATTAAATAATTTAGGATTGTTGTCAGCTGTTAATAAAAAATTACTTGATGTCATACTTAGGACGGGTTCTCCATCAGATAGGCTGGCAAAATTACTTAATCCAGTTGGTGACATATCAGTTTGCGACATGGAACATGCTCTTTTAGAAACAAAGATGTTGGTTGTATAGCTATAAGCGGTGCGACAATCTCGCCCGCTTTTTTATTTGACAAAAATCATCTGCCATGTTATGTTATTTAAATAATGTTTATGCATAAGCCCCAAATGAATATCGGTCTTACCGAAGCCGTCTGTTACGGACCTATTTTTGCTGGGGCAATATGTGTATCTCTATTTAGTTAAAACTATCTAACTGGGTTACAGAAACTGCCTCAGCAATCAAGCTGAGGCAGTTTTGTTCTTTGAGGGGAGACAACAATGGCAGAAACAACTCAAAAACCGGTTTTTCTTTTCGGTAGAAGGGTTAACCTCCGACCATTTTTAAGGGCTGACATCCCCACACTCACCCGCTGGATAAATGACCCAGAGGTCAGAGAATTTGTTGCTTCCACTTTGCCTCAGACAGAAAAACAAGAGGAAGAATGGTTTAACAGGTTGGGAGCAAACGACAAGGATATTGTTCTTGGGATTGAAACTAAAGAGGGTACCCTCATTGGTTCAATGGGTATACACGGAATTAATTGGAGAGACCGGATTTGTACTACGGGGGCGTTGATAGGAGAGAAAGAATATTGGGGCAAGGGTTACGGAACCGATGCCAAGATGATTCTTTTAGACTATATTTTTAATGTCCTCAATTTACACAAAGCATGTTCGTCTGTAATCGCATATAACAAACGAAGTCTTCATTACAGTTTGCATTGCGGATACAGAGTTGAGGGCAGAAGGAGAAAGCATATGTTCAAAAGAGGAAGATATTGGACACTAATTGAACTTGGTCTTTTCAGGGAAGAGTGGTTACCAATTTGGAAAAAGTATAAAAAAACAGGAAAAGTTAAATAATCTTCTCGTGCGGTGCGATTCAAATTGTTGACAGAACCCGTTATTGGATGTATTATTCTTTTGTTTTATGGTATTGAGGAGTTAGACAATGAACCTTGACATCTACACTTTTCGTGATGCGTCAAAAGGGCTTGCGCCCATTGAGAAAGTCATGGGATTGGGATCTTTACCACAAGAACTAAGGAACAACTTTCTGAAGTCATACAGGGGGTTGCAACTGAGAGGTCCAGTTATGGAAATTATCGTAAAAGGTGGAGGAGATGATGAAGATGGTCATCAGATGAATATTCTTCTTTGCGATATTGTTGACAAGTTAGAAACCCGAGGAATTAAACTCATTGATCCGGTTGATTTGGTTTACTGTCTCAACGATCTACTTCAAAACGATTTCATTGAGGTAAACGGTTTTTGTTGGGTTGAAAGTAAAAATGTGATTTCTTCATTCGTGTTTCCGAAAGACAATAAAGTCGGACAAAAGATTCAACTGATTGAAGCGGGCAAATAGCCCGCTTTTTTATTTTTATTAAAATCTGTCAACTGAGCCAAGCCATTCTCGAGCGGCTTTTGCGAAATAAGCGGGCATGGTTCGAGTCCCGCCATGGCGGGACGAGAGAGTGAATGAGCAATAGCAGGAAGCGAACACGCTGGGTGAGCGACCGTAGCGAGAGGATGGTTGGCGAGGGTTAATCTGCAAATTATTTTCTATAATCCAATGCATTTTTGAGCGTTATTTCGTCAACGTATTCCAAGTTTGAGCCAGAGGAGAGACCTCGGGCAAGGCGGGTCAGATAGACCCCCTTTTTATTACCAAAAACTTCACGTATATAATGGGAGGTGGTTTCGCCTGCAGTGTTGGGATTTGTGGCGATTATGAGTTCTACATTTTCACCCCCCAGTTTATTTATGCGGTCTCCCAGCTCTCTTAAACGGAGAGTTTCGGGGGTTAGACCGTCTAGGGGATTTATGGCACCATCAAGGACGTGGTAGAGGCCTTTGTATAGACCCGTTCGTTCAATGGAGTCTAGGTCAGTAACCTTTTCTACCACTAGGAGTTTTGTCCGGTCTCTTTTGTTATCCAAACACACCGCACATAATCCATTATCGCTTATATTAAAACAAACAGTACAAAAAGAAATTTCTTTACGCAGATTTGTCACGGCTTTGCCAAATTCTTGAAGTTCTGCCTCTGGCCTGTCCATTAAAGCAATAACAAACCTAGCCGCCTGTCTCGGGCCTACGCCGGGCAACTTTTGGAATAGTTTTACTATTTCTTTAAATTTTGTATTCATGTTTAAAGATAACTTTCACTTCCATCATTTACCACACCCAAATCCCCATGAATTCTATCAAGTTCCAAGAATTTTAAACTGTCAGGGTTGATTTTAAAATCAATTTCTCCTGTGGGTCCGTTTCTGTGTTTTGCGATAATCAATTGGGCCGTATTGATTTGGTCAGGATTTAACTTGTCCCTGTCTTTGATTTTGTCTTCTCTGTGAATAAACATGACCAAGTCAGCATCTTGTTCAATTGAACCTGAATCTCTAAGGTCAGAAAGTTTTGGTCTGTGACCGTCTCTTTGTTCTACGGCACGGGAAAGCTGAGAGATGGCAATTATTGGAATGTTCAACTCTTTGGCTAAACCTTTCAGTCCGCGGGATATTTCCGTGACTTGTTGGACAGGACTATCATAATTTCTTCTGGAGGACATTAACTGTAAGTAGTCAACGACTAAAAGACCCAAACTGCCATGTTCGGATTGGAGTCTTCTGGCCATTGCTCGCATTTGAAGAATGTTTGGAGAAGGAGAGTCGTCTATAAATATGGGAAGGCTTTTTAGTTCTTCACAAGCTCGAGTTGTTTCCTGAAGCTCGTCTCCAAGTTTACCTGTTCTTAACTTCCACAAACTCACTCCAGATTGGGCAGCGATAAGACGATCAACGATCTGATCAAGGGACATTTCCATACTGAATATTCCAACTGGGACATTATCTTTGGCTACATTTAGTGCAAGGTTTATAGCGAAAGCGGTTTTACCAACCGACGGTCTTGCTGCAAGGACTATCAAGTCAGATTTTTGAAGTCCTCCTAGTTTGTCATCTAATCCGGCAAAATATGTTTTCTGGCCCCTAAGATTACCATCACCCTGACTAAGTATCCTGTTCATTGCGTCATCTAGAGTATTCCCTAGCCGTAAGAAGTTTTTTGTGAGGGATTTTTGGGAGACAGAAAAAAGTTTTTTTTCTGCTTCATCTAAAAGGTCTTCTACATCCCCATCTTCGTTGGCACTGATTCCGATTATGTGGTGGGCGGCATCAATAAGGTCTCTCAACATTTTTTTACGCTGGACTATTTTGGCGTAAGAGAGAATGTGGGCTGAAGTTCCAACAGAACCGGCTAAAGAGGTGAGATACCCCATTCCACCGATGTCATCAAGGTGACCCATTTCTTCCAATTTGTTGGCTAAGCTTAAAAGGTCAAGCGGTTCGCGTTTGTCAAAAAGAGACATGATTGCCTGATAAATAATCTGGTGGCCTCTTTGATAAAAATCCTCTGATCTTAAAAAATCAGCAACCTTGTTTATGGATTCTTTATCAATCAAAAGAGAGCCAAGTAGTGTTTTCTCAACTTCTAATGCTTGTGGTGGAAGCCTATCCTGATCTACGCCGAAAGATTTATTTTTAGAAACCTTATTCATTACCCTATATTATCGGAGATTGAAAAAAGATAAGCAAGTTTCTAAAAGTTCATTAGCTGTGCAAAAACTTTTCTACTATTGACAATAAACAATTAAAGTTTTATAAAGATACAAACTCGTTACTTAAAAGGCAGGGTAATGGAACCAGAATTAGTCGTTGTAATTCTTTCTTTTCTGATGTTTCTGTCTGTTGTTTTTGGGGTTGTAAGCCAAATTTTTATTAAACCTTTTGAGGTTCAAAGAGAAGAGGCTGAAAGAATTTTTAGACAAAGGGTTATTTCTAACGATGAGGAAAAAGTAAAGTTAGGGTTGGCAATATTTTTTTATAAAACCAAAAGACTGATATTTTTTTCTGCCCTAGGATTTATGTCGGCTTTTGTTCTGTCTGTTATGATTGCAAAAAGATTGTACCCGTCAGGCTCTCTTCGGGATACTCTCGTTTCATTGGTCGTACTGCTTCTAATATTTGGACTAACCCCTATGACAGGGCTAATATTAGCAAACAGTCAGGTTAACTATTTGAAAAAAGAAATTACAGATAGATTCAACAAGGAATGATTAGGTGTTTAATCCAGATTTGGTATCTGGGTTTTTTATTACAAAAATGATATTATGTTTAAACCATGAAAGAAAGCGAAATAAAAATTATAGGCAAGGAAGAAGATTTAAGGATGATTGAAAAAGTCAAAGGGGAGAGGAGCGTGGAAAACGAGGAGCATTTGAGACGTCTGATCCAAATGATGGATCAGGTCAAAGATTTCCCAGCTCTTGATGAGTATGGTTCTAAGCTTTTTGGTCATCCTCTAGTTGGAACATGGGAGCTTTTTAGGCGCATCACCAGAATGGCAACCTCAACCAATTTTTGGGTATGGAGTTCAGAGAGAGAGCGAGCGAGTTATCCGAAAGAGATTGTGCCAACACTTGAAGATTTTGCCACAATCATGCTCCACGAGGTGACGCATGGTTGGTATTATTTCTGTAAAAAAGATTTGAGGAGTGACCGTGACTCAACTGACGAAGAAGGGATTTGTTGGGAAGTTAGCCAATTGGTATGCGATATGCTTGGTATCACATACCAAAAAAAACTTGGCGACTTGGCATTCCAATCCCATATACTATCCAAAGACCATAAGAGTGAAGAGTTTTTGA
>OBEQ011962506.1_pt1 | contig 13167 bp, 15 predicted proteins | sample 1670901 | NCBI WGS metagenome assembly OBEQ01 (sample SAMEA104232315, study PRJEB22302) | groundwater metagenome | biome: forest; feature: aquifer; material: groundwater | place: USA | collected 2011-08-07 | depth 5.4 m
GCCCTGGCGTAGTTCAGATGTTTCTGAAAGAAGCGCATCAATTCCCCCCGTTCCGTCTTGCGTGACTTCTCTTGCGCCACCGTGGGAAGAATGTCCCCAATGCGCTTCATACCACCTGGTGTTTCGTTATCCATCGATAGCTTCGATACTGGCTCCAATGGACTGCAATCGAAGTACCAAGTCCTCGTATCCGCGATTGATCATATAAATGTTGCGAAGCATTGATTTGCCTTCACTGGCTAGCATCCCGATGAGAAGTACGGTGGCGGGACGAAGCGCTGCTGGACACATAAGCTCAGCACCACGCAGGTGGCGGGGACCGGTGATCTGCACCCGGTGCGGATCAAAGAGCAGCATCTCGGCACCAAGTCGCTCAAGCTCCATATAGTAGATGGCGCGGTGCTCGTATACCCAGTCATGGAGGACAGTGGTGCCCTCTGCTTGGGTGGCGATAACCGCAAAGAAGGGAAGGTTATCAATATTGAGTCCTGGATAGGGACGCGGATGAATCTTTTCGGGGAACGCCACCAGTGTTGAAGGCTCAATATGAATATCGGCAAGTTTGGTTATGTCGTTTTTAGCGATACCCGCGTCTTCGATACGAAACACCAGTCCCATCTTTTCGAGCACCACGAGCTCAACTTCAAGAAACTCAATAGGAACACGACGAATGGTGAGGCTGGAGTGTGTACTTGCAGCGAGCGCAATAAAGAACATGGCATCTATGGGGTCCTCCGCAACTGCATACGAGATATCAGTGTTTATGTCGGCAATGCCCGTCACGGAGAGGGTAGTGGTGCCCACGCCCTCGATGGAGACGCCCAGCTTCTCTAGGTACCCGCAGACCTCCTGCACTTGGTAGTTCGCAGATGCGTACTTGATAACACTGGTTCCTGGTATGCGACTCGCGGCAAACAGAGAGTTAATTGTTGCGGTGTCACTTGATTCATACAGCACCACTTCAGAAAGGGTGAGTCCCGAGTGTGAGACAGCGTATCGATCGGAGAGTGTCTCGATAGACACGCCAAACTTCTCAAGCGCCCATAGGTGTGCGCGCACGGAGCGCTCTCCAAGCGTGCACCCTCCGGACTGGGGAATATCAAATTCTTTGAAGAGGTGAAGAAGGGGACCGATGAACATCAAAATACTTCGCGTGCGCACGGCGGCTGCTTTATTCAAAGTTTCGAGCGAGAGGGTTTCGGGAGGAGTGATGGAAAGGCTGCGGTCATTCCATACACAGGCAACGCCGAGAGACTCAAGTACTTCAATGAGACGCTTCACCTCTTCAATCTTTGGCATATCCAGAAGGGTGGTCGTTCCCTTGTTTAATAGGGAAGCGGCAATGAGCGCCACCGCGCCATTCTTGGAGGAGTTGGTGGTAATAGTGCCATTCAAGGGGTGGCCTCCCTCGACCACAAAGGTGTTGTGCATGTTCTCTGCCATAGAGAGCATTGTATAGGAGTGAAGGGAGGGTGAATAGCGCAGTTTTGCGCGTAGCGGTATGATACCCACACGATGAAGCAATTCTCTCCCCGGCTTGGGATTGATCTTGGCACCACCAATGTGTTGGTGTTTGTTCCGGGTAGGGGGGTGGTATTGAACGAGCCCTCCGTGGTTGCGGTCTCCACCGAAACCAACAAGGTGCTTGCTATAGGAGCAGAAGCTAAAGCAATGATCGGGCGCACCCCGGACTCCATCATTGCGTACCGCCCTATGAAGGATGGCGTTATTGCAGACTATCGTGTGACCGAGGCCATGCTCCGGTACTTTATTCGCAAGGCGCTCGGCAAATGGAATCTTTTTAAACCAACAGTGTTGGTGTCTGTTCCAGCAGGAGTAACGAGTACGGAGAAGCGCGCCGTAGTTGAGGCAGCAGTTAAGGCCGGAGCTGCAGACGCATACGTGGTGAAGGAACCAATCCTTGCCGCAATTGGCGCGGGCATTCCCATACACGAAGCCATGGGGCGCATGGTGGCAGATATTGGGGGCGGAACAATTGATGTGGCCGTGATTTCGCTGGGCGGCATTGTTGCCTCCACTTCGGTGAAGGTTGCGGGGAACAAGTTAGATCGCTCCATCGTGGACTATATGAAGAAACAGTACAACTTGGCGATTGGAGACAAGATGGCGGAGGAAATTAAAATACAAATAGGTTCAGCAGTGCCCGTGACGGAAGAGCTTGCCATGAATGTGAAGGGGAGGGACCTAGTATCGGGACTCCCGCGCACGGTGGAAATTAAAACCAATGAGGTGGTGCAAGCACTTAGTCGTGAGCTGCGGGACATGATGAATGCCATTCGCAAGGTACTGCAAGAGACTCCGCCAGAGCTTGCCAGCGACATCATTGATAACGGCATCATTCTGACGGGCGGCTCAAGCCAGCTTCGCCATTTGCCGGAGCTTGTGTTTCGCCGTACGGGAGTTGAAGCAAAGCTTGCGCCAGATGCCTATTATTGTGTGGCGCGCGGTACGGGAGTGGCACTCAAGCATTTGGGTACGTACAAGAAAAGTATTATCTCGAAGCGCTAAATGAAGACGGGCTCCTGATTTCTCAGGAGCCCGTTGGGGTTGGTACGTCCAGCAGTCTGACGGAGAGTCCGTCGCCCGCAAACTCCTGAGCAACACACCACAGGAATTCTTGGACTTGGCGCTCCCGATACGCTTCAGGTGTCTCGGCCTCCTTGATCACCAATGACTTAGCCTGTTGTTCGCAGGTCGGCTTTATGGCCCGGTACTTGCTGCGAACAATGGGCTCGGTCACGGTTGGAGACCATTGGCCTCTAATCTCGATTCTTGGAGCCTTGAACTCCTGTGCGGAGACGGGAGTGGCCAGCAGCAGGAAAGCAAAAAGAACGGTGCGCATGGTTTTCCCCCTTTGGCGCGAAACTAGTCAGTGGGCAGTATACCCAAAAAGGTGAAATACGCACGATGCGGTATTCTGTACCCATGGCACACGCATACGCAGTCGAAGGAGACCGAGCATCAGGAATTGCTTCAGTACGCGCATACGCAGCTGAAGCTCTCGACCTCGGTGATACACACCCAGACATCGTCGTCCTTGAATACGGTCTTTTCTCGGTGGACGACGCGCGCGAAGTAGCGCGGTTTGCAAGTAGCAGCCCAATACAAGGAGACAAGAAACTCGTTCTTATCGCAGCAACGCGTATATTCCACGAAGCACAGAATGCACTCCTTAAACTTTTTGAAGAACCACCAACGGGAGTAACGCTCGTGCTCTGTGTACCGTCCTTGGGGCAACTCCTCCCCACCCTTCGTTCGCGCATGCTCGTGCTTCCAAATGGCAGCTCCTCTAATAGCGCGAAGGAATTTCTCGCACTCGATGCCGATGGAAGAGGAAAGTACGTTGCAAAACTATTGGAGCGTACTAAATCAGACAAAGACGAGGAGAAGCAACAGGCTCGTGGGGAACTCATACAACTAATGGAGGGAATCACTCGTGCAGCCTATGCCGCGAAGGAGAGTGAGGAACGAACGTTGCTCCTTACAGATCTCGATACCTTCCTTCCCATTCTGCACGAGCGCTCTGCACCCCTGAAGCTCATCTTTGAGCATCTCCTCATTGTGCTTCCAGAATCTTTGCGAGCCTAGTACACTGCATATACATGGCATACGACTTTTCTAAACTTGATGGGGCAATTAAAGAGACGGAGGAGTGGCTCACCCGTGAATATACCGGTATTCGAACTGGCCGCGCCACCCCCACCATTTTGGACATTGTGAAGCCCGAAGCATACGGCACCCGCACCCCAATGACGCAGCTCGCCAATGTGAGTGTGGAGGACGCACGCTCTTTGCGCATTACCCCCTGGGACAAGTCCCTCATGAAGAGTATTGAGAAAGCAATCACGGACGCTAACCTCGGTATTGGTGTATCGAGTGACGACATGGGTCTGCGGGTGACTTTCCCGGAACTCACCAGTGAACGGCGCGTGATGCTCACCAAACTCTCTCGGGAGAAACTGGAGACCGCAAAAGTAACTTTGCGCGGACACCGTACGGATGCCATCAAAGACCTTGAGGCAGCTGAAAAGGATGGCGGTATGGGAGAGGACGATCTGAAACGACTCAAGGAAGAAGTTCAGAAGAAAATAGACAAGGGTGGGGAGGCACTTGAGGCACAGGCGAAGCGGAAGGAGACGGAGATTTCTGCATAATTTAGTGCCCCGCGCATCTCTGCGCGGGGCTTTTCTTTGGACCATTCTTAACTTAATCGGTGCCGTGGATACTGGCCTTCAGAGAGGGCTCTGGCCGATACTTCACCTTAGGGCCCAGAAGCACAAAGGTAGCTTGGTTCAGCTTCAGGATGCTCTGTTGCGGATCAGGCTTGCATCGTTCCATAAATGCATCGAACGCTGTGCCAGTGAGACTGTTCACGTTTCTGGCATCGAACGCGGCACCATTTCGCACATGACCTGCTAGCTTCATGTGCACCTTCACCCAGTTGGCCTCCTGCTGAAGCTCCTCGATCGACATGGTCTGTATTTTTTGGTCCGCGTGTACGAAGATCTTTTTGGTGAAGACAGCCTCGTCCCATCGAGCAAGTTCCGCCCACCGCTCCTCTGTCTGGATTGGTGGATATTTAGTGGTGTCCACCTTCACAGAAGTACAGACCACCACCTGGTACGCCAGGACTACCGAGTCAGCATGTATTCCCGGTCGGTAGAGGCGCTCGATAGTGGAAACGACGGCGACATGATCGTTCGCGAACACCTTACCAGGAAGGTCGATCTCGCGAACGAAATTGTCCGTATCAATAATAGTGCCACTTGCTAACATGTGTGGATAACAGGTCCACAAGCGAATAATGGTTTTCGTTTCCCGAAAACCGGTTACCTTAATTTGAGTTTTCACTGACGGATCTCCTCTCGTCGTGGTTTACGTACAGGCACTCTGTAATATGTATACCGTTATATAGAAGAAAGTCAAACACAGACGGCCTGTAGTACACTCTTTGTACCTATGAGCATTATCATTTTCATTCTCGTCCTAGTGGCACTCATTGTGGTGCACGAGTTCGGGCACTTTGTGGTTGCTAAGTGGTCCGGTATGCGCGTGGACGAGTTTGGTATTGGGTATCCACCGCGCGCCTGGGGATTTAAGAAAGGCGAGACCGAGTACACCCTCAATTGGCTACCCTTTGGTGGCTTTGTGAAAATATTTGGGGAAGACATGGAAGAAAAACTTCCCGGTAGCACACAAACAACTGAATCTCGTGCATTTTCTTCTCGTCCACGAATTCTCCAAGCACTCGTGCTGGTGGCAGGTATTGCCATGAATCTCTTGTTTGCGTACGTGCTTATCACCGCCACGCTCCTCATGGGCACCCCTCGTGCACTTGCGCCTGAGGAAATGAGCACGGCAACAAACATATCAGTTGCCGTTGCAGGAGTTCTTCCCGACTCTCCGGCAGCCAAAGCCGGTCTCATGCCTGGGGACTATTTGAAGAGTGCCTCCTCAGGAGAAGTAACCTGGGAGGGAAGTGATGTTGAGTCCTTCACCGCGTTTGTGGGAAGCGACCGGAATAAGGAGCCGCTCACTATTTCAGTACTTCGAGGAGACACTCTCCAAACACTCATCGCAACTCCACAGAAGGGAATTATTCCCGCAGACCCAAGTCGTGCAGCACTTGGTGTGCAACTTGCGGTTGTGGGTGTGGTGCCGATATCTCTTCTTGAGGCGCCTGTAGAAGGAGCCGTCCTCACTTGGGAGGTAACAAAGCAAACCGCAGTGGCACTCGTACAGTTCTTTGGGAGTATCTTTACCCTCACCGCAGACCTCTCCCAAGTATCGGGACCTATTGGTATTGCAGGAGCGGTGGGGAACGCATCTTCTCAGGGACTTGCCTCCCTCCTGACCATCACCGCGCTCATCTCCATAAACCTGGCACTCATTAACATTCTGCCTATTCCCGCACTTGATGGTGGCCGACTCCTCTTTGTCTTGATTGAGTCAGTTACCCGCAGACCACTCAAGCCCATCGTTGCAAACACGATGAATACCATAGGATTTGGCCTCCTAATTCTCCTCATGCTTGTGGTTACCGCGCATGACGTGTTTAAGATTGTGGGGTAAGCAAAAGGGCGGGAACCGAAGTCCCCGCCCTGTGCCGCATAAGCGACGAAGTTGATCGACTAGCTCTTCACCGGCTTCGGAAGCGCGCAGTCGGCGCTGTCCTTGTCCTTGTGAAGGGTGCAGACGAGCGGTTGCGGCTTCTTGAGCAGGTCGATAGCCAGCTCGGAGTCCACGAAGGAATTGAGAGATCCGCCGCAGTTCACCGACACCGTCGCATCGTTGCCAATGGTCGTGACCATGCAGGTCACATCTTTCGCAACAACGGTTCGCGCATCCTGAAACTTTCCGGCGCAGGACTCAAACGACACTGCCGCAATTGCCAGCATCGAGAAGGTGAATACCGTCCTCCAGTTCAGGATCGTTTTATCGATTAGCCATTCCATGACGGCCCCCTACGCTTGCTTGAAGGTGATGATGGGGCAGATGCGACGCTTGATGGCGACCGCGTACTGCCAGAGGATCGAGAAGAAACCCGGACCCCTTTCAGTTTTTTGTGCGGCCGCAAGCGAGCGCCGATCTTGATCGGCCGCGGATGCTTCGGAAAGCTTGCGGTCGACAACCACGACGACTTCATGTGCTCCCCAAATCCCCACGAAGAGAAGAACCACCGCAGCGATGGCCAGCAGAATGACGCCGTATATCTTGGCAGCGCCGATCAGACCGAAGTAGTGAAGGGGCGTGAGCACGAGCGCGGCGAGCACGAGCCCGTAGAGGGCAACGTGGAATGCCACGACCAGGGGTGCCCAGAAGAGGGTCACCCGCATGAAGTGGCACAGGTTCGTGCCGGCGCGGTACCGGTAGGCGCTGTCATTGTCCCTTCCGCTGAATTGGTCGATGACCCTCAGTGAGAGGAAGAACCACTGCACGTACCAGCGATTTTTGTTGAACTCCATTTTCGTAGCCTCCTTTCAGGCTAGTCTTGAACGTCAAAGCAGCGTTATGCTGCGCACAAACTGGATTTAACGTACACTGACTCTATGTATATGTCAAGTCTCCGGCGAAGGACTTTCTTACTCCTTTGCGGTACTTATTTTGAGTCGTATACTGTACCCATATGCGGCAATCCAAGCTGTTCACCAAAACTAGGCGAGAAGCGCCGAAGGACGAAGAAGCGAAGAACGCTCAGCTCCTCATTCGTGCGGGGTTTGTACACAAAGAAATGGCAGGAGTGTACTCGTACCTTACTCTGGGGCAGCGGGTGCTCACCAAGATTGAGAACATTGTGCGAAAGGAAATGGACACCATTGGCGGGCAGGAAACTCGCCTTGCCACCCTGCACCCTGCTGAGCCTTGGAAACAGACCGGAGGCTGGGACAAGCTAGATGTGCTTTTTAAGCTAAATAGCCGAACAGAGAAAGAATACGCACTCGGACAAAGTGAAGAAGAGATTGTGACGCCAATAGCAGGTGAGTATTCACTCTCCTATCGAGACCTGCCGGTTGCGCTCTATCAGATAGGACAGAAGTATCGCGACGAACTTCGTGCAAAGTCCGGCATTATGCGTGGTCGCGAGTTTGGCATGAAAGACATGTATAGCTTCCACACGACGCAGGAAGACTTTGAGCGTTTTTACGCCATAGTCAAAGAAGCATATTTGCGCATCTATGCTGCGTGCGGGCTTGTTGCAAAAGTGACTGAAGCCTCTGGGGGTAGTTTTTCAGATAAGCTCTCGTATGAGTTTATGGTACTTACCGACGCCGGTGAGGACGATGTTCTGTACAGCTCAGGATGCGACTACTGTGTGAACGTAGAGGTTGCGGGAGATTTGGTTGAAGGCGCTAACTGCCCAGTCTGTACAGACAAATTACTAAAAGGAGTTGCCTCTGAAGTAGGTAATGTGTTTGATCTTGGAACTCGCTACCCGCAAGCACTCAACTTTACCTATAAGGATGAGACAGGAGCTGACCAATACCCGATTATGGGTTGCTATGGCCTTGGTACCACTCGCCTCATGGGAGTTATTGTTGAAGCTCTCTCAGACGAAAAGGGAATGGTATGGCCTGAATCCGTTGCTCCGTTTCGCTATCACCTGGTCTCTCTTGCCGGGAATGATTCTGCGGTATCTGAATACGCCGATACTTTGTATGAAGCACTGACTAAGGCCGGACAAGATACTCTCTACGACGATCGCGACCTACGTGCGGGAGAGAAGTTCGCAGACTCAGACCTTATGGGCATGCCCTGGCGCATTGTGGTTGGAAAGAACGCGGTTGCCTCTGGAGAACTAGAACTCGTGAATCGTGCAACGGGCGAGATAACCAAGATAACTCGTGAGGAGCTTCTTGCTCGGTAAGTATGGCAAAGCAGTTCTCAAAGAATTCCTTCTTCTCAAGCGATATTGGGATTGATCTTGGTACCGCAAACACGCTTGTGTACGTGCGTGGACGTGGACTCGTGATTAACGAGCCCTCAGTAGTAACGGTAAACGACAAGACCGGACAAGTGGTTGCGGTGGGGAAGGAAGCAAAAGCCATGATTGGAAAGACGCCACCCCATATTCGTGCGGTGCGCCCACTCTCTCACGGGGTGATTTCAGACTTCGAGGTAACCGAAGAACTTCTCGCGTACCTCATTCACAAGGCCCAAGGAGGTCGCTCGAGATTACTTGGACCTCGCGTAGTGATTGGTGTGCCCACCGGCGTCACCAACGTAGAGAGTCGCGCCGTGCGCGATGCAGCCATGAATGCTGGCGCGCGCGAAGTATACATTCTTGAAGAACCCATGGCCGGAGCTATTGGGGCAAAGCTTCCCGTTACTGAACCTATCGGAACCATGGTGCTTGATATTGGTGGCGGCACCACCGACATTGCAGTCCTTGCGCTTGGCAGTTCGGTGGCGGGAAAGAGCTCGCAAGTTGCTGGAGACCGATTTAATGAAAACATTATTGATTTTGTGCGTAGCGAGTTTCAACTCTCCATTGGCGAAAAGACGGCAGAGGACACTAAGGTTGCTATTGGTGCAGTCCTTCCTTTGGCAGAAGTACTTTCCCGCCCGGTGCGTGGTGGAGACCTTGCCACCGGACTTCCTCGAGAAATCCTACTCACTGACTCGCATGTTCGCGAAGCACTTGCCCCCTCCCTTGATTCCCTCATGGAAGCCATGAAGGAGGTGATAGAACAAACGCCTCCAGAGCTCCTTTCAGACGTACTTGAGCGCGGCGTCACGGTCTTTGGTGGCGGGGCATTATTGCGCGGACTTCCAGAGCTCCTCTCTAAAATGCTTGGAGTTCCCGTACATGTAGCCAGCGATCCTTTAACGGCAGTGGTGCGCGGTACGGGAATTGTTACGGAGGATCCGCGTCCCTGGGTAGACACATTCATGCATGAAGAAGTCATTATTCCAAAGGGGTAGCAGTATGGGGCGCCCCGTGCGCTTCCTTACGCCGTGGAATCTCCGTGCCGGTGGCATTGTACTGGTGGTGGTACTCACCCTGGTATTAGTTCGGATATTTTTCCCTGGGTTCTTCACCACACTCTTCACCCCCTTGTGGAATGCCGGAGAGAGAGGTACGGCAAGTATGGGCACAGTTGGCGCGTTCTTTACCGAGAAGCGTGAGGTCGTTCTTGAGCGCGACCGCGTGCAGACAGAAAATGAAGCCCTCACCGCAGAGAACGGCGCACTTCGTGCACGTCTTTCCGATCTAACGGCTCTCCTTGGTTCTCGCACTGAGCGAAGCGCCGGGATTGTTGGTGGAGTATTGGCTCGTCCTCCGGTCTCTCCGTACGACGTTCTGGTGATTGATGTGGGAACGGGAGACGGGGTGAAGACCGGAGCACAGGTATTTGGGAATGGTGGCACCCCTCTTGGCACCGTGGCGAGTGTGAACAACTCGAGCGCGCGGGTACTGCTGTATTCTGCTCCTGGACGCGAGACTGCTGCGTGGGTTGGAGAGAAGCGTATTGCCGGCACGCTCCGTGGGGAGGGCAGTGGTGCGTTCAGCATGCTCATTACACGAGAAGCAGGAGTTGTTGTTGGCGACTTGATTTTGATTCCTGGAGCCGGTGCGCTTCCGGTGGGAACGGTCATTAGTGTTGAGGACGATCCGGCTGCTCCGCGTGCTCGTGTGCGTGTCCGTCCAGTCTCCAATCCTTTTTCAGTGTCGTGGGTAACGATAGCTCCCGGTTTGGCACTATGATTCGGTACCTAGTCTTACTCGTCACCTTTCTGAGCCTCTTTTGGCTCCCGTGGCAGTGCACCGTGGTATTCATGCTTATCTCCAGTATATTCTTTCCACTCTCGGGCATTTTGTTTGGGGTTCTCTTTGATGTGCTATACGCTCCTCTAGGATTTGTGGGGTTGCCGCTCGGGATTGTGTGGGGAGCCACCACCTCGCTGGTGGGCTTCGGGCTTTCCCGATTTATTACTGCGCGTATCATGAGCGCATGAGGTTCCGCAAAAGACGCTCCATTCGAAATGCAGAACTGGCCCCTGAGGATATTCTGCTAGACGCGGAGAATCTTCCTGATTTTGATCATGGGCGCATGGAAGGGAAACTTGAAAAGCCCATTCCTAAAAGTACCTACGTTGGTGCGCAGGTCATCATTGGGCTAATGCTCTTGGTGCTTGTAGGACGAGCAGTCTATTTGGAACTGGTACAGGGAACCACCTATGCTGCGCAAAGTGAGCGCAATCGAGTGCGTCCCGAAGTTATTTTTGCGGCACGAGGCGCTATTGTGGACCGAAATGGAGAGACGCTCGTCTCAAATGAGTTTACCGAAAACGGATCTGCAGTACGAAAGTACGCGTACCCTGGATTCTCCCACTTGCTCGGGTACGTTTCCTATCCCAAGAAAGATAAGTCCGGCAATTATTACGAAACCCTTATAAAGGGACAAGGTGGCGTGGAGGCTGCCATGAACGAGTCTCTGGCGGGTACCAACGGTACGCTCTTGGTGGAAGAAGACGCACGTGGAGCCGTACAGAGTCAGGGCACTATTATTCCTCCAAAGAATGGCACCAATCTCGAACTTTCCATAGATGCCCGTGCCCAGCGAGCACTTCATACCGCTATTGCGGGACTTGCAGACAAGATTCCGTTTCAAGGAGGTTCAGGAATATTAATGGATGTTGAGACTGGTGAAGTGCACGCATTAGTTTCGTATCCTGAATACAATCCGAATGTACTTTCTTCTGGGGGACCTTCTGATGTTATTGCCGGGTATCAGCGAGATACGCGGCAAGTGTACTTGGATAGGGCAGTCTCGGGACTCTATACTCCTGGTTCCATAATTAAGCCGCTAGAAGCAGCAGGAGCACTTTCAGACGGCACCATAACTCCGGAGACTAGCGTGTATTCAAGTGGCTCAATACGTATTCCTAATCCATATGACCCCAACAACCCTTCGATATTTAGAGACTGGAAGGCTCTCGGGAATATGGATACCCGTCACGCCATCGCCTGGTCTTCAGACGTGTTCTTCTACTCGGTGGGCGGAGGCTTTGAACATGTGAAGGGGCTCGGTATTGAACGACTTGCCTATTGGTTCTCAAGCTTTGGGCTTACCAGTGAGACGGGCATCGAACTCCAAGGAGAGAAGTCTGGCTTTGTGCCAACCCCCGCATGGAAAGAGAAGACATACAAGGAGCCCTGGAGACTCGGAGACACGTACCACACGGCTATCGGGCAGTATGCGATGCAGATAACGCCGCTTGAAGCTGCGCGTGCTATTGCGGCAGTTGCCAATGGAGGAAAGCTGGTGAAGCCAACGATTCTAAAGGGAATCACTCCCGTGGGTCAGTCCATTGCGATCGCACCCTCAGCCCTTCAGGTTGCGCGAGAGGGTATGCGACTCGGAGCACTTGAAGGCACCTCGATTGGACTCAATGATCTCTCCTTTGTGCACATTGCCGGAAAGACCGGAACCGCACAGCTTGGTTTTCATAACGAGTGGTACAACTCATGGGCGGTTGGGTTCTTTCCGTATGAGCATCCTAAGTATGTGTACGTGGTGGTGATGGAGCGGGGACCTGCCGGGAACGCGGTGGGGGGAATTTACGTGATGCACCAGTTTTTACAGGAGCTGCACAGGACAGCGCCGGAGTATTTTGAGTAGCCTCATTGACAATATAGCCGCATAATGCTACTATATATTGAGCTCTTTGAAAGGTTCAGAACTTATGAGACGAGCTATTTGTGGCTTATTTGTAGGCCGTAAACAGCTCGTCTCATGGGAGACAAGCATCCGCCGCTCCCTGGCGATATAACCGGGATGGAGTGCTACTAATGACCACGTCTTCGAACGCCGACAATCTGTCGCGCAATCACCAGCGTAAGCTGCACGCGCTCGCGTCCACGATCATGACCACGGTCGTGGGTCTCGACAAGAGCAGCCGGACGCGCCTGTTCGCGCGCTGGAAGGAGTTCACCGAGTATCTGCTGGCCGGCACCAAGCGCTTCAGCGCCAAAACGCCGGACTACGACACCGCGCGCTCCATCCTCGGCATTGATTTCGTCACGCCCGAGGAGATCATGGTCGTGCGTCCGTCGGTCGTCTACACCGACCAGGACATCCAACAGCGGGCGGCCACCATTCCGTCGGCCGAAGTCCTCAACTGGTGCAAGGCGAACAACCACGCCCTGATCGCCGGCCCCGCGACGCCACTGTCCCTGCTCGATGTCCGCGCTCTCCAGACCGACCACTTCTACTCGAAGAAGGACGGCTGGTACGCGGAACCCAAGCAGGTGTTCAGTCGGAACGACAAGGCCACCCTCGGGTGGCTGATCATCCGCAAAGACCCGGTCCCGGGTTCGCTGAACAAGAACTGGGCCGAACAAGCGGCTCTGCTCTCCGATGCTTCGACCTACGTGCCGATCGCCGGCGAGATGACCTGGTTCATCACGACCTACTTCCTGGTTCGTGGTGTCCGGCTCTTCCCGAATGTCTACGTTCGCACGTCGAGTCTCGACTCGGACGGCGGTCGCGTGGGCGTCGGCGGATTCGATGCCGAGGGTCTCGGCGTCTTCAGCGACTGGGATGGCATTCGGTACTCCTTCCTGGGGCTCTCGTCTGCCCGGAAGTTCTGAACCTTGATTCATTGAGGGCTCTTGTTCCTCTTGAATCCTTGGTCCTCCGC
>OBEQ010481157.1_pt1 | contig 13165 bp, 9 predicted proteins | sample 1670901 | NCBI WGS metagenome assembly OBEQ01 (sample SAMEA104232315, study PRJEB22302) | groundwater metagenome | biome: forest; feature: aquifer; material: groundwater | place: USA | collected 2011-08-07 | depth 5.4 m
CGGGTAAGTCTCTGGAAAAAATTAAAAAAAAGGGGCGCTGTTCAGCAAAACCCCTCGACCTATGTTCGGCCGGCGGAGCCACGACACTTTGAGCGGTTTCAGTGGCTTGCAAAACAGGTGCGCGACGGCAGCGGAGAAGCCACCTTGATCCGGGCGACGCAAATTGAAGGTCTGATCGAAGAACAAATCATCGGCTTGTTCAACCATGACCGCGTCAAAGACTACCGTGAGCTGATTGAATTGCTGACACGCCTCATCTCTCGCAACAAAAAGCAGCGCACCGAATCTTTTGAATCGGATTTGGAAAGGCTCAATCGACGATCCCATGAAATCCAAGAGACCGATTATTTTGATTGCCCGGCAGCACACGATGCGCAGATGTTGATAAAGCGTGCCGAAGGATTGCTTAAGCCCAAGCCCAAGCTCAAGGCGAGCGTTCCATTGGACCCGAAAAAATTTTCGGGCAAAACCTGGCTGACGAGGCCACGGCCGGAAATTGATCGAGTGGGCTCGGCTTGGCTGATCCGAAGATTCATCGATCCGAGAGCTCAATTTATCTTCTCCACCCGCCCGACAGACCACCCCGGTTCAATCCCTTACGATATGCTCGATGCCGAGTTTTCACACCATGGGGAGGATTGCACGTTTGAGACGTTGGTCAAACGCTTCGGAGTTTTGGATAAAGCCGTCCTAAAAATCGCCGAGATGGTCCACGACACGGATCTGGAAGACGGCAAATTTCAACGAAGTGAATGTATGGGGATCGACGAAGTCCTGAAAGGTTGGGCAAAAATTGGGCTGAGCGACGAAGAACTCCTGTCCAAAGGTGCTGAATGTTTCGAAGCTCTTTATCAACAGCTACGCAAGTCTTAAAAGCGATGTCCGATCCGAAGCCATCTTATTCTCTACGGCAGCTTGTGTTTTATGTGTTGAAGCTTGGCACTCTTGGATTCGGTGGGCCAGTAGCCTTAGTTGGTTACATGCATCGTGATCTTGTCGAGCGTCGCCGGTGGGTATCCGAAGCCGAATATAAAGAAGGATTGACCTTGGCGCAGATTGCTCCGGGTCCTCTCGCAGCGCAATTAGCCATCTATCTCGGGTATGTGCATTACCACATCCTTGGGGCCACGCTCGTCGGCGCCGCTTTCGTTATACCATCCTTCTTCATGGTCGTCGCTTTGGGATGGCTATACAAAATTTATGGAGGATTAACTTGGATGCAGGCGGCCTTCTACGGTGTGGGAGCAAGTATTATCGGCATCATTGCCGTGAGCGCCTATAAACTGACGTTAAGGAGCGTGGGCAAAAAGCGGCTGCTTTGGACCATTTATCTGGCTTCTGCGGGTTTCACCGCAATCACTGAGTCAGAAAACATTCTTCTGATTTTAGCGGCGGGATTCGTCGGTTGGTTCGCGGAATATCTCCCAAAAATGAATTGGAGAAGCCAAAATGCATCTGTGCTGTTCGCTCTTTTTGGACTGTCTGCACCGCCCGTAGCCGTTGCGTCAGGAAGTGGCGCTTTGTGGACTATTTTTCTTTTTTTTACCAAAGCAGGCGCGTTTATTTTTGGCAGTGGCTTGGCTATTGTCCCTTTTTTATATGGCGGCGTGGTCAAGGAACATCATTGGCTGAACGATCGCCAGTTTCTTGACGCTGTGGCGGTGGCGATGATTACGCCGGGTCCCGTGGTGATTACGGTGGGGTTTATCGGTTACCTTGTTGCGGGCTTGCCAGGCGCCTGCCTTGCGGCCTTGGGAACATTTTTACCATGTTATTTTTTTACGATCATCCCCGCGCCCTATTTTAAAAGACACGGGAAGAAGCCGGCCATTCTTGCTTTCGTAAACGGGGTAACGGCAGCCGCCATCGGTGCGATCACTGGTGCAGTTATTGTTTTAGGCAAAAGATCGATCATCGATCTGCCAACGGCTTTGTTGGCCATGATCACAGTACTCATCATCTGGAAGATAAAAAAGATTCCAGAACCCATCATCGTGTTGGCAGCCGCGCTCCTAGGACTGGCACTCAAGTCTGCAGCTCTTTTTCATTAACACGAATGAAAGGAATCGAATGGAAGCAAAACTCAATAACAGTGTGATGGCGTTTTTGCTGGCCATTTTTGTGTCAACAACAGCATGTGGCGCATTGAAGCCGGAAGAATCGCACGAATTTGATGGAACGAAAGCTCTACCGTTCGAGCTGAAAACAACCGACGGCAAAACGGTTTCGCTCAGGAATTTTGAAGGTCGGCCCTTCTTGTTTGTATTCTTTGCCAGCTGGTGCCCTCCGTGTCGCGCGGAATTAACTCAGCTTTCCAAGATTCATGAGACATATACACAAGAAAGCCTGGGTATTCTTGCAGTCGCGGTTGATTCGACCGAAACGCCGGAAACCACCAAAGATGTGGCGCCTTTGGCATCCAGTCTAAAGTTGCCCTTCACCGTTGCGCTGGCCACAGAGCAAGTGACCCGGGATTATCATTTCAAAGGAATTCCGACAACCATCGTGCTGGATGCAAAAGGCAGGATTGTACGCACATTCTATGGATATCATGAGATGGAAAAACTGGAGCCGATTCTTCAAGCCGTCATCGTTCATAAAAAGGATTCCGTTCGGTCACCATGAAAGAAATACTCGAAGCGCTGGTCAAGTTTTGTGCGGAACCACCTCAACAATGGCATCCATGGGTCATCCATTTCCCGATTGTTTTGTTGGTGTTGGAGGCGGGATTTACCGCACTTTTTTGGATGACCTGCAATCCACGGCACTCAGCTTGGTCAATGAAGTTTCTAACGGGAGCTCTTATCATGATGGCGCTGGCCATTTTGGCGGGTGTCCATGACTGCGGACTGGACTTGGGACCTGGGAACCGCTTCTGGCTTGGACTGCAAGATCGCTGGAACAATGTTTTCTTGTTCCGCAGTTCCGTCACGGTGCACACCTGGCTTGCCGTTTTTCTGTTTACTTTGACGCTTGTGCGCCTGATCTGGCGACATTGGCAAAACGAAACAGCTCTTCGTCCACCCCAGGCCTATACTTACGGAATTCTGCTGTTTTTGAATCTCTGGCTTCTGGTCGCGGCTGCAAATGCCGGGGGCATGCTCAACCATCACTGACTCCCGCATGTCGTCGGATGAAAGACATTTTCTCCTGCGGAGACTGCAAGCAGGATTAACCCTCGCGAAATCGTTATATATCATCGAAATCATTGACTTTATCGGCTGTTAGCCCGGATAATTCATAAACTTGAAATGTTTTAACATGCCGAGCTTATTTTTATGATTTTTTCGCTCCAAGAAATTGACAACCCCGATCAGATTAACCGTGAAAATCCTGGTACAATTTGCACGATCTTCTCCTTAATGATGAAATATCGGGGTTAGCTTGCTGCAACCAAGGGGTATGCTACAATTCTAACATGCGAGTATATTTTAAACTCCTGGGTCTTGGACTGGCACTCCTGAATATTCTTGGCATTGCATCAACGAGCAAAGCCGCCGATGTCCAACAACCAGTCTATGTTATTCCTATTCGCGATGATATCGAACAATCGATTGTATACGTGGTACGGCGTGGTCTTAAAGAGGCAATCGAAAATAATGCTCAGGCAATTATTCTCGATGTGAATACCAATGGTGGCCGTGGTGACTCCATGGAAGAAATCATGAACCTGCTGCAAAATTTCAAAGGTGAAACCATCACCTACGTAAATACCAAAGCTTATTCCGCAGGGGCCTTCATTGCCGTGGCAACCAAACACATTTATATGGCGCCCGCGAGTGTAATCGGTGCTGCAGCTCCTATCATGATGTCTCCCACAGGAGATGCGCAGGAACTTCCCAGCACTATCCAGAAAAAAATTTCCTCAGCATTCGCAGCACGAATACGTGCTGCGGCCGAACGTAACGGACATAATCCCGCGATCGTTGATGCGATGGTTAAGGAGACCGATGGACTGACCATCGATCATAAAACCGTTGTGAAGAAAGGTGAAATCCTTACCCTTACCGACACCGAAGCAACAACACTCTACGGCAAACCACCCAAACCCCTTCTTGCCGAAGGAATTGCAATAAACATGGAAGATTTGTTTAAGAAATTTGGATACAGTGAAAAGCAAATTCATCGAATCGAACCGACGGGAGCGGAACGCCTTGCACGATGGATCACCATGATTTCTCCTCTTCTTCTTCTCATTGGAATTGCAGGCATTTACCTTGAATTCAAAACACCTGGTATTAATATCTTTGGAATCATTGGGGTGGTTTCTTTGGCCATCTTCTTCTTCGGTCATTATGTTGCTGGACTTTCGGGATTTGAGGAAGTTCTTCTTTTCATTTTCGGCCTCATCTTAATTGGCGTGGAGCTCTTTCTCTTCCCTGGCCACGTCCTACCAGGATTTATCGGTGTGGTAGCCATTCTAACCTCTCTAGTTTGGGCGATGGTGGATAAATCAGCAGGAACAGCAACATTGCCAAGCATGCCCCAGCTTCAACTCCCTCTCGCTAAATTAGGAGGAAGTATGATCGGCGCTGCGGTCCTTATTGCACTCTTAACTCGCTGGTTACCCAACGCGAAGGGGTCTTACGGTGGTTTGATCTTACAACGAGAACTCAATAAGTCTGCAGGTTATGCAACTTCCGAAAACTATTCGGATCTCATTGGGCAAAAGGGTAAAACTCTTTCCATCCTCCGCCCAAGCGGCACAGCCCGTCTGGGCGAAAAGGTTGTGGATGTCATTGCAGAAGGCGAATTTATTTCTGCCGATCAAGATATCATCGTGAAGGAAGTGCGTGGGGCTCAAGTTATTGTACAAAAACTGTAAATCACATTATGTCTTGGATTCTTTTTCTTTCTGTCGTTGGAATAATTCTCATTTGTTTAGAGGCTTTTGCCCCTGGTATCGTTTTAGGGGTGGTGGGTACGCTTTGTCTTATCGGAGCAGTAATTCTTACCTACCTCAAACACGGTGCTATTCATGGGCACACGACTCTGTTTTCTCTTTTGATGGGTAGTGCCATTATCTTCTTTCTTTGGATCACCTTTTTCCCAAAAACCCGAAGTGGGAGAGCTATGATCACAAGCCGTACCCTTGCCGATAGTAAATCCGCAGACCCATTAGAGAGCTTGAAAGGGAAAAGTGGGCAAGCCCTTAGCCCGTTGCGTCCCGCAGGCGCGGCTCTTATTGGAAACCAACGGGTTGATGTTATTGCAGAATCTGGTCTTATCGATGCGGAAACCCCTATTCAAGTTATCCGAGTCGAAGGGAATCGTGTCTTTGTTCGGAAAATGACATAAGGCCACATCCTTTTATTGTTCTTGAGAAATTCTATTTTTAGAATCATAATGCATTAGATTTGTTATGTTCCTCTTTACACTCCAAACAAAGGACCAGCAGCAATATGGTCCTATAGAATTGGGGACTCTAAAGATGTGGGTCCGTGAAGGACGTGTGGAGAGAGATAACTTTGTTTACGATCATACTCATTTGAAGTGGGTTGTGGCCGGTGAACTTCCACAACTCACGGAAAACTTCCATCTGCCTTCCACCGAAATTCTGTATGAACCAAGCAAGCCTACGCTCATCTCTGTAGATACGATCCGACCACCTTCGGTTTTGGGTCGAATTACCCAACTTTTTCTCACTCCCATTGTAAAAAAGGCAAAACCTCTAAGTTCCGTTAAGGAACCAAATACGACTGCTTCATCATCACCGGTTGTTAAGGCACTCTCTTCCAACAATAAACAAAACATTCGTCCAGAAGCGGAACGCATAAGTTCACAAACAGGTACTTCTCCGAATGCAAATGATGTGTCAAAACCTCCTACTGTTCTATTTCGAATTACTCAACTTCTTACTGCCCCTTTCACTAAAGGAAGAAACCCTGTTCCTAAGAAACCTTCTGCAAAATAAGAGCCTGCTCTAAGTCCAAAGACTACGATCTAAGGAACGATACTGTAATGCTTCCCCCAAATGATGGGGTTCCATGTGAGATTTACGATCAAGGTCAGCAATGGTCCTAGCAACTTTGAGGATGCGATCGTAAGCACGGGCACTAAAATGCATTTCATTCATCGCAATGTTCAGAAACTGTTGACAAGCTGTATCGAGCACACAATGCGCCTTAATGCCTCTAGGTGACATGTGAGCATTGATCCGTCCCTTTTTCTTAAAGCGCTGGTATTGGATTTCACGTGCGCATATAACTCGCTGCTGAATTTCCACAGAAGATTCGGTAGTCCTTCGTTGAACCAGATCGGGATACTCAACTGAAGGCACTTCAATGTGCAAATCAATCCGATCGAGGAGCGGACCAGAAATTCTCGCGCGATATTTTTGAATTTGGTTCGGACTACAACGACATTCTCGCTTAGAATCGCCGTAATAACCACAAGGACACGGATTCATCGAAGCCACAAGCATGAATCGGCATGGAAAGGTTACAGTCCCAGTCGCACGAGAAACATGAACAACACCATCTTCAATCGGCTGTCTTAAAGCTTCTAATGAGGAACGCTTGAATTCTGGTAATTCGTCAAGGAAAAGAACTCCATGATGAGCTAGACTCACCTCGCCAGGACGCAAGTCCGCAGTACCGCCTGTTAAAGCCACATCTGAAATCGTATGATGTGGTGAACGAAAAGGGCGTGTTGCCACAATGGCTTGTTTCAGCACGAAACCCCCTGCAACACTATGGATCCGTGTGCTTTCAAGAGCTTCCTCCAATATCATAGGCGGTAAAATCGTTGGCACTCTTTTCGAAAGCATGCTCTTTCCACTTCCAGGCGGCCCTATCAGTAAAATATTGTGTCCGCCGGCAACGGCTACCTCAAGCGCACGTTTAACATGGGTTTGTCCTTTAACATCCACAAAATCCACATCGTATTTCTCGTTTTGTAAAAAAAGCTGCTGAATATTCTGACTTTCAGGAGACAAAGGATGTTTACCTGAAAGAAAATCCGCACATTGACGTAGATCTGAAATACCATAAACTTCGAGTCCCTGAATCACCGCTGCCTCGGTAACATTTTCTAGAGGCACTAAAACACCAACTTTGTTTTTCCTACGAGCAAGCATCGCCATGGAAAGCACGCCGCGTGTTGGACGAACCGCTCCATTTAATGCCAGTTCCCCAACGACAAGAAAATCCGAAAGACGAGGCATGACGACTTGTTCGGTCGCAGCTAGAATGCCCAATGCCATTGGAAGATCATAGACCGGGCCTTCCTTTTTTAAATCTGCAGGCGCAAGGTTAATGGTAGTACGAGTGCGAATGTGACGAAATCCACTATTCTCCAAAGCGGTCTTAACGCGATCTCTCGACTCAGTTACAGCCTTATCAGGAAGACCCACGATAACCACCTGCGGTAAACCTTGTCCCGTATTCACCTCAACCTCAATCATCGATGCGTCTAACCCATACACAGCTGCAGAATAACAACGAGAAAGCATAGAATCATCTTTTACAGAAAAAGAAGAGGGCGGCTAGCTACTTTCGAACCAAATAATTTCCCATCACGAGCAAATCCATCTCACTTGCTTTAAAGGTTCGATAAGCGTTTGCAGGAGTGGTCACAATAGGTTCCCCCCGTAAATTGTAAGAGGTGTTCATAACAACTGGAATCCCTGTAGCTTGTCCGAAGGTTTGAATGAGATTGTAATAACGCGGATTAGTTTCACGAAAAACTGTCTGTAACCTACCGGTCCCCATATGGTTAACCGCAGGAATAAGTTGCTGTTTCCCCTTTTTCACAGGAGCAACCAACAACATAAATTTAGCGGTTTCCTGTTGGGAAATACCTGGAATGTCGAAATATTCCTCCGCTGCATCCGCAAGGATTGAAGGTGCAAAGGGACGATAAGGCTCACGAAACTTTATCTTAGTGTTGACGATATCTTTCATCTCTGCGGAACGTGGGTCTGCCACAATACTGCGAGCACCTAATGCACGTGGACCAAATTCAAAACGACCTTGATACCAACCGATTACTTCTTTGGAAATTAAGGCCTCTACAGTACAATCGATCAAACGACTCTCATTTGGTATATATTCGTGAGGGATATTTTCAGCCCTAAGGAAACCGGCGATTTGTTGGTTATCGAACTCCTCGCCCCAATAAGCATGGTTCATCACAAAGCGACGTGGTTCGCCCAAAATTTGATGAACAAAATGAAAAGCCGCACCAATCGCGCCTCCCCCATCTCCTGCCCCAGGTTGAATGAAAAGGCGTTTGAATGGTGTTTCTTGAAGAATGCGCCCATTCGCCATACTATTCAAAGCCACTCCTCCTGCCATACACAAATCGGTTAAACCTGTTTCTTGATAAAGACTTCGGGCCATTCGTACCACAATTTCTTCAACTGCCTTTTGAATGCTAGCTGCAACATCGGCATAGTGTTGATTCTCGCGTTCCAACTCAGTATAGTTGGCGGGTTTTTCACCAAAGTAAGAAGGGAACCCTGTGTTTTTAGTGAAAAAATGTGATTCAGGAACTCGTGGAGGCCCAAAAAGTTTAACAAATTTATAGTTATAGGTGTTTTTAAGAGAATAGGGATATTTGAAATATTCCATTTTAAGATGGAATGACCCATCATCACTCAAATCCATCAGTCGCCATACCTTATCTAAATATTTAGGCTCGCCATAAGGCGCCATGCCCATCACTTTGTATTCTCCTTCATTAACTTCAAACCCCAGGAACGCTGTGAAAGCACTGTAAAGTAATCCTAACGAATGAGGGAAACGCATCTCGTGTCGGAGATGAACTTCCTTCCCATCAGCAATTCCTTTGGCGGTAGTTGTCCATTCTCCCACCCCATCAATGGTTAAAACGGCAGCCCGCTCAAAAGGAGAACAATAAAAAGAACTTGCCGCATGAGAAAGATGATGATCACAAAATGCAATTCGGTTGATCGAGATGCCTGTCTTTTCTTTAACGATCGCCTTGATCCACAACTTATCGAGCAACCAAGTTTGCATAGCAGATCGAAAGGCCGCGACTCCCCTCGGCGCGGTACCAATAAAAGTCTGGAAAATCCTGATAAACTTTTCTAGGGGCTTCTCATAAAACACAACCCAATCTACATCCTGAACGGAAATACCCCCCTGCCGCAAACAGAACTCTACCGCAAGGGAAGGGAAATCATGATCGTGCTTTTTTCTGGAAAAACGCTCTTCCTCAGCAGCAGCGATCAGGATCCCATCCTTTACCAATGCTGCTGCTGAATCATGATAAAATGCGGAAATTCCCAGAACATTCATACTCTCCTATCCTTCTCCCCCTTCTTCGGAAGATTCCCCTGGCTTTTGGCCCATTCCATGTTCAATTCCGGCAAATGTTTGGGAGTCCAGAAAGTTTTTGACCGTCCAGATTTCAGTGCAAGCGGATCAATAAAGCAGCGTATCACCCATGCGAGAGGTGTGAGGATGACATAATAAAACAAGGGCCCCCAAACCCAACTCATCAAGTTCCCCAGCCAATGCCCAAATTTTAACCACCCTCGCCAGAGTCGTTTCAGAATGTGACCATCTGAAATTGTCATCTTCTCTTGTTGCGGATTTGATGGCAAAGTTGCAATGCAATAAACAACAGGAATAGGGATGAAAACCTCAGATACTACCACCTTCTCTCGGCGCTTCTACGACTGGTTACGGCTTGTGGCTTTCCTCAAGCCATATTGGTTGCGGTTCGTGGGCGCAATCCTCTTTGGCATGCTTTATGCCATCACTAACTTCGCTCTCATGAAAGCCGTTCCTATGATTTTAGGTACTGTTTTCCAGACTTCCAGTGATTCTACTTCTCCCGGAGATAGCAACCTTTTTCATTCGATGAATCCATCCATCATTGGAAAAACCTCCGACATGCTACAAGGGTTTGTCCGCTTTTGGAATACCATGTTTGGAACAGAAACCTCATCCACTCCTAAGGTGATCGTCAGCATTATGCTCGTGCCTATGATCATGATCATCCGTTCCTTTAGTGACTACATGAGTAAATACCTCTTGAGTTGGGTGGGAGTCCGAGTCATCACCGACATACGTCAAAAAGTTTTTGCCCATATTCAGGACCTTTCCCTCGATTTTTTCAATAAGGCAAATGTGGGAGATCTTATCTCTCGATTAGTCAATGATTGTCAGCAAGCGCAATCTGCTATCACAACCGTGATTGCCGATTCCATTAAAAATCCATTTACGGTGGTCCTTCTGAGTTACGGCCTTCTCTACGAAGATTGGAAATTTTCCATTGCCGCAGTCCTTCTTGCACCTCTTTGTATTTTACCGATCACCATTTATGGAAGAAAAGTGCGACGTACCAGCAAGCTTTCCCAAGAAAATCAAGGGGAAATTGTTTCACGATTACACGAAAATATCACTGGGGCAAGGGTCGTTAAAGCATTTCATATGGAATCTTACGAAAAAGGCAAATTCTGGGAAACGTGCTATCGCCAATTTACCTATCAAATGCGCATCGTACGCTCGATCAACATCCTTAGTCCTCTTATCGAAGTTGTGGCCGCTATTGGAGTGAGCGCTGCCCTTTATTATGCCTATAAACAACATATGCCCTTAGAAAAACTTGTAGGTCTTATGATCGGCATCTTCCTTCTTTATGATCCCATCAAAAATCTTAGCAAACTCCACACCACCATTCAAAAAAGCCTAGCTTCTACAGATCGAATATTTTCAATCTTAGATACAAAAACCACCGTTATCGAAGCAGTCCATGAAAAAGAACTTCCCCCGATTCATCAACAAATCCAATGGGATGACGTTTCTTTCCGTTACGATTCCAAATGGATATTGCAGAATGTTTCACTCGTGATCCCTCACGGCAAAACGGTTGCTCTCGTTGGTCCTAGTGGAGCAGGAAAAACCACCCTCGTAAATCTTCTCCCCCGTTTTTATGATCCCACCCGCGGTCATATTTTAATTGACGGAACTGACCTGCGTGAAGTAACTTTGCAGTCGCTTCGTCGTCAAATCGCGATGGTTACTCAAGACACCATCCTTTTCAACGACACTATCCGTAACAATATTCGTTATGGTTCCATGGAAGCTTCCGAAGCCGAAATCATCACAGCGGCTCAGCGAGCTCACGCTCATGAATTCATCCTGCATCAACCTCATGCCTACGACACGATCGTCGGAGACAAAGGGATCAAGCTTTCGGGAGGGCAAAAACAACGCTTAGCCATCGCACGAGCTATCCTCAAGAACCCTTCTATTCTTCTTTTGGATGAAGCTACATCAGCGTTGGACACCGAATCGGAACGCACGGTGCAAGCAGCTTTGGATGAACTCATCAAAGGTCGCACCGTCATTGTAATTGCCCATCGCCTCTCTACGGTACAACGCGCAGACATGATCGTAACTTTGGATCATGGCCGTATCATCGAACAGGGCAATCACGAAGAACTCCTTGCTCACGGAAATCTCTACCGCAAACTCTACGACCTACAATTCCGAAAAACCTAACACTTACTTTGTTTCTTCTTTTTTCTCTTTATTCAGGAAAAATGAAATTAGCAGCTCCCCTGCTCCGAATAGCCCTTTTATTAAGCGCAACCTTCGCATCCGCGCAGACAACCATTTCAGTACTTGATGAATCTTTTCCGGGTTCGGAGAAGACTCTTGCCCAACAAATCGTCCAGACTCTGAAAAACCAAGGCTTCAAAGCCAAGAGCATTGATTCTTCGGCCTTGGAGAAAATTCCCGCGCAGCAATCAAGCGTCCTCGTCGTTCCCGACTGTTCCTCTTTTCCTATGCCCTCAGGGCCTGCTTTTTTCGATTTTTTATCAAAAGGGGGACGAGCCCTCTTCATCGGCGGCCCCCCGTTTCAGAAGACCGTCATCAAAGCCAATGGTGTTTGGACTGAGTTATCGATCCTTTTAGCACAAACGAAGACGGAAAAGTTCTTCTTCGATTTCTCACAAGAGGACGTCACTCAATGGAAGCGTGCAACGGGCAATCCGCAAACCGAATCAAAACTAGAGCTTTCGAAGGAGGCGCCTCCAGGCCTCAACTCCTCGCTCAAGCTGAGCGTCCCACTGTTTAAGAAGTGGGACCTCTTTGTTTCACCGACACCAAAGACTGGCTTTCCTTCGGACGCTTCTCTGACAACGTTTTGGGCCCGCGCGAGAAACCCAAAAACAAATAAACTCAGCGTCGAGTGGGAGGAAGCCGACGGCTCTCGTTGGATCGCCGTCGTTGATCTATCCACCAACTGGAAGCGATATACTCTTCTGCCGATCGATTTTAAAACTTGGCCCAGCTCAAATAAACAACGTGGCAAGCCGGGAGACCTTCTACGACTGACGAAGATTAAACATCTCAAGATAGGCTTTGCGGACAGTCATACGCATAGCATTGGCGAAGGGCCGCATGAAGTCTTTATCGCCGGGCTGGGCCCTGCGGCGATCCCGGCGGAACTACCGAAAATGTTCGAACCGCCGATCATCGAGATGCTTTGGCCTGAGTATAAAAATTATCCGTTGAAAGAAGTCTCGATGGCCTTCGCCGCGACGCCGCAACTTTGGCTTCCGAGCACTTTCCAGCTCAGCGGCAATTTCGGAGTCATCTCTCCGGCATTGCGAGAGCAAGGAGGTTATGTTTGGAAGAAAGATTGCCCTCGATGGGTTCCCTTGGCCTGGGCTGGCGAAAAACCAGGACAGAAACGAGGAGCCCTGGGATCGCTTCACTTTGCCGGAAGCAAGACAGCACCTGACCCAGCCTGGGGCTGGATTGGCGTGACCAACCAAAGATATCTGGCCGACAACTATAAAAAAATCGAGCCGTTGATCCAAGCAGCCGTGCGTGGCCTCACATCTCCTCGGTTAATCCAAGCGGGCGCCGAGGACTTCAGTTATGCCGAAGGAAAACCGATTCAGATGCTTCTTCGAGCTGAGAACCCAACTACTAAAGTAATCAGGGCCGAGGTGCGCTGGAGCATTCTTTCCGAGAAAGACAAAGAAGTGGCAGCGCTCAAGAACCAGCCGCTAGAAATTCCAGCAGCAAGCTTTGCGAGCGCCAAGGCGTACAGAACTTTTGAAAAATTACCAGCAGGATTTTATCGGGCGCGTGTTGAACTGATTATTGACGGGGAAAATGTCGATGCCATCACCCAGGACTTCAGCATCTGGCAACCACGACCGGCCGCCAAAGCC
>OBEQ011040749.1_pt1 | contig 13163 bp, 13 predicted proteins | sample 1670901 | NCBI WGS metagenome assembly OBEQ01 (sample SAMEA104232315, study PRJEB22302) | groundwater metagenome | biome: forest; feature: aquifer; material: groundwater | place: USA | collected 2011-08-07 | depth 5.4 m
CGGTAAGATTTCGATCTTAAAGTTTCTTTTGAGGGCTTAACATTGTACTCAATTAACATTCTCATTGCATCTGGAACTAAAGTAGAACGCTCTTTAAAAAAGATATCGTGTAGAAATTCAATTTTTTTAGTTTTTTCATTATAATCTAAGAACATTATTGTACTGATATTAAATTCTCCGATTTTTTTTCTTAAAATTACTCTAAGTCCTCTGCCAAAATCACCACTCTGATCAAATACTCCTGGCTCTGTGAATTCAGCTACTATTACCTCATCTGGTTTTTCTAAAAGTACTTTATTATAAAGAACAGGGAGCACCTCTGCAGAAAGTCTTTGTCCAAGCAATTCCTGTGGCCTCACTGCCATGCCAACTTTATATGCTCTGTTATACAAATCATATAATTTATTATGAAGATCTAGCAAGTTTATACTGTACAACTCATTCTCAAGTTCTTTTAATTGTCTGTTAAGTTCGTTCTTTTCATCTTCACCTGGAGAAGTTTCGCTATTATTTTGTACTAAAGTGTGACTATTTTGCATAGAAGCTTTCTCAAGATTTTCATCATTGCTACATCCACCAGCACCAAGCAAAATACCAATTATTGTCACCCACTTATATGAACTACTAATACCTGATGGCAACAATGCTGGTGCTCTATTAATAGAGCTATCATCAAGATGCTCTTTACTGTGTCTATTGGCAGAAGTATTTAAAGGTACATGTATGCTTGTACTAATTGGTACTGATGCTAATTTTAAACTTTGCATATGTTTCAACCCACTTCAAACACACAACATATTGGATCTAAGCTTATCAAGAAGATTCTCCTTAATTTCTTTAAAAGATTAAATTAATGATTATAATCTAGCAATTTGTATAAAGACTAATAAGAAAATTCCGAATTTTTTAAGCTTTTCTAGCTTAAACCAAAGATTAAAGGACCTGAATTTAACTAACAAATGAGATAAAATTTGACAATATAAACTAAGTATTTAAATTATTTTGTTTTTTGTTGAGATTAAATAGGGAAACTTAAGGTAAGGAATGAAACAATGATTAAAATAGGTGATTTTGTTAGTGCCAGGATTGTAGAACAAGGTTCAGTTAGGAGAAAAGAAGGAGTATATCTAAGGAAGAATTCAAACACTGTAACAATTGATTTAGTAGATGCTGATACTTTAGCCAAATTAAATTCCGGTGAAATTACGGAACTCGATGTTAAACCTAATATGTTATATAAATGCTGGCTTAATGGAGCAACTTTAGCAGATAAAGAAGATTTGCCAGCTGTTACACAAGAGCGACTTACGATGTTAAGAGCGATGCTTAGAAGTACAAATTAAGGTGATTGGAGCACTATGAACAAGCTATTTAAACTATTTTTCTTTGTGATTATTTGTATAAGTCTTTGTAGTAGTTTTGCTTTTGCTCAAACTGAATCCCCAAGTAAACCCAAAGAAGAACAAAAATACATTCCTGAAAGTATCAGAGCAAGACTTCCTGAAGCAAGAGCTTGTACTAAAGAACGTCCAGGTACTAATTGGACTGAGTGCAGATATAACTGTGCTGATGTTTGCAATGAAATAATAGAGACTTATGTTCGTGGGGTTTGCAATGGGGTTTTAATCCAGATTTGTTGTGGTATCCATCCTTCTACTTGTAAATAAATAATTTTATTACTACTAAAATGAACACACTTAACGTTAATTTAGACCAAAGAATTAGAACTGCACCTCGTTACACCAGATACTTGGTATGCAGCAAATTGGCCCCGAACACCTACAATTCATCGAGGAATTAATGAAAAAGAGTTTGAAGATTTTATCTCTTCATATTTTAGTATTGTTAAAGTTAATAGAAGTAAAAATAATCAATTGGTAACCTATCTATTAGAGAAAAAATAATAAAAACAGGAATAATATCATGAGAGCCACTGGAGTATCAGCTAGTATTAAAATTCGAGATTGCGCAAGATTTGATTATGCACGTAGTGAGCAAATAAAATTATTGTCATTAGAAAACCAAGAGGACTATGTCGTTGCTAAGTTAAAACAAGAGGTTTGCAATAAGATACTTACCAGTGACTCATTAAACGATATTCGCTTAGGCTTGAGTGTAGAAGTAAAAAGATTATCTGAGCTTACTTCATGCAAAGGAATTATTTTTAACTTAGAAAATGTAAGTAGCCCAATTATAATAAATGAACTTCTCTCTCCTTTATGTGGTTTAAAAAGGAACCTGGGAAATAGTGGAATGCTTGTATTATGCTCTCTAAATCCTGTAACAGAAGCCGCATTGCAAAGTTCTGGTGCAGGAAAAGAGTTGTTTGTTGTCGATTATATTGATAAGGCAATAGATGCTTTAAAAGCATTTGAAGTTTAGATTCACACTTGTTTATTAATTAATTTTTTTCTTGTTCCTAAGAGTAATTACACATCTTTATTTAATCAAATCTCTTTCTTGATATAATAAATCCTTATGAGACCAGCATCAGCAAACACCATACAACTTTCAAGAAGAGCCGACGTAGCAGATTTTTTTGCTCCTAAAGAACTTGAGCTTCCAATAATTCATGGCGGCATTTTATCAAGAGAAGATACTATTGAAGCTGCAAAGAAATTAAAACCAGATCAAACATATCCTGTCAGAAATCCATATATGACCCGTGATATTCGAATGACAGGTGCAAAAATTCTTGAGCGAATAGAACTAAGCCACTTACCTACAACTGGAATGGTAATTGCTAAGGGAAAGCCTGGAAATGGTACTTGGTATATTGTCCTTAAAGAACATTTTGAACCATTAGCATCACAACCTGAATATGAACAATTTAGTTAGAATAGAACTTTCTAGTGTCAATAACAAATATTAAATATAGAAGTTTTAAAACTACTGATAAAAAAGAAGTTGCTGCGCTTATAAAAAAATTATATGGAGAAACTTCTAAAGAAGGTGAAATATCAAATAAGAATATAAATAAGACTTTTTGTGAATTGTTAAAACATCCGGAGAGAGGAAAAATTCTAATCTTAGAAAAAAAGAGTCGGATTATCGGTTATTGTTTACTGGCACATTTCTGGAGTAATGAATATGGTGGAATTGTACTTATTATTGATGAGATCTATATTAAACCTGAATTTCGTGGAAAGAATATAGGATCTGATTTCATAAAGAGTTTAATTAGAAATAAGTTTATGAAGGCTGTTACATTTCAGCTTGAAGTAAAGCCTTCCAATATTAAGGTAATAAAGGTATACAAAGAAATTGGTTTTAAATCTTCAACGAATAGTCACTTGATTTACAAACTCTCCAGTACAGGAGCAGAGCAATTGCCTGAAGCTTGCCCAATTAGAAAATAGAATTAGAGCACTTACGGAGCAACTTCAACAACAATACAATTTTAACCTTATAACTCTAAACAATAATTTGAATTCTTTGTACCAGTAGAATACAATCTCAATAATTTATTTAAACCATGAAAATATTATTTTCTACATCTACTACTGACAGAGTATCACTCACTAATAATAGTGAAGGTGATAAAAACAAAATCTGCCCACAAACAGCAAAAGCAACTCTTTATCATGCAAAAGCCAGACTAAATAAGGTGAAGCCTGAGCACATAAAAGCATACTGTAAAGTAGTTTCTGCCTGTAAGAAATCTTATATCTTAGGTTATTTAAATGAGAGTGCTGCAAAAATAATTAATGCAGGTGCAAATCCTGAAGAGTTTGAAACCTTTCTTGATATGGCTGTTAGCGAGGTTAATAATCGCAGGATGTGGACCTATCGCCATTTTGTTTATGATTTGTCTGGTAGCTTTATGAGTCTTATTAAGTCCAATCCATCCCGTGAACAGTGGAAAGTATTTAAAGATCTTGTAGCTTATTCTAAGCAAAAAAAGATACCTATGATTCATCTGCCTGAATGTTTTGCCAGCATAGTAAATGCAAAACCAACCAAAGAAGAATGGGAAACATTTAAAGAAGTTATTGAGGGTTTTAAGAAAAGAAAATGTAAACTAACTGATGTTTTAGTAGAGTTTTCACTACTGCTTAAGTTAAAACCCTCCAGCAATATACTTTCTCTATACTCTCAAATAATTGATTATTCAGTAAAAGAAAAACTACCCATCGTTGCAAGAAGGTATGAGTGGCAGGGCAAATCACTTACATATAATTTTTATCATTTCGTTAAATCTGAACCATCAGCTAAGTTGTGGGAAATATATGAGGATATGGTTTCTCATTTTAAAGGTGAAAAATGGGGGCTTAGAAAATTAACCGAGACTTTTTGTCACCTGGCATCTGTAAAATTAGGCAAAGAAAAATTGAATAGATTAGTTAATCTTATTGCGTTTCATAAAGGGATAAAAAAAGAGAAAGGAGAACATCCTGATACACAAAGAATGATGATTTCTCTGTTGGACAATTACTCAAAGTTAGTTGGTGTACAGCCAGGAGAAAGAGGCTGGAAACTATATGATGAGGTAACTAAATACTACAAAAAAAATAACTGGAGTATGGAGAATGTTACACATTATTTTGCTCAGTTTTTAGAACAAAAACCTTCCTCTGAAATGTGGGAAACATGCAAAGAAGTAGTTAAACATCTAATCAACAATAATAAAAAACTATCAGATTTGTTTCATGCTTTTGATGATTTAACAAATGAAGATGTATCCGGACCATATCTGGATTTAGCAAAAAAATGTTTTTTAAGTTTAAAAGATATTGATTCTACTAGCACACTGCGTGATATTGCAGGATGTTGTGTTTACTTAAATAATCTGAAAGCTTCTCAGGGATTACTAAACAATGTTACTGCAGCTATATCAGATGGAACAGTTAAGTCGAACGAAGAGCTGGTTAAACTTCTTTCTGAAATAACTGCTCATGCTGCTATTTCTAATTTAATAAGGAATGACGCTGAAGATTCAAGAGGAATCTCAGAGATGGCAATGAGGCAAGTTATTACAAATGACACTCTTCCTTATCCTTTACAAACTAAAGATGGCAGGCTAAATCCCTCAGCACGAAGAACTTATAATGAGACTCTTGAGGTATACACAAGAGCATTTGACTTTCATCATGGTTTTAGCTCTCTTACTATTGAAACTAAAAGACCACCAACAAGAGAGCATTCTTTACTAGCAAGATTTGGAAGAGATGTTGCACATTCTATTAAGTACTTAAATGCAAAAGACATTAATTTATTTCCTGGCAGGGGTTTTCTTATTTCAGGATTAATACCTGAAAGACTTTTTGTGCAGGATAAAGAAGCTATTGCAAAAGATAGCGATCCTTATCATAAGTACAAAGCTGTCTGGCAATGGGGAGAAAATGAGTTTGATGATCTTGAAAAAACTCATTTTATTTTTACAAGGGGTTTTATAGCAATTTCATGTCCCGGAAACACAAATTATGAACTTTCTGATATAGATGGTAAAAAAGTTCACTATAGCTATATAGTATTTAACGATCACTTTCATAATGATGGAGATAAGGTTGCATTTTTAATTCCTACTGAAATCTTAAAAAATAAGATTCAAGGAACAACGATTCCATATGATAGTTACACAGGTCCACAAAATGATAAAAAAGATATCAATGAAGTCGGACTTACACTTGAAGATATAGTCCATGAAGCAAAAGCAATACCAGCAAATGTTTTAAATCTTGGCTGGGGATCAAATATTGGAGGCTCATTGTGTAATGCTTATGAACCTGGTAGCAAGCCATATTATGAATGGGAAGATTTACCTAAATTTGAAAATCAAACCAGGGACATTTACGGACATGTTCATAAGTCTCATATGGGTGGTAGTTATGCAGATGAAATGACAAGATCCCTAAGTAAAAAACTTAAACCTCTTAGAGAAGCACATGATTATATTTATGCTTTAACTACAAAATATCAGAACTTACTTGATCTTTTTAGATTATCACTTTCTCTTTGGCATAAAGGCCAAACTATGGGTGGAAAATTAGAAGCCGGTGAGATTTCAGATGATGATTTATTTAATCGTGCAGGGCTTGAGTTTGAAGAAGAGCTTATTACAGGTGATGCAGTTGATTTTGCCAATAATCAAGCTTCAACGAGAATGCTTGTTGAAGCATATAAATGGCATCAGGCAAGAGCATCTGAAAAAACAAAGATAAATGATTTCCCTGTTTTAGCTTGTGCTGAAACACTTGACTATTGGAATAAACCAGGTACTTCTTTAATTTTAGACACATATGATATGTCTTTAAAAGCTGAAGACAAAAAACTTTTATTACCTGAAGATTCAAATGGTACTGGCGATGAAGAGGCTACAATCTGGTATAGTAAAGTCATTCCTCAAATAATGTCTTCTTCAAAAGATTTAAGATTCTATGATAGACGAGATCTGGATATGGAGTAGATAAAATGTTACTAACTAGAAAAATTTCACTAACTACAACTGCACCAGTTGCACCACCAAAACCAGATACAAAGCCTACACCTGCTAAGCCAGATGAAAAGCCAGCTCCCACAAAAACTCCAGTGACTCAGCCAGAGCCTGATCCAGTTCACCTACCTAAACCTAAACCAGGTCAGGAACCATTACCCGGGACTTGCCCAATTAGAAAATAGAATTAGAGCACTTACGGAGCAACTTCATTGATTTCTTAATCTAAAATATTAGTCATTATTATTCGTTATGTTCTTCCAGATCTAAAATTAAATTGCCTTCAAGGTCTACTACCATATTTCTTGCAAGGCCTTGTAATATCATAGCTGACTCGTTAAATCTTTTAGACCATTTATCATCTATGTGAACCTCATATTTATCTCCTGTCATTGAAGCTAGATGTATTCGTGCATTATATGTAGACCAAAAACTACTTGTACAAGTTCGGGTCTCATTGTCACTTTTAGCATTATCTATAGATTCTGTAGACAATACTGTGAATATATCTGCAAGCTTTTTTAGTTCTGTTGTAGTTAAAAATGGTAACGCTAACTCAGTAGGGTTACGGTGTGCAAAACCATCAATAAGTCTAAGCATTTTCTCTTTTGGCTTAATAGCATTATTAAATTCTTTTCTGGCTTTAGCTATAGAGACATTAAACCTTGACATTGTTTCATCATTCTGTTTTTTTAATTTTCCTTTCACTTCTACAAGTGTTTCTTTTGGAAGTTTTTCATCTTCTAGCTCTAAGGAATCATCAACTAAAAGCTCTTCTTGTTCTGATTCTGGAGAATTATTGAATACAGGTCTCATACTGAGAATCTGAATAGGGACATATGAATTATGTCTTTGAAGACAAGGATTATTAAAAGCAAATTCATCTGCTCTATTCTGAGCATTCATAAGTACTGCAAACTGATAAGAAGGATTATCAGTTAATCGTTTAAGCTTTTGAGCTTTCGGGTAAACTGCCCGGATAAACAACTTAACTTTAGTATTGTGCAATTGTACAATCATTAATAAAACTATTTTATCTCGATATTAGTTATTTGGTTTTACTGAAGAATCTTCTCCTGAAATGACAAGATCAACCTGTACTCCAGCCCCAGGTGGAAATCCAATGTTTCTTTCCTTAACAAATTTTATGTCATCTATACTGACACCTTCTCTAAAGACTAGTTGTTGGCCTGGCTTTAAGCCTAGATCCTTCTCTACAATAGCTTTGTATCTAGCAGCATCGTCGCGATATTTATATAATTCCTTTTTTGTAACAAAATTTTCTATAGGAGAATCATCGGGTGTGTTTTCTGTTTCCGGATCTACACCAAATTTTTCAAAATCTTCTATAATTTCACCTCTTGTTCTACTTGTAATTTCTCTTTTTACAAGTGCATTAGTAACAAAGTTATTCTTTGGATAGTTTCTGGCTGCATTAGCTTTAATGCCAGGTGGCATGGTTTCTGCTTCTTCATGTATAGCAGGAATATCTTCACATATTCCCTTAGCCATTCTATCTATTGATCCGTAATTTAGCTTCCCGTTCCCAGTGTAGGTTTCCAAAAAAGTTATCATGCTATCAAGTGTTTGATTTTGTTCAGAAGTTAATGGTGGAAGATTTCTAACTGTATTTGTGCTGCTAACCAACTGAATAGCAGTTGGTTTAGTCTCAACGCCACTTCTATGCATACTTAGTAATAAAGGAACTGCAGGAATAACAAGAAAAGGAAGAACTCTAAGCGGTTTCATGGGGTAAATCTCCTTTGATTTAAACTAAATTATTTTTAATTGACATTATCTTATACTGTAAGTTCAGACAGAGCAATAGAATTTGTTCTGAAGTTATTAAAAAAAATTGCCTAGATCAAGTAAAAATAGCAAAAAAATAGATAAATCATTGGTTTTTTAACCATAATTACTTTAAATCTATAAAGTCATATAGACTTAGATTTCAAATTTATTATTCTGTATAAGAAGCTTTCTAGTACCATCAGGCTTTTCCGCAAGAACCATTACATCTGGTCCACCAATCATAAAGTCAATATGAACTGGGGAATTATTGCAATTAAGACTAGCAAGAAACTTTCGTTTCTCATCCTGACTAGTTATATCATCTGCTCCCTCAATACAACATGAATAAGAATCGCCAAGCGCTATATGACAGGTAGCATTTTCATCAACCAAAATATTATTAAATACTCTGTTTAAATCAAATATAGGTGATCCAGCAACAAGGGCAACTTCACCCAATCTGTCTGCATTTTCATTTTTTTCAAGCCACTTAAGAAGCACTTCTTCATTTTTAGTAGCACTTGCTTTTATAACCTTTCCATCTTTAAACTCCATTTTTATACCGTCAATAATTGTGCCATTAATGCTAACAGACCTTGTCATACTTACAATTCCTTCTGTCTTAGTACAGTCCGGGGTATTCCAGTTTTCTTCACTTGGTACATTTGCAACATAAAATTGTCCACTTTTAGTCAACTCGCCAATAGAGCAAAAAATAGATTTCGGTGTTAAAACAACTTTTAAACTAGTCTTTCCATCAGGAATTTCTGTACCTGGTTTAACGCTTATAAAATACAAAGTTCTATAACCTTCTTTTACAAGGGCATTAAGTTTGTCAGTTCTGATTCTTAGATCTTCAATATGAGACTTAAAGTGTCCTGTTCTATTTATTTTTATGGCATCTATTGCAGCTTCTTTTAAACTTGTATAACCTGCTCCAATTGCTGAAGCTGTAGATGGTAAATTATAAAAGCAGTACGGAACCTGCCCAATAGATGCATCTCTGTATTCCCTTATCTTTTTACTTATCAGTGATTGTCTTTGTTGAATTCTTTCAGGATCAATCCCTTCAAATTTAGTCGGATCAAGGCAATCAAAAATTAGATCTGCCACATTCCGTTCAAGAATTTCTTTTTCTTTGGCTACAAGATATTCAGGAACATCATTTAAAGCAATATCATTTGCATAGTTATAAAATGGTATTCCATAATCAAATTCTTTTTTCTCATCAAGCTCAAGTTTAACTAGTTTTGTACCATCTTTATATGCATATCTTGCAAGTTCAAGCATTTGTGGTAACTGCTCTCTTGAACCTGTTATTGAAAGCGGTTGACTAGGTCTTAAATCCAAACAACCTTTTAAGATTTCTTCTGGATTAATCTTAAGAAGCTCTCTTACATCACTTGGGATTTCAGGACAAATACTTTTTACTAAAGCTTCAATATCTGTTTCACTAAAACCAGCATTTGTATATGAAGTATGATCGTCTGCAAAAGTGATTAGTGCTGCACCGCTTTGAGCAAGTTCTTTATCTCTACAATCAACAAAATCAAATTCTTCTCTTATCTCAAGCTCCGTTTTCAAATTTTCAAATTCTTTTTCTTTTAAATCAACTACAACCAATCCAGAATTAAAATCCCTATAAGCTGTAATTTTTAATCTCTGATTTGGTTCTAGCGGAGCACCATTATTAACCTTAGATAAAAGCTCCTTACCATATGTACTAAGTCTAGGTAAAGTTTGAGCAGAACTTACAGCATTAAGTTGCATAGTTTTTCCACTTCTGTTTATTTAAATAATTATATATAGAAGCACAATTTTTATAAAAATACAAGCTCTTTAAATTGATGCAGCCAAACTTGTAATTTCGCTAAGCTTATTTCCTGCATTTTCTTTAAAATTTTGTTCAAACATTTCCTGTAGTTCTTTTGCTTTTTTGTCATAGGCATCTTTATCTTTCCATGTATTTTTGGGATCAAGAATTTCTGCTGGAACACCAGGACATGAAGTTGGAATACCTACCCCAAAAACAGGATCTTTTTTAGTCGGGATATTTTTCAGGCTGCCATCAAGAGCTGCTTTTACCATTTGTCTTGTCAGTGGAAGTTTCATTCTACTACCAACACCATATGGACCACCGCTCCAGCCAGTATTTATAAGCCAGACATCTACATTGTGTTTTTTAATTTTCTCACCAAGAAGTTTTGCATAATCGCTTGGCGGCAGTACCATAAATGGTCCTCCGAAACACGGACTAAATGTAGCCTGTGGTTCTGTAATTCCACGCTCAGTTCCTGCAACTTTTGCTGTATAACCACAGACAAAATGATACATAGCCTGTTCATGAGTAAGTTTTGAAATCGGTGGAAGAACACCAAAGGCATCACAGGTAAGCATAACTATATTTTTTGGATGACCCGCTGCACCCTTTAATGTCATATTTGGAATAAAAGATACAGGATAAGAACCTCTGGTATTTTCAGTAATTGATTCATCATCAAGATTTACTTCTCTTGTTACAGGATCAATGACTACATTTTCAAGTATTGAGCCAAAGCGTCTTGTAGTCTCATAAATTTCAGGTTCAGTTGTTCTTGAAAGTCTGATTAGTTTGGCATAGCAGCCGCCTTCATAATTAAACACACCTTCATCACTCCATCCATGCTCATCATCACCAATCAATGTCCTGTCGGGAGAAGCTGAAAGAGTAGTTTTTCCTGTACCTGAAAGTCCAAAAAATATTGCAACATCATTTTCATCTTTTCCATAATTTGCTGATGCATGCATTGACATGACACCTTTTTGCGGCAGTAAATAATTCATGACAGAAAACATTGACTTTTTAATTTCTCCGGCATAAGAGGTGCCACCAATTAAAACAAGTTTTTGTTTAAAGTTAAGCAAAATAAATGCTTCTGACTGTGTACCATCTCTTTTTGGATCTGCTTTAAAGTTTGGAGCATGAAGCACTGTAAATTCAGGATTAAATTTTTCAAGCTCTTTTGGATCATTTTCTGGTATAAACATTGTCCCTGCAAACAAAGAAGCAATAGCTTTTTCCGAAACAACTCTTAGAGGAATACGAAATTTCTTATCTGCTCCAACATAACATTCCTTGACAAATAAATCTTTACTGGCAAGATAATCACATACACGATCTTTTAGAGCATTGAATTTTGTTTCATCAAAAGGTTTATTTATTTTTCCCCAGCCAACTTTATCTTTGCTTGTTTCTTCTTCAACTATAAATCTGTCTTTGGGAGAGCGTCCTGTATATGGAGCAGTGTTTACAACAATAGGCCCATCTTTGCTTATTATTCCTTCGTTTCTTTTAACTGCTTCTTCATAAAGAACCGGAGTAGGTAAGTTCCAGTAGACGGTTTTTAAGTTTTTTAATCCAAGATAATTTAAATTATTAGCTCTAATACTTGCGTTTAAATTCATGAAATCCCCCTTGATTCATTCTTTATATTATAAGGTAAAACAAAACTCAAAACCTGTTTTATAGAGGTATTGTCTATTGTTTTACATATAAAGAATTCTTTATCTTTAAAAGGATAGGCTATTTAGAAAAATTTAACATTTTTGATTATTTGCAATTGTTATAATCTTTGCAAAGAAAAAATCATAGGAATATTATGCTTGTACCAAGTACATCACTTGCACAACCTGGAAAAATAAGGGCTCCTAAAAGAATAGTTAGTTATTCTTCAAAACCACTGACTTTTCAACAAGTAAAAAAAGCTCTGGGAAATATTACAAATAGTGGACTTCATGTCTTTATTATCTTTAAAAGAAGTGATGGTTATGTAGCTGGTGTATGTGGAAATCCAAGGGTAGCAGAAGATACAAACAAAGAAGAATTAAAAATTGATTTTGAATCTGTTTATATTTATGAAAACACTGGTTTTGCCTTTAATGCACTATTAAGAGATAAGCACTTTGCTATTAATTCCAAACTTTTTGCAGATGCACTTTTAAACAGTAAGATTGAAACTACCCGCTCATTGGTTATATCTAAGCAAAACTCACAATACTCAGCCTTATTTATCTGTCCATATGCAGAATAGTTTTACTTCCTGAATATACTTAAATCCTTAAACAAGTTAAAATATACTTCCATGACAAGTAAAACAACTACAATAAACGTTGAAAAAATCCCATGTTATTGTTCAATTGGAATTGATGCAGAAGAAAAAAAATTGGGGCAAAAATTGTTAATCGATATCTCTGCAGATATAGACTCAAATAGTGCAGTTAGTTCAGACAATATTAAAGATACATTCAGCTATGTAGATATTTATAAAACAGTACAAGAAGTTGGAACTTCAAAGCCACATTCTTTAATTGAAGTTCTTGCAGAAGATATTGCCAGTGCACTATTAAAGAATTCGTTTGTAAAGCAAGTTAAAATAAGGGTACACAAGCCACATATACCGTATAAAGATTTTCAGGGAAGTGTTTCAGTTGAAGTTGAAAGAAGAAAATGACCGAAGGTCATTGCGAGGAACAAAGTGACGAAGCAATCTCGATCAATGCATAGCTTAGATGATCGGGATTGCTTTGCATCTAACGATGCTCGCAATGACATAAGCTACTTAGATCACTTAAGAAACTCTCCAATCTCTTTCTGGATAGATAGCTCTGGCGGACCCAATTATTTATGTAACAAATCTTTCTATGGCTCAAATCCAAAATACTATTTATACGGCTCTTTAAACAAAGTTAATTTATCTGATTGTGAAACAGGAGCAATAACTTTTGCCAATGAGAATTGTTTTGATTTTTTAGAAGAGAAAATAAATGAAGAAAAAGCAAATAAAGACGGTGTTTTTGTAGGTTATTTTTCTTATGATTTATCTGATTTCTTTTTTGCTTATTTTGATAGAGTGTGTAACGTCATTGCGAGGAGCGTTAGCAACGAAGCAATCTCAAAAAC
>OBEQ011087126.1_pt1 | contig 13163 bp, 15 predicted proteins | sample 1670901 | NCBI WGS metagenome assembly OBEQ01 (sample SAMEA104232315, study PRJEB22302) | groundwater metagenome | biome: forest; feature: aquifer; material: groundwater | place: USA | collected 2011-08-07 | depth 5.4 m
CCCAGGAAGAGGCGTTTGATCAGGATTCCGATGAAGCTTCTTTCCCCTGCCATGGCTTCCCCCTACTTTGCGCCCGCGACAGCCGGGGCCCCCTTGGGTGCCTCGGCGTGGGCCTTGTCCTTACCCGTGCCGAGCGTCAGAACAATCGCGAAGCTCACGACGATGTAGAACGTCAGCGTGATCCCGGTGATCACCCAACTGGAATACGCGAGGGTCGGCGTGAAGGACTCCGGCGTGAAATCGTACTGGAGGTTGAACACGTGGAAGTACTTCCGGGTCAGCTCGCGGACCGCGCCCATCAGACCCATCGTCCAGATCGCGCTGAACGCCAGGAAGACGAGCACGAACTGGGACACGAAATCGATCTTGCCCCAGACGATCCGGCCCCGACTCAGCGCCCGGTTGTACAGGATGTAGTTGCAGATCGTGACGAAGACGAGCGTGAACGCCGCTGCGTTTTTGGCCGGCATCAGCGCCAGCATGCCCCAGTCGACCGTGACGAATCCCAGGCTGAGCTCGCCGTGCGGCAGGCTCAGCGAACCGTCGTCCGGCGCCAAGGCCTGCGTGGCGACGAAGGCATGCGGCGTCATCCAGATCGCGTTGCCGATGATGACCATCAGGAATGCCACTCTGACCAGAGTCTGCGCCGGGACCGTCCACGTGAGGAACCGGCCGGCGATCAGGAACAGCGCGACCCAGCACACCGGCAGGATGAAGGCGAGCTTGTCCGGTATCGGATATTTGGTCCAGAGCAGCATGAACACGACCGGAATGCTCGCCATCAGAACCAGCGTCGTGGTCCTCATCCGGATCTGGTCCAGTCCTTCGATCCGCTTCATGCTGAGCCAGATATAGTAATTGCTGGCGAGGAAGATCAACCCGACCATTGCCCCCTGCATTTCAAAGAACATGGAGAGCTGATCGGACATCATGTAGGGACAGATGGAGGCATCGTAGTCGCAGAGTTCGTAGGACAGCAGGTAACCGGCAAACGGCAACGCCAGTAATGCTCCGACTCCGATCAAGTTGCCGATGAACCCGAACCAGTCATAGAAGGCCCGTTCTTCCTCGGATTTGGCCGCCATGTACATGTACGCTGCGATCAAACCTGTGATGAACCCACCGAACACCACGTTTCCAACCGTACGATGGATGTTCAACGGCCACCAACTGTAATTGTTCATCTTGTCCCACAGTGTCGCCGTCGTCTCGATGAAGGTCTTGAGATCCAAACCCTCCGTGGACTTGACCGGCGTGTTCATGAACGATGTCGGTCCGTCGATCACAATGAGCGTCGCCAACCCGATCACGTTCAGCAGGACTCCGAGGGCGATGTGTCGGCCTTTTTTCGGGCCCTGCAACGCATCCCACGTGTACCAATACAGGTAGAGGACGATCGTTTCCGCGATGAACAACAGGGGATAGGCCACGGCAAAGACGGCAAAGAAATGGTTGATCAACCACGCCGTCAACTGGGGGTAAGTGGCCAACAGCACAAAGATAAAGAGACCGCCGGTCAGCGCGGTCATGCTGTAGAGGATGACGGTGACCTTGGTGACTTCCTTCGCCAGCCGTTCGTAGCGTCCGTCCCGGTTCTTCCACCCGATGATCTCGCTGACGACCACGAAGATCGGCGCGCCGAGGATGAACGCGGCGAACAGGATGTGCAGCTGGGCCACGACCCAGACGGCGGCCCGGTTCCCCCCGATGGGAAATTCATGCGCCTTGGGGTCAGGGAGCTGCGCATAGGCCGCCGTTCCCACTAACAGGAGCCCCACTACAAGAAGAAGGCTGCGTTGCCAAGTCTTCATGGTCTCGCCGCTCCCTTACTGAGTGTTGATCGCGGTTACTTCCCGCCCTTCTTCGGGGCATCCGTGACGGGCGTCGCCGCCGGAGCCTTGCCGGCGCCGGCCGCCGGCGCCGCCTTCCCGAGCTCGGCCACAGGCACCCAGTCTTTCTGCGCCACGTCGTAAGCCAGACCCTTAAGCCCGAAGGTCCGCTCATAAGCCATGGCTTTCCAGCGGTCCTCCTCGCTGAGCTTGCTCTTCCAGGCTTTCATCTTGGTGTTCGGCACGCCTTCGGAAATCCGCCAGAACCAGACGCTGTCGGAATAGAGCTTCATCCGCTCGCCCTTGCGGAAGTCCCGCGCGCCGGCCTTGACCGGCTTGCCGTCTTTGCCGTGGCAGGACGCACAATTCACATCGATGTTTTTGACCCCTTCGAAGATCTCCTTGCCCTCGGCGATGATCTTCTCGTCGCTCCACCACCCGGCCGGCATGTGCTTGTCGGCGTATTCGGGCGGCGCAGGCGGAGGCGGCCCCGTGCTCTCCGGCTCTTCCGCGCAGCCGGCCGCAAGAAATGCCACACCGCTGACGATCAACAATCCAATCAAACTTGTAATCTTCATAATCGCCCCCAACTCCTTTCCCGTCTCCAAGTCCCTCGCAAAAAAAAGACGCTTTGCCGAGGGAGCCTGATCCCAGAAGCAAAAGCGCCCAAGTCGTACCGTGCTCTCAACCGCTTAACGTTTCTTCCCGCGCCGTTTGGCAGGCACGGCGGCCTGCCGGTGTCGAGCGCGCACCACCGCCCCGCCGATCGCCGCCGCAACGAGGACTCCTCCCACTCCATAGAGCCAGAGCTTCGATGCGTCCTCCGTCCCAACGACTCCTCCTGAACCGCCCGCCGACTTTTCTGATTCCGGCCCGAAATTCACCTTTGCCTGACGCTCGGCATGCCGGTCGGCCGGGTCAAACTCAGCCCGGATTTTTTTGACTTCGTCCAGCCCCGATCGTTCGTCTTTGACCGAAATTTGAATGGGGTCCCCTGCATTCTGGTTGTGCAGGTGAAGGATCAGCTTATAAAATCCGGACCCATCCGCGTAGCTGGTGACGGGATCAATCGTCTGGTCGCGCAAGTCCCTCGCATGGACCTTGACATCCCCGATCGACTTGCCGTCTTTATCCCGCACATGCCCCGAAATGGTGAAACGGTGATCCATTTCGTGGGTCGCCCAAGCCGCACCGGGAGCCAGCGTTCCCGACCCGATCAGGCCGACCAGACCGAAAAAGACCGCCGCACTACCCCACGACGGTCTCAATTCCAGCAGATTCAAAATGTCCCGAACAGCCCAGGCAAAGTGCGGCCTATCTAACATAGGTGTCCACCTTTGTCAATAAATTCCTGTGCTGTCAGAACGGCCTCTAAGCGCTCAAATTTAAAGAATAACTTGTGGTATTGGATGTCCGGTTTACAGGTGCCCGCGGGCCTGCGCCTCGGCTTTGATGCGGTCGGCTTCCGCCTTGCGCTCCGATTCTTTCTTCTTCACCCAGGTCTCCCAGGAATTCCCTGAGGCGGTGTCCTCGCCGGTAAAGGCGATCGTCGCGATGTCGGCGTAAGGGATCACCCGGGTGCCGGGCTGGTCCGTGGGAAAAAGCTGGAGGACGGGGGGAGAGGCCGAGCTGTTCCGGTTGAAGATGTACCCCGTGATCGTTTCGCCGGAGGCCAGCTCCAGCGTCACGTCACCGCGATAGTCGAACGCGATCTCTACGGCCTGACGCCGCTCGGCGTCATTCGCCGGCCGGAAGATCCGACCTTGAAGGTTCTGCGATTCCGAGGAAGGAGATTTATCGGCGGTCACGACTCGCGGGCTACCGAGCGGTCGGCATCAGCGTCGCCACGACCGACCGGCCGAACCCCCGCAGAGAACCGAACGTATCGTCCACGGCGGACGCTTCATATCCGCAATGCACCATGCAATCGGCGCATTTCTCGTTCCGGCCGGTCCCATAGCTGTCCCAGTCGGTCTGGTCCATGAGCTCCCTGAAGGTCGCAACATAGCCGTCCTGGAGCAGGTAACAGGGCTTCTGCCAGCCGAACAGATTATAGGTCGGATTGCCCCAGGGCGTGCATTGGTAGTCCACCTTGCCCATGAGGAAATCGAGGAAGAGCGGGGACTGATTGAACCGCCAGCCGTTCTTGGGCCTGTGCAGGATCCGCGAGAAGAGCTCGCGCGTCCGCTGTCGCTTGAGGAAGTTCTTCTGGTCGGGCGCCTTCTCGTAGCTGTACCCCGGAGAGATCATCATGCCTTCGACGCCCAGTTCCATCATGGCATCGAAGAACTTGCGGACGCGCTCGGGATCGGCGTCGTCAAAGAGAGTCGTGTTCGTGGTGACCCGGAAGCCCCGCTTGAGAGCCGCCTTAATCGCCTTGACGGCGACGTCGTACACGCCGTCCCGGCAGACCGCCAGATCGTGCTCTTTCTGCAAGCCGTCCATGTGAATGCTGAATGTCAGGTATTGCGACGGCTGGTACTCGTCGAGCTTGCGCTCCAATAAGATTGCGTTGGTGCAGAGATAGACGTACTTCCTGCGTTCGACCAGCCCGTTCACGATCGCCGGCATCTCAGGGTGGATGAGCGGCTCCCCGCCCGGAATGCTCACGATCGGCGCGCCGCATTCCTCGGTGGCCGCCCAGCACTGCTCCGGCGTCAGGCGCTTGCCCAGGACATGATCGGGATACTGGATTTTCCCGCATCCCGCGCAGGCAAGATTGCAGCGAAAGAGCGGTTCCAGCATGAGGACGAGCGGATATCGTCTGACCCCCTTGAGCTTCTGGGTCAACACGTACTTGGTGACGGTGAACATCTGAGAGACAGGAACGGCCATGTCCGGACTCTATCATCACGCAGGCGTCAACGTCAATGCCGGCTGCTCGGAACCCGCGCGGAGGTGTGCTACACTCCGGTTCCTATGATCGATCCCAAGACCGTGCCGGCAAGTCCGGAACTGGACGCCTTGATCGCAGAGAAGGTCGTGGGGATCACGCGCGATCGCCCCATCCCCCCCTACTCCACCGACATCGCGGCGGCCTGGACCGTCGTCGAGGCCATGATCCGGAAGGACGGGGTCTATTTCGGGTGCCCGCACTTCAAGCACAAGCACCAGAACCTCGCCTCGCTGGGCTATCCCGAGGGCACCGAGTGCTGGTACTGCGTGCTCAACACCAAGCTGCTCAACAAAGTCGTGCTCTGCGCCGACACGGCGCCGCTCGCGATCTGCCGCGCGGCCCTGCTGTGGGCCCTCACGCACGGCCCTGACGCGCAGCCGAAGTAGCCATCGGAGGTCTGGGCGGAGCCGGAGACTTAATCAGAGCAAGATGGAGGTATTGAGGTCCTGCTATGGTCAACGCAATTACGGGAAACGACGCGACAGAGTATGCCGACCGTTTTAAGAATGCCTTTCCGAACTTTAAGACCGCGTTTTTGCCGGAATATGCTTCCTCTTCGTCGACGTTCGTCCCGCAGGAGCGAGTGTACTATACCGTCAGCCATAACGGCCGGCCCGAAGCCTTGTTTGCCGTCTTCTTCGATCGGGCGAGCAATGCCTATGAGGCGACCATTTCCTTCGCCCGGATCATCCTGAAAGACAAGTACGCGGCGGACGGATGGTGGTACGTGTTTGAGGCGATGAATCATGCCATGCGGCCGCGCGGCGTGAAACTCGTTCAAGCGCATTTGGAAACCAAAGGCAGCCGGAAAGCGTTTACCGACCTTCAGACACGATTTCCGTATGCCGTCAACATTACCGGAGCATTGGGAACGGTTGATCTTGAACTGCTCCCTCGCACCGCTGAATGAAAAAGGGCAAAAGCGGCGGGATGAGCTAGTAAGGTTTGGAATCATCTTTTGCGTGGTTGCGGAACTGGAAAAAGGCTAGCTTTTAGAAGGATTTTGTGTTTTAATATCCACCTTTGAAGTCCCTATCCATCCATTTTCACCCCTACTCGGGAGGACACGCTTGTTAACGAAACCGGCCGGATACCGCGAGAAACTCCCCGCGCGTGGTTGGTTACCCCCGGCGGAAGTTTGTTGTGATTTCGATGGGACGATCACCCAGGTCGATATCACCGATGCTGTCCTCGAGGCCTTTGCGCTTCCTGCATTCCGAGAATGGGAGCAGCGATGGCAGAGGGGAGAGATCAACAGCCAGGAATGCCTTGCGCGGCAAGTGGAGCTGATCCAGGCGGATCAGACAACGCTTGTCCAGTTTGTAGCCGATCTCCCCATAGACGAAGGCATTTTTTCGCTTGATCAGCGGTGTGCTGAGCACGGAACACGTTTCATGATCGTGAGTGACGGCATCGACCTGTTTATCAAGACGGTGTTGTCTCGACACGGTCTGTCGCACATCCCCGTGTTTGCAAGTCGCCTGAACTGGGACCTGGACGGACGACCTTCACTCAGTTTCCCGTACGCTGTGCCAGGGTGCCAGAGTGGAGCCGCAACATGTAAGTGTGCTCTGGCCGTGCCTTCCGGACTTTCGTCCACCAGGTCCGTGTACATCGGAGACGGTCAATCCGACTGGTGTGTCTCGGCGAAAGCCAGCACGGTCTTTGCCAAGGGGAACCTCCGAGACTGGTGCAAGCTCCAGGGAATCGCGTGTGAACCGTTCGAGACCCTCACGCAAGTTGCCGAGCATCTCTTTCGCGGGAAGGATACAGTTACATGAATCCTCCAAAGAAGCGACGGATGAGCGAAGCTGCCCTCCGCAAAAAAGAAGCACAGTATTGCTCGCACGGCGATACGGTCCACTACTCGCCATCGCCCAAGTTTTTTCAGAGCTGCGAGGGGAGTTTTCTGTATGACCGGGATGACAGGCCCTACCTCGACCTTCAAATGTGGTACTCCGCCGTCAACTTCGGCTATCGGAACAAGACTATCATCGAAGCCCTGAAAGCGCAGCTTGACCGGTTGCCTCAGTTGGCCTGCCAGTATCTCCACGAAGAAAAGGTCTTGGTCGCCGAAAGGTTGGCGACGGAGTGTCTGCGCGCGTTTGGCCTTGAGGGGCGAGTACAGTTCAATGTCGGCGGAGCACAAGCGATTGAGGACTCCATGAAACTTGTGCGAAACGCCACCGGAAAAAGCCTTTTCATGGCTTTTATGGGCGGGTATCATGGTCGGACTCTCGGAGCATCGGAGATTACGTCCAGCTATCGGTATCGCCGCCGCTTTGGTCATTTTTCCAATCGCGCGCATTTCGTTCCCTTCCCGTACTGTTACCGCTGCCCGTATGGAAAGAAGCTGGAGACCTGCGACTATTATTGCGTCAACCAGGTCGAGCGCTTGTTTGAGACGGAGTACAACTCGTTCTGGGATTCGAGGGCAGAGGAACCGGAATTCGTCGCCTTCTATGTGGAGCCGGTGCAGGCCACGGGAGGGTACATTGTGCCGCCGCCGGAGTATTTCACACGGCTCCAGAAGATTCTGGATGAACGTAAGATTCTTCTGGTGGATGATGAAATCCAGATGGCATTTTTTAGGACCGGGAAATTCTGGGCCATGGAACACTTCGGCATAAAGCCGCGCATCGTCGTGTTCGGCAAGGCGATGACGAATGGATTAAATCCTATCTCGGGCCTGTGGGCGGAGGAGTCGCTCATCTCGCCTGAGAAGTTCCCCCCCGGGTCGACCCATTCCACGTTTTCCTCCAATCCACTGGGGACGGCTGCGGCATGGGCCACGCTCCAGTGGATTGACCAGCAGCGCTATCAAGAAAAAGTGGCCGAATCGGGGGCCTATTTTCTGCAAGGACTCCAAGAGCTCAAGAAACGTCACGCCGTCATCGGCGACGTTTCCGGGTTGGGGTTGGCCCTGCGTATCGAAGTGACGCAACCCGATCGGTTTACCCCAAACAAGGCTTTGACAGACCGCATCTTTGAAGCCGGCCTGGCCGGGGGAATTCCCACGTCTCGCGGCCCGCTGGGGCTCGTGCTGGACATTGGGGGATACTACAAGAACGTCTTCACCCTCGCGCCGTCCCTGGACATCACCCGAGAGGAAATTGATCTGGGGATCGAGTTGCTGGATTATTTGTTTACCCAATGCACGAAACACCAAGCATAAGCCAGAACCCTGCCAAACTGCCAAGCCCGCTCGATGGCACGGTCGGCCGCCAGAGCACCGACCTGGCCTTTTACAACGGCTCGAAGGTGCTGGTGTACCTGATCCACGGTGTGACCGGCACACCGACGGAGATGCGCTACCTGGGCCGTCGATTGGCACGCCACCAATGGGACGTCTACGCGACGACGCTGCCCGGCCACTGCACGCGGCTCAGAGACCTTCTGCAGACCAATGACCATGACTGGTTGGAACATATCAAGGCACAACTTGCCTTTGCGCGCGAGCGATACGACTATGTCTTCGTGGCCGGCCTGAGCGCAGGCAGCCTCATGGCGCTGGAAGTCTCGGCTTTCGTGGATGTTGATGGAGTTGCGGTCCTCTCTCCGACATTCATCTACGATGGGTGGAGTATTCCATGGACACACGCACTCCTGCCACTGGCCATGAAATGGATTCCCCGGTTCTTACAATCTGTTTTCTTCCACGTCGATGGGCCTCCCTTCGGGATCAAGGATGAGCAACTCCAGGCTCGCATGCGGCAATCCTATAGTATGATCACGTTGCTGCGAGAGTGGCTGCGCGCCCATTGGGCACGTTGGACCAACCATACCGGGAATAATGGGAATTCAGCTTCTTCGGCGGCAACGACAGGATACCCGGTATTTCCATTGAAGACGTTTGTCGATCTTGATCGGCTCAGCACGCGCGTTCGCAGTCGACTGAGCACTGTCACTGCGCCCACCATCATTCTCCAAGCCGTGGAAGACGATATGACCAGCCCCCGCAATGCGCAGATCGTCTATGACGAAATCTCTTCCCGGAAGAAACGGTTAGTCCTGTTGGAAGACTGCTACCATGTAATCACGGTCGATAAACAGCGGCACTTAGTGGCAACCGCTTTGATGGAGTTCTTCGGCCTCCAGTTGCCGAAGGAAAAAACTGCACCGCACAATCACCATCTCGCCGACTCCCTGTTATAATATAACTCGTCTGCGACTGACCGTCATCCAGCACTTATTGAGGGAAAGTGGTGGCTAGGCAACGCGTTGTTGTAACCGGGATGGGCGCGGTCACACCCCTGGGTGTAGGGGTCAAAAGGTTTTGGCAAGGTCTCACGGAAGGACGTTCTGGAGTCAGTCGGATTACGCGATTCGATCCTCACCAACATAGAACGCAAATCGCCGCGCAAGTCTCGGATTTCGATCCTCTGGCTTTTATGGAAAAGAAGGACGTTCTCCGGACGGATCTCTTTATTCAGTACGCTCTGGCAGCAACCGAAGAAGCTATGCACGATGCTTCGCTCGTCTTGTCTGGAGGGATCGCTGACCGGACGGGGACGAGTATTGGTACGGCAATGGGAGGAGTGCCGAAGCTCACGGAAGCCCAGAGCATCCTATCGCAATATGGAGCCAGCAGAGCGGTACCGTATATGATCCCGGCGATCATCCCCAACATGGCTGCGGGATGGATTTCGATGCGTTATGGCGCGAAAGGACCGAATACCTCTCCAAGTACCGCCTGCGCTGCTGGGAGCCATGCCATTGGCGATGCCTTTCGGCTAATTCAGCGCGGCGATGCCGACATCATGCTGGCTGGAGGGAGCGAGGCAATCGTTACGCCGCTTGTTCTGTGGGGTTTTGACTCGATGCGGGCACTTTCATCCCGGAACGAAGCCCCTCAGTATGCCAGCCGTCCCTTTGATGCACAGCGGGACGGCTTCGTGCTGGGCGAAGGGTCCGGGGTCGTCATATTAGAGGAACGAGACCATGCCCTTGCCCGCGGGGCCCGCATCTATGCCGAACTCTGCGGGTACGCGATGACGGCTGATGCGTACCATCCCACAACCCCCGCACCCGACGCCGATGGCGCTACTCGTTGCATGGTCTTGGCGCTGTCCGATGCGGGTATTCATCCCAGCGACATCGATTACATCAGCGCCCATGGCACCTCCACCCCATTCAATGATGCAAGAGAGACAAAAGCGATCAAGCAGGTTTTCGGCCCCCATATTTCGAAACTGGCAGTGAGTTCAATCAAATCCATGATCGGGCATACGCTCGGAGCTTCAGGAGCGTTGGCGACCATCGCTACGATCATGGCGCTTCGCGACCAAAGCTTGCCTCCCACCATCAATTATGAAAACCTTGACCCGGAGTGCGATCTTGATTATATTCCTAACACCGCTCGACGTACCGAGGCGCGGACAGCACTGGTCAACGCCTTTGCGTTTGGCGGTACGAACGCAGTTCTTGCGCTGAGAGGGGTATCTGCTTGACCCTTTTCGCCTTTCTTGCAAGAGTGCACTTCAAAAAGTTAGAATGCTCGAAGATTAACGCCTCATCAAGGAGTTGGCTTGGATGGATCTGGAACACATACAAGAACGTTTAAAGAAAATCTTGATCGAGAAGACCGGGGTGAAGAAGGAAGTGATCGAGCCGACAGATCGTCTCGTCGACGACCTGGCTCTGGATTCGCTTGATGCCGTCGAGTTAGCAATGGGCATAGAGGATGAGTTCGGCCTTACAATTTTAGATGCTGACATCAAGAAGCTTCAAACCGTCGCAGATGTCTTAGACTTGATTCGTCATCGACTCTCAGGGCCTGATGCAGAAGCAACCTCGGGTTAACCGAAGAGAAGAAATAGTTCACGACGAAAAGGGCCGGTGGGGCAGTACGCAGTACATTGTGCTTCTCTCATGATGTTCCCATCTTAGGATCAGATCTCGGACCGAGCCGTCTCGCCCTCGACCAGTCACGCGGATGTCTGTTCGCTATGACCCAGCCCTTCATCTCGAATGCCTCACCGTTGCACCAACGTCGAACCGTCTGGCTTGGCCTAGCTCTGGCAATCGCCTTGGACACGATCGCCCAGCTCTGCTGGAAATTCGCGGTCGGTCAAGTTCCGGACACAATTGGCCTCTGGCAAAGCTTCACTTCTATCCTCTCTGAACCGTTGTTTCAGGTCGCCCTCCTGCTCTTTGTCCTCCAGTTCTTCAATTGGATGATTGTCTTAGCCCACGCCGATCTCAGTTACGCCCAACCGATCACGGCTCTGAGCTACGTGACCGTCAGCGGGGCTTCGATGGCGCTCTTCCACGAACGCCTTTCTCCTCTACGCCTGGTCGGCCTCGCCATGATCCTGCTAGGCGTCTGGTTCATCAGCCGTACGAGCCATCGGACCACCGGGGCAGTCTCGGGTCAATCCGCGGAGCAAGTCCAGCCAGAGGCTCTCCGATGAGTCTCCGTCTCTTGGGCCTGACCTTCGTGACAATGGCCGTGCTCTTTGAAGCTGTCGGGCAACTCGCCTTCAAACAAGGTGCGGAGAGCGCACGCGGAGACGGCGGTATGTCGGCGCTGTTTCGCGGCCTCTGGCGCAATAGATCCGTCGCCGTGGGGATCGTGTGTTTTGCCATTGAGGCTGTCCTCTGGACGATGGCTCTCCGCCTGCTCGATGTCAGCGTCGCCTTCCCAGCCGGCAGCCTGTGCTTCGTCTTCATTGCCTTGCTGTCCCGACTCTGGCTGCACGAACAGGTCGGCTTGGAGCGATGGATCGGCATAGGCCTGATTCTGGGCGGCGTGGTGTTGATTGGATTGAGCTGATGCAACCAGCTGAGTCCCTATCCGTTCGCTGGGTGTCCTCGGTTGAGGAGATTCCCTCGGATCTCTGGGCTCGCTGCTTCGTCCCGCCCTTGGAGGGTCGCTGGTGGTATAGGGCGCTTGAGCGGAGTGGTCTGGAATCACAATTCACTTTCTCCTACGCAATCATCGAACGAGGACTCGATCCGGTCGGCATCGCACCCACATTCCTGATGGATGTCCCCATCGACCTCGTCGCGCCGCACTTTATCGCCCGCCTCTTACGTCTCGCCGGGAAGGTGATCCCGCGTCTGCGCTTTCAACGAACCCTGTTCGTCGGTTCACCCTGCAGCGATGAGGGGACCGTCGGCTTACTGCCCGGAGTGCCACTGACCGAGGTGGCGCCGATCCTCCACGATGCCCTCACGCTCCGCGCCCGCCAGGTCGGCGCTTCGATGATTGTCTGGAAGGATTTCCCTGACACGGCGTCCGCCGCACTGGAGTCGTTAGGTATCAGCCCAGGGTTATCCAAACTCGCCAGCTATCCCGGCACTCGCCTCCCGCTCCCCGGAGGCGGCTTCGACGCCTATCTGCAGACCCTCACCTCCTCCCACCGTCACAACCTTCGCAAGAAGCTCCGCCGCAGCAAGGAACTAGGCGACCTCCAGGTCACGGTTCTCCAACGCCCTGATCCCTCGCTCCTCGACGAGATCTTCGCCCTCTATTGCCAGACCTACCAGAAGGGCAAAACGAAGTTCGAACGCCTGACGCCTCGGTTCTTTCAGCTCATCGCCGCTGAAGACGTTTCCCACTTCATCCTGCTGCGGCACCCTCAGACTGGCAGACTCGTGGCCTTCATGCTCTGTTTTCGCATCGGTTCCCGCATGATCAACAAATTCATCGGCCTAGACTACAGGTTGGGCGGTAACTGGTTCCTCTATTTTCGCCTTTGGGAGCAGGCTATCGACTGGGCCTCCTCCATAGGCGTGATCGACTTTCAGAGCGGCCAAACGGGCTACCGCGCGAAACTCGACCTCGGACATCGCCTCATTCCCCTCAACAACTACTGCCAGCACCGTAACTCCTTGTTGCACCGCCTCTTCGCCAGCATTGCCTACGGCATCTCCTGGTCCACCCTCGACAAAGACCTCAGACGAAGACCTCCAGAAACCTCTTAAAAGATGATCATGCAAGCCTAGAAAGCTTCCACACTACTTTCAGGTAAGCAAGGAGAGGTGGAGGCGCCGAGCGGGGTCGAACCGCTGCATCGCAGTTTTGCAGACTGCTCCCTTAACCACTTGGGTACGGCGCCTTCGCGAGGGATTATAAACGGAGTGCCGACACCGGCACAAGGCTGGCGAGTCGAGATTAAACTTTGAGGACCGGGATTTCCTTCTTGTTGGAACCGCCCGAGGCATTCGTCGCGTCGCCCTGAGCGCCGCCGTGGCCGTGCCCGTTGCCTTTGCTTTCGGAGCCGCCGGCCTCCCGCTCCTTGGCCATGATCTCGATCTCGGCCAGCAGCGTCTCCAACAGCTCCTCCGACTTGACCTTCCGGATCAGCTTGCCTTCCTTGAAAAGGATTCCGTGGCCCCCGGAACCCTCGCCTCCGGCAATGCCAATGTCGGCCTCCTTGCCTTCGCCGATCCCGTTCACGACGCAGCCCAGCACCGACACCGTCAGTGGAACC
>OBEQ011324904.1_pt1 | contig 13163 bp, 10 predicted proteins | sample 1670901 | NCBI WGS metagenome assembly OBEQ01 (sample SAMEA104232315, study PRJEB22302) | groundwater metagenome | biome: forest; feature: aquifer; material: groundwater | place: USA | collected 2011-08-07 | depth 5.4 m
TGAATAATTTCGGCGCTGGGTATTGTCAGTTCTTTACCGCCTCTAATTACTTTCGCTTGCGGCGGCACCAGGTCAAACAAAGCTCGCAGAGAATCTGAAGTTCCCCGGCGCGAACGCATTTCCATCCAGTGGCCAAAGAGGACGAAAGTTACCAGTAGTGCCGCGGCCTCGTAAAAAGTTTCTTGCCCGCCGATAAAAGTAAGTAAAACGCTAAACAGGTACGCGGCCAAAACACCGGTGGCAATTAAAACGGACATACTCAGTTTGCGCGCTTTAAGCGAGTGGTAGGTACCGGTTATAAAAATTGAACCGGTCCAGAAAACAATCGGTGTGGTAAAAATCAGGAGGAGCCAATTAACCGGAATCGGGCTGGGCAGATTTAACTTCAATAGATTTATTCCAACCGGCGAGTACAAGAAAATCGGAATTGACAATAAGAACGAAACCAAAAACCGGCGGCGCATATCTTGCTCCATTTTTTTAGCCATCTGCGAATTTGTCATCGCCACCTCATGATCTTTGTGACTCAATTCCGAAACATCATAACCGTCGGGCTTTTGCTCTGTCTTTTTTTTAGGAATAAGCGCCATACCACAGCCCGGGCAAAGCCCCGGTTCATTCCTAATAACTTCCGGATGCATCGGGCAAGTATAAGATACTAGATGATTGTGGTTCATATTACACGCTACATTTGCCGGATGGTTTTTTCTCTCGCGGAATTGTTGTTTGGCTTAAAATTTTCCGGTACCCCGACCCGCTTGAAAAAGCATAGCCCAAGATTTCTTTCGGGCTCGCGCTTCCCCAAGCGACGCCTTTTGAATCCAGATATTTGGCGATGGTCAGATAATTATCCGGAAACCAGTACGAATTCACCTGAAGGGCAACTCGGTACATTTCATCCTCGCCAACGCCTTGCGATGCCATCAGTTCAAGAAGGCCGAGCATCGCCATTCCGTGATTGCAATCGGGAAAATGGGTCGTGTTGTCGCAACACGGGCGGTAAATATTTTTTGAGACCCTTTCCACTAACGCCTGCTCTTCCGGATTCAAAACAACGAATTGATGGCGGGAATAATGCTCCATTGTAGCTTGTCCTGAGTCCGTCGAAGGATCGCCCTTCGCGAGCGTCCAACCGCCGGTTGAAGCGAAATTTTCGGCGCCCTGCCCGTCCGGCAGGCGGGCGCCGTATTTTGGGTCAGCCATTTCTCCACTACTCAAAATATCATTTTTTGTGGCTAACCCCAATGCCCATAAAAGATTCAAAATCATTCCGGAGTTTTCCGAAGTAATTTTGAGATTATTGTTGGATTTTCCGTCAAGCAAACTTTTCGCTTCGGCATCAAGTTTCCCTTGGCTCAAATAGAGCTGTTCAAATTTGTCGCGGTCTATAACTCCCGCGCTTACCATCTTCGCGCCAAGATCGCCAAAGCGGACAGGCAAAACAACGCCTTCGGGCGGCAACACTTTTTCCTCGACGCCCTCTAGAGTCGTGGCTCCGACCTCGTCCTGAACGAGCGTCGGAGCTTCTTTCAAGCCCGCCGCGTATATCCAAGCTCCGGCAACAAGAATCGCGGATATAAGAATACTTGCCCCCACACCAAAACTACCACCAACTTTGTTATCTTGTGAATTTCTTTTGGTGTGGGGGCTCGCCAGAAGAAGTAAATAATCTTTTTTCATATTTTTATGCTTCGATGGCTCAGCATAATCCTGAGCTTGCCGAATGGATTATGCTTCGACATGGCTCAGCATAATCCTGAGCTTGCCAAATGGATTATTCGTCACAGCAATCGGCGAGTTTGTTCACCAACTCTTCAAGTTGAGAGCTTCCCCCCGCCGTTGCTTTTATTTTTCGACCGTCAATCAGTTTAAGTTTAAGCGCCCAAAATATTGAATATACTTTGTAGGCCTTCTCAAACATAATCTTTGCTTCGTTTTTTTTGTCTTCGGATTGCAGTTTATTACCAACCTCCATAAGGCGCATCGTCGTTGCCAAAAGGTGCTTGGTGATACACCAGGTTTCTCCTTCGTGATTGGGCATCAATTCCTTAAGCAATTCTTTGCGAATATCGCGAATCTCTTGCGCCGTCGCGAAATATTCATCGCGCTTAGTTTTCACGCCGGTGAAAAAAAAGTGCTCTTCCAAACTCACCAGGTTCATCACCGCCAAACTCAAATCTTCGGCGGTGGACAAGTCAACTCCGGCTTTTTCTTTTAACGCTTCTATTTTTGCTAGAAACTCGTCTATTGTTAATGGTTTTGTGTTCACCCCGTTAGAAATTTTTGTAGACATGTTTTAATTTCTGTAATGTATAATCCCGTTAGCGACAGGTATATTTCTAACGGGGTTCATAGTTTTATTGGATTTAGATGAGGAAAATTAAGACGCCGATGCCGACCATGGCGAGCCCCGCCCAAAATCTTAAGCCCTTGAGGTTTATTCGCTTCCATTCCTGCGCTTTATCCACAATCGTTTTGTCCGCGGCAATCAAGAGCACGGCGGTGAGCGGCAAAATAAGAATCGCGTTGTAGAGTACCAAGTACCAAAAACCGGCAAAGTAAGTCATCCGGTCATGAAGCAGTCCGATGACCATAAGATAGGGTCCGCCCATGCAGGGAAATTGGCAAATGCCGACCAAAAGCCCCAGTCCGAACGCCGCCGGGATAGACGCTTTTTCCATGAGGCGCCCCATCGCGGTGTGAGAGACGGATGGAATTTTTAACTTGATTGGAAACTTGGGGAAAAACTCGTTCAAAATGTTAATCACTCCAAACACGATAAGAAGCGTCGCACCGAGCTTGCCCATAAAGTGCGGCGTGTTGAACAAGTGCAGGACCTTAAGAATGCCGAGTCCGATTAAAAGATAGGCGACAAAGATTCCCGCGATGTACGCGCCGCCGATCTGGAGAATTTTTCTCCTTGTCATTTGCATGCCGAAAAGAAAGGCGATGGTGATTAAGAGAATGGAAAACGAACAGGGATGAACGCTGTCCAAAAGCGCGGCAATCAAGACAAGCGGCAAAAGCCACGCGCCTTTATTACTCAAGTTCCAGATAAACGAAGCCGTTGAGTCGCCGCGCTTTAAAAACGCGATGCCGACGATAACAAGGACGGCGATTAAAAGAATTATTATTATTCTTTTCATCCCGTTAGAGACTTCGTGGTCCTCTAATTCACGATTCTGCTTTCTCTGTAGGTTATTAAACATAAATGGTTTTATATCCCATCGAGGCCCGGCCTCTAACGGGATTCATATCCGTTATGGCGTGACAACCGCTTTTATCTCAAGCTGAAACGCGCCGCCAGAGGTGTCGGTAAGATAAACAAATCGGTCAATCGCCCCGACGCCGGCCGGTCCGTGGGCGTTCGGGTCATATACAACCTTTATACCCCGCGATTCTCCGACCTTGATGGTTTCGTTCGCTGGCGGCAGATATCCCATGCCTTCCATCCCAAACGGCCCCTTCTCTCCGCTTACGCTTTCTATATACGCGTTGGTACACATGCAGGAGGTATTGATTTTTTTCACGTAGATATCTTTGTCCGAAGAATTGGTGACCGTAAACACGTGGCTAACCAATCCGTTTTTCATGGATATCGTTCCAAAATCGTACAATTTTTCCGATGTCGCGAGAGAACTTATTGTTCCGGAATTTTGGGAAACTCCGGCGGTTTGACTGCTCCGGCCCCAAAACATAAGACCGATGAACCCGAGCGCTAAAGCTATGCCGATGATTATCATTTTTTTTACCACGTTAGAAATTTGATTTGTCATGTTAATTAATTTTTATAAACCTCGTCAGTAAATTCATAGAATTTCTAACGGGGTTCATAATGATTGGTAAATCAGAAAACAAAAAATCCCTTTGATGGGGGACAAATGGACGCGCGACACAAAATCCGTTCGACTTGCCCCGACGGAACCGTCGGGGCTGGCGGAATTTATATGGCGCGTCCTAAAAGAAAGCCGGACTATTTTCGTGCAAAGCCAACCAATGAATAAGTTCTTGTTTTTGCGGCGGAGAAAAAGAACCGGTAAATCTATGTCGAGCTAAAGCGAGTTGAGGCGTTCTGAAAAGAAAAGCTTTTGAAAAACCAAGGCCTATAAAAAGCAACGAAACGAACGCGAGCAAAAGCGCGTTTAAGGTATTTTCACCAAAAGTAGCCAAAGAAAAATTCTTGAAAGCGTTAAAATGGGAATTAAGAAAAGTGATTACATTGCTTCCCTCCGGGCAAGCTGTTCCTTGGGTGATGGCGACAATACAACCGCTATGGCCATGGCCAGAGTTATGATTCATCGCGACAAAGCCCAAAACAGCCACGCCGACGAATCCGATTATTGTAATTGCCGAAACTGCCGATTTCATAAGGTCATCTTAACATATCAAATCAGTTTTTACAATGCTGACGAATATCTTCATTAGGTAGATTTTTATCTTTCAATCATTTCTTCAACTTTCCTCTTGGCCTCTCCTAATAATTCTTTTGCTTCTTTATGTAGTTTAAAGGATTTTTGAATTAAAGAGGAAATTTTTTGTTGGAGAGGTTGAGGGAAAATTGGAACAAGAATATTTTTAAGATCATAGTTTTTAATAACCGGATAAGTTGAACCTAAAAAGAATTTTTTAAATTGTAAAAGTCCGAAATGAGACCTTAAAAACAAAAATAGAGTTTCCGGTTTTATGATTGGTTCTCGTAAGACATGAAAGCCGGTAGTCGCAATATCTCCTTCGTAGTTATTGCTAACCAAAGCGATGCCTTTCAAATATGTTCTAACCGCCGACAATAAAACATCATTATTTTTTATAACATATTTAACACCCGAGGGAACTTCCCAGCCGCGCAAATTTAAAACTTCTTCTATTTCGCCGGTGGAATTATTAACCCCGCCGATTTCTATATAGCGAAATATCTTTTCCGGAGTATTTTGTGGCGAAATTTTTGTCCTGATAATTTTACAAACTTCAGTAAGCGGTTTAGATTTTTGTTTTAAAAATTTATAGATATTTTCATAAACTGGCTGATAATATTCTGGGTCAAAGCGATCTCGGACTTCGGAAAATTTTGCTTCAAAAGTTTTTTGAGTAGATAAATCTAAATTCTCTAACCCTAATTCTTTATTTAAAATTTCTTCAGCTTCTTTATATTTTTCGTCAGCTAATTTTCGCTTTTCTTGCGCTTCTTTAACTATTTCTTCAATTTTTTGCTGAAATGACTGTGGAGGAATCGGGATTTTGATTGCTTCGATATCTGGTACGGTAATTGTTCCCTGGACAGATCCAGAAATAATTCGTTCGATCTGATTTTGACCAATATTAGAATTTAGAACAACTGCGAGAAATATTGATTGATTTAAATTCTTGGGGCGCAGAAAAATTAAATTTGGGCTGATATTCGCAATTTTTAACTCATCAGGCACTATGGCGGTTTTCCCGATAGTCCCGCGAACTGTCATTATTAAATCTCTTGGATGAATTTCCGTTTTTAAAAACTGATTGTGTGTCTCTTGTGAAATATGCTCGACATCACATAAATCTAAAAATGGTGGCTGAAATTCAACGCCACGAATTAGCGGAATACCTGTCTTCGCATAACCAATATTATAAAAATTTGGATCGCGATCTATTTTTGCCAATAAATCGCCCAGAAGTTGTGCGTTTTCTAATGAAATATCTAACTTTAAATACTCCGGTTTATAATATTCGGCGTCAATCCGGTCTTCAATTTGGGAAAATTTAATGGTGGAAGTTTGCATATTAAAACTCCAACTTATATTCTTCTTTAAACTTTTTAAATCCTTCTATTATTTCTGAAACGTCCTCCTCCAATATTGAATCACCCTCTTTTTTAATAATCTCGCCTTTTTCACTGCGTTTATAAATCGCGCGGCCGCGAATATCATAGCCGATTTTTTCAATAATTCCCATAAAAATCGGGTAATCTTTTTTCTTTAACGCTTCTAATTCTTTTTTCGGCAATTTTTGCAAAAATAAAACTGATGCCTTAACGCCAGCGCCATAAGGAATAAAAGTTTCCGAAGGCAAAGAAATAACCGCCAAAATTTTGGCATTATCTTTAATCCATTGCCGAACATAGCCAAGCGAAGAATTTGTTAAATCGCCATCCGGTAAAACAATTGCCATTCTTCCGTTTTCTTTTAAAAACTGCAAACATCGTTCAATAAAAAGAATATCTGGTACTTGACCACCCTTTCCGTCTTCAGCCGCAATTTTAACTGACTTTTTCCAACTTTCGCCATCTTTTTTCCATTTATGTCCCATTTCAAAATTATCCAAAATATTTTTGTCCGTCACCTTTCCTTTTGTGCCAAATGGCGGATTGGTTATCACAATATCAAATGATTCTTCTTTAATTTTATGGCTGGAAACATCGTAAATTTTTTGAAAACTATTTAAAGAATTATGCGCAAATATGCCAGTGTGGCCGTCGTCATACAAAACCATGTACATTTTAGCCACACGCGCTAAATCGGGATTAAAATCAATACCGCGAATATAATTTATGGCATAAGACGTCAAATTTCTAATGACTTCCAGTTCGGACAAATCGGGACGATTTTTTTCAAACATACGCCTTATATAATTCAATGTTTGAACTAAAAAACCGCCGGAACCGCAGGCGGGGTCTAAAATTGCCTCATTATCCTTTGGTGATAACATTTCTACCGCCATTTTCAAAATTGGATAAGGAGTAAAAAATTCTCCCCTTTCGCCTCTTGAATGAGCGTGAACAAAAGTTTGAAAAGCAACGCCTTTTATATCGGCTTCGGTTTTTATCAATGAGTATTTTTGAAGCTGACCAACGGCAAAAGCTAAAGTTTGAGTTCTTAAAATTAATTTATCTGTACTGTCAAAAATATCGCTGAAATCCTTTTTAACCTTTTCAAATAAATCTTCAATTCTTTTACGGAAATTAGTTCCGTCGCCGTTTTCTATTTCTTCTTTTTCTTTAACGGTTATGCGAAAATCGCAATCGGCACTTGCGGACTTTTCATCAACCATTTTGATGAAAATAAGCTTTAAAACTTCGTTAAAAACCTTGTCTTTTAAATAACCCTCATTAGCGTAAATATGGTTATGGATAGTTTCAAAAACAGTTTTTAATTCGCTTGCCAACACTAAATCCTTTTTTTTATAAAGACCAACGTCCTTTAACGACTCGCCATATTTAGGAATATCCGGAATTTCTAAATGTTTTCTTGGGTCTTTTGAGTATTGAAAATAGCCTATATCTTGCCCATTGAACCAAACGGCAAATTCAGCAGTAGTGCTATTTATATAACTTTTTAATTGCCCTTCTCCATCTTTTCTGTCTCGCTTTTTAAGTTCAACAATAATATAAGCATTTTCTTCGGGCCTAAAATTTTTATCATTTCTAAAAACGACGATATCAGCTCGTTTTTTCGTTTCGGTCTGACCAGATTGAATTTTTACTTCAGTTTTAATATGGCTTCTGGGATATTTATATTCTTTAATTAATTTTTGAAGATAAATTTGACGCACATCTTCTTCGGGCGTTTTTTTAATCCATTCATTAGAAATGGTGTCTTTTATAAATCCGACCCTACCTTTTTCGGGTTCTGTAATAATTTCTTCTTTTAATTTTTTGTATTGCGCCATAGATAAAGTATTTTTTAGCAGCTTTTCCAAATCCAGTTTAAAGAGGGCATGTTAATATTCTACTTCTCAAACAACCTGACATATTCATATAACTCAAATGAACGGTTTCGAGAAAAACCGGTTTTTTCTTTAAGAATCCCTTTCTTCTCAAATTCAGCGATCAACCGAGTGGCAGTCGCGAATGCCACATCAAGTTCTTCAGCCACTTGATTAATATTCATAATCGGCTGAGAGAAAAGAGACAAGAGAAGCCGTTGCCCAAGTTCCGCGCGGCGCCCCATTTCTAGAATCTTGCGCTCGTACTTTTGGCGCAAGGAAATAATCTTTTCGAACGTTTCCGTGCCTTTATGCGCGGTTTCGATGACGCCAGAAAGAAAAAACTTAATCCACTGCTCAATGTTGTTTGACGACCGTACCAGCGTCAAGGAATCGTAGTACGACCCTTTATTTCTACCGAAGAAATCGGAAAGATACAGCGTTGGTCTCCGCAAAACTTTCGCATCTACTAATTGAAGCGTGATGAGCAGACGACCGATTCTTCCGTTACCATCGAGAAACGGGTGAATCGTCTCAAATTGATAATGGCTCATTGCGACCTTAATGAGCAATGGGATATCAAGATTCTTATTGTGCCAAAACTTCTCGAAATCAGAAATGAGCTCCGGAACTTCAGTTGGATGCGGTGGGATGAAAAAAGCATCTTTCAGGTTGGACCCGCCAATCCAATTCTGACTCGTCCGTATCTCGCCGGGTGTTTTATGTTCCCCTCGCGCATGAGTCAAAAGTATTTTATGCGCACTTTTAAGGAGTCGCATTGAGAGCGGTAGCGTATTCAATTCTTTAACAGAGTGACTGATCGCTTCTATGTAATTTTGTACTTCCTTCCAATCATCTCGACGTTCCGGATCAATATCGTCTCGAGAACGAAGCACCTCATCAATACCTGTTTTTGTGCCTTCAATACGACTTGAAGTCGTAGCTTCCTTTGCGATATGCATACGAATAAAATAATCAACATCCGGCACAAGCGTTGAATACGCGTTGAGTTCGCCCAAAAGACGCATTGCTTCGTCAGACAGCATGTTGATCTTTTTATCCTCCCATTCAAACGGCTCGTTAATAGGAAAGGGGCTGAAGCTTTTATACTCCAGTTGTTGTTTATATACCCCTGCTTTGAATGTTTGCTTCATATCTTAAAACACGATTTATTATATTTTCACTTTAGCATATATCTGAAAATAAGGAAATCCATACTTTCACCTATATCAACCCCTGCTCCTTAAAACTGAGAAACGGCGTCTTTTCGTTTTTCGCCACAATAACATGGTCGGCAACTTCAATGCCTAAAATTTTACCGGCCTCAACTAATCTTTTGGTTATCACCAAATCATCTTCTGACGGCTCTGGGTCACCGGAGGGATGATTGTGGGCGAATATAACCGATGCGGCTTTGTTTTTAATGGCCTCCGCGAATACTTCGCGCGGATGGACAATACTGGCGTTAAGAGAACCGACTGAAACTTCCGCGATTGAGTGGTTTCTGCTGTTCAAGGCGATGATGTAAAAATGTTCTCGCGCGTAATCTTTGAGTTTACTTTTTACCAACTGATACACCTTTTTTGGTTCGGTAAGTTCTTTGCTCTTGTAAGGTGGCGTTTGAGCAGAAAGCCGACGACCGATTTCAAACGCGGCTTTTATTTGCGTTGCTTTAGCCAGTCCAATCCCTTTAACTGAAGACAATTCTTCAATACTTGCTTCGGCTAATTTTTGCAAACTGCCAAATTGCGTGAGCAGTTTTTGCGCCGTAACCGCGACGGATTCACCGGCGATACCGCGCCCCAAAATAACCTGTAATAATTCTTGGGCTGAAAGCGCTTGTTCGCCAAATTTAACCAACCGCTCGCGCGGACGCTCCTCGGCGGGTAAATCGTGAATAGTAAATGATTTGCTCATAGTTTTATTTTATTAAATCATCAACTCCAATATTTTGTGCGAGATACGAGAATTGAACTCGTGCCTACTGCTTGGGAAGCAGTCATTCTACCACTAAACTAATCTCGCGTAGACTTCCCCCCGCCTACTCATGGGGCGTTGTTGTTGCCTGCGGCACGATAATAATCAATTTTTCGCCGGATTCCACGTAATTAAACTGCGATTTTAATTCTTTAAGCAAATTTTCCGGCTGTTTGAAATATTCTATTTTTGAAGAGAGCTCTCCATTTTCATCACTCACTTTTTTAACCGAATCTCTAAGCCCAGCCGTTTCCTTTTCCAACGCCTTGCTTTTCATCAAGAGATTGTAAATGCCAGCCGTGAGCGCCACAACTATAAGCAATAAAATTAAAATGTGCCAAAACCGCATTCTTATATTATAACCGCCAAGTTAGCGCTTTAAAAGTTCCTTGAAAACGGCCGGTTCAATTCTGACTTTGCCGCGTTCTTTCAGGCGCTCTTTGCCCCGTTTCTGTTTTTTCCAAAGCTTCATTTTTCGCGTGCGGTCGCCACCGTAAAGATAGCCGGTCACGTCTTTCCGCATCGCCGGAATATCCTCCCGGGCAATGACCCGGCCGCGCGTCGTCGCCTGAATTGACTGGGTAAATTGCTGCCTCGGCAAAAGTTCTTTCAAACGTTTTACCATCAACCGACTTTCGCGCTCAAGCGATTCTTTCGGCAAAAATCGGCTAAGCCCCGGCACCAAATCGCCGGCGAGCAAAACGTCAACTTTTTCAATCTCGGCCAGCACGTACTCAAAAAATTCGTAGCTGAAAGAAGCGTGGCCCTGGGTCGCCGATTTCAACTGGTCGTCAAAATCACTGACCAACTCGGCAAGCGGCATTACCGCCTCAAGCTTCATTCGTTGGTAGGCCGCTCTTTCGCCGACCTGCGAGGAAAACGATTCCGTCCTCACGTCGCGCATCCGAAAAACTTTTTGAAGGGAGAAAATATTATTTAGATAATTCGCCGGCAGAATAATTTCCAATTTGACGATCGGTTCCCAAATTTCCGTAAAATCGCTCGGCAGGTCTTCGGGCTTCACGATACTCTCTTCCCCGTTTTTTGTTTTGACCCGGTATTCCACCGACGGAAAAGTATTCACGGTTTTGACGCCGAATTCCCTTTCCAAGCGCTCAACGGTTATTTCAAAATGCAATCTGCCCAAAAACCCAAGCTTGTAACCCCGTCCCAAAACTTCGTTGTTATCCGGTTCAATTAAAATCGCCGAATCGTTCAATTTTAATTTCTGCAAACTTGTTTTCAAAAGCTCGTGGTCGTCACTTTCTTCCGGATAAAAAGAAACAAAGACCACCGGTTTCGGCACTTTATAGCCCGGCAAAGCTAAGCCACGAATATTCACGAATTTTCCACTAATTTCACTAATAGTATTCGTGTAATTCGCCTTTAATTTGTGCAAATTAGTGATTATAGTGTCGCCGATTTTTATTTTCTGCGGGTCTTTAATTCCTGTTGCCACGTAACCGATTTCGCCGGCGCCGAAAGCGGAAACGGGTTTTAACTCCGGCGTAAAAAAACCGATTTCTTTTATTTTGGAGGCGGTTTCCGTGGCAATTAAAAAAAGCTCGTCATTTTCTTTAATTTCGCCGCTAAAAACTCTGACCGAAGCGACAACGCCTTTATGATTGTCGTAAAAAGAATCAAAAATTAAGGCGCGACTGGGGGCACGCCGGTCATTGTCATTGTTATGGTCATTGTCATTATCCGGCGGCGGTATCTCCCTGATTACCGCCTCCAAAAGTTCAGCCGCCCCTTCGCCTGTCTTGCCCGACACGAAAAATATTTCCGCGGGCGGAACATTCAAAAGTTCGGCGACTTCCTGAACTGTGGAAAGGAGCCGGGGATCGTTTTTCGGAAAAAGGTCAATTTTATTGACCGCGCCGATAATTTTTAAGTCCGAAGCCTTAGCCACCCGGAAATTCGCAAGGGTTTGGGCCTGCACGCCTTGAGAAACATCCACGAGCAAAATTGCCCCCTCCACGGCGGCAAGGGCGCGGGAAACCTCGTAAGAAAAATCGCTGTGGCCGGGAGTATCAATCAAATTCAAAACAAATTCTTGTTTTGAATTTGACGATGACTTTTGACCATAACTATAACTCTCTTTTTCTTTGTCATCGTTATTGTTATAGTCATTGTTCGGATGCCAAATCATCCGAACGGGCGCCATTTTTATCGTAATCCCCCGTTCCCTTTCCAATTCCAACTGGTCAAGGTACTGTTCTTTCATTTTTCGTTTTGGAACGGCGCCGGTTATTTCCAAAAAACGGTCAGCGAGGGTGGATTTTCCATGATCAATGTGGGCTATAATACAAAAATTTCTAATATTATTTATCATTTCGCGAGTGTTAAATTAAACATTATCCGCCCGTCCGGATCGTCATTTTCATAATCAAAAACCGGTCCGTTTGATTCTTGCCACTTATAGCCCAGAGGCGCGCCAATTTTTAAATTTAATTTGCTTTTCACTCCCGACTGCCGCTCAAAAATAAAATTGAAAACCGAACCGGCGCCCACGGAAACATCCTTGCTCGCCGGCGTTTGATAGCGCACATTTAAGGTGGTGGTTTTACCGGAAGGCGTGGTAAACCACGTCGCGAAAACAGTTTTTCCGAATTCCCGCATCATCCAGGCGGAATAATTATCCAAAAAACTTGAAGTGTTCTCTATCGCCGCCAAATCCGGATTAACTTCATAATTTAAGGCCTTATAATCAATATCCGAAATTTTATTGCGTTTTGTGTTGCCGGTTAAGGCGACCAAACTTGAACCGGGAGTCGCGAACACTTGGATAAAGTTTTTATTATCGGCTCTAAACCACCAGTCCTTTTCTTTATCGCCGTGGTGTTCGCGAGTTATCGTGAGGTCGGTTAAAACGCCGCCGTCCGTATCCACGTCAATTCTCCCGTCTACGCTTTGGTTGATAAAGACGTCACTTTTGCCGCTCGCGATATTCGCGTCCACCACCGCCAAATAACTCCCCCAAAAATTACTCGGCAAGCCGTAAACCGCGCCGTCCAAATCCAAAGTTCCAAGAAGACCGGCCAAACGCGGCTCACGGGCGAAAATTAAAATATCCTTTTTGGTTAAATGCTCTTTCATTTTTTCAAAAAGACCTTTCTGTTCGGCGGCGGAAAGCGCCTCCAATCTTTGGAGCAAAATCGGCGTTAAGACCTTTAAAATTCGCTTGGGATTTGAACCGGGTTTTTTATCTTTGCCGGCCTCAACTTCTCGCTGAAGCTCTTCTAAAAAATTATTTTCGTCAATTGTGATGTTGTATTCTTTAATATCAATTGGTCCCACTACATGAAGAACTGATTGTAAAACATTGATGTTCAAACCTATAGCGGCTTCAAATTTTTCGCCTTGATCAGCGTATATTTTTGAAGCTTCAAGAAAACTTAAAACGGTGCGGGCGGAAGTGGGAAAATCAAAAAACCAGTTGGCGTCGCGCGCTCCCCAATCTTGGGGGACTGTTTGAAGCGGTTCCGGCGGCACAACTTTGAAACTAA
>OBEQ012109890.1_pt1 | contig 13161 bp, 17 predicted proteins | sample 1670901 | NCBI WGS metagenome assembly OBEQ01 (sample SAMEA104232315, study PRJEB22302) | groundwater metagenome | biome: forest; feature: aquifer; material: groundwater | place: USA | collected 2011-08-07 | depth 5.4 m
ATGTCTTGTGAGTTTGCTGAGTTAGCATTCTCTCCTACCCCAATATATAATTTTTCATCTAAGCCAAAATGGATCGATCCACCGTTATGATTTTGGGCTGAGGAAAGATTATCTAACTCAAAAATAACTTGCTCACTCCCGGCAACAGCCACATCCCCATTTGCTGTAAATCTGCTCACTCGGTTATGAACAGCAGGAGTATCCGTTGTATAGTAGACATAAATATAATGATTAGTTGAAAATTGCGGATCAAAAGCCACCCCCAAAAGTCCTTGTTCGCTTGGGGCAATTGTATTCACTGTCACAAAAGGAGTGGGTAAAAGCACATCATTTTTAATTACCCGCAAATCTCCATCCTGGATAGCCACAAATAATCTTCCGTCTGGAGCAAAAGCCATAGCTGTAGGTCTGCCTAGACCTGAAGCAAATAAAGTTTCGTAGAAATTAGTAGGTAAAATAGCTGCCGCTTTGGATACTTTTTTATGAAAAAGCTGGCTAAAAACTCCTCCACCATCAAGAGGAACAGTTGAAGCAATAAGGAGAAAGGAAATTATCCCAACGGATGCAACGATTATAAGGATTGGAAACGCTTTAATCATTCTTTTAATCTTTGAATATATTCCTTATTCTATCACTATATACCATTTGATGGTTATTACAGTTAAAGATGCTTACCAAAGATTGTGATTAGAATAGAGTAGTCAAATAGATTTATTTTTCCGTCACAATTTAAATCACCTAATGATCCGAGCGGACATGATGCTGCTGCTGGAGTAGCAGTAGTTGTAATTGAAGTAGAAGCAGTTGGAACCGGTGTTGGAGGAGGATTACCGTAAACTTCTATTCCACTGGTAAAACTACTTGCACTAACATATAACAGTCCGCCATAATAATTTAACGAATAGACTTGACCACTATTGGTTGAGCTATTTGCTGAGGCGTTATTGGTAGAAGGGAGAGCATTAAATATCTGAATCCTGCCGTTTCGTTTATCAGCAATATAGAGATTCGTGCCATTTGTGGCTAGTCCAAAAGGACTACTTAAGGTATAGTCTGTTTCAGCAATTAATCCTTGATTAATACCATTATGTGTCAAATCAGGTTGTCCGATCACTAAATTAGCTGGGGTATTATTAGTAGTTGGGATTGAATTATAGATTAATACTCGATTATTAGCAGAATCTGCTAGGGTGAGTTTGCCTCCTATCACCACAGTTTGGTAAGGCATGCTTAAAGTATTTGCTCCTACTGCCCCACTTTGGTTAGAACCACCATTGTTAAAGTCAACTTGACAGATGACCACATCAGCCGGAGCATTATTAACAGTCGGGATAAAGTTATAAATTAATACCCGTGAGTTGTTGGTATCTGCGATAAGAAGTTTTCCCCCGACAATTAATACAGCCAGAGGATTATTCAATGTATTTGCTCCTACTGTCCCACCTTGGTTTGCACTAATATGAAAAAAGTCAACCTGTCCTAGCACCACATCAGGCACTGCATTACTATTTACAGGGATTGTATTAAAGATTACTACACGGTTATTTGATGAATCCGCGGAGATTAATTTCCGACCGTCTGAAGAACTACCCCATTTACTAATTAATTGATATTGTATTGGAACACTATTGCCACCAATGGTGTAAAGTTTAGCCAAAGAAGTTGTGGCAGCTAAACTTTCTTTTTTAGGATTAAGTGTGTTTAATGCATTATTTTTAATAGGGGCAAATGAAGTAATTAAAACAAAAGAGACTATACCTAAGATAGATACAATTATCAGCAGAACTATAACTTGGGCTATCCCTTTTTGGTTTTCTAAATCCACTACCTAATAATGGACATAAAAAAAGCCAAGAATATAATACGCGAATTTGCTTAAGTAATGACCAAAGACTCTTGTTAGAAAGAGGATCAATATTATACCACGGACTAGTCTAGTATAAATTATTCTTAAGACCCATAATTTTCCACAATCTACCCATAGCCATAAGTTTATTATAATGGCTATAATGCTAGTATGGACAAAATAAGCAGAAGAAGGATAAAAAAACCTGCCCACAGATTGAGATTAACTTTATATGGTTTTTTTTCCGCTCTAATTACTTTGACAGTGGTTTTACTCACATTAATTTTACTAGCCAAACCATCATTATTTTCCAATATATCAGCCAGTACTCCTACTATAAAATCTAACTTGACTAACATAACTCTTGAAACCCCATCACCCAAACCTACTCCTACTGCCATTCCCACGGCCAAACCCACACCCAAACCCCTACTTATCCCCCAAAGCTATGGCAGAAGTGTGCATCTGCCCATACTTTATTACCACTACATCGGCAATAATCCCAATCCAGCCGACAAAGCGCGGGATAGCCTTTCAATTACACCTGACCGGTTTACAGAGGAGATGAAATACCTGTCAGAAAATGGTTATCATACAGTCACTTATCCTGAGCTATATGCGGCGTTAAAAGGCCAGGGAGGATTACCTTCTAAACCTGTAATGTTGAGTTTTGATGATGGCTATATTGATTTTTATATCAACGCATTTCCTATTCTAAGGCAATATAATTTAAAATCTGTGGCTTTTATCCCGACTGGTAAAGCTGGTAGCGGATTTTACTTACATTGGGATCAGATTAAAGAGATGGACAGCACGGGTTTAGTTGATTTTGAAGCCCACTCAGTTGACCATGTCAACCTTCAAAGTCTATCTCAAGATAAGTTGGTTTTTCAACTAGTGGAAAGTAAAAAAAGATTAGAACTGGAGCTTGGCCATCCGGTCAAATTTATGGCTTATCCTTATGGATCTTCTGATGAACGGGTTTGGGAGGCGGTCAAAAAGGCCGGATATTTATCAGCCGTAGGGACTTGGAGCAGTAACATCCATTCTGAAGGCCAAATTTATGATCTGCCACGCATCAGAATGGGAGGGGCAGTCTCCCTGGAGCAATTTAAACAAAAAGTCCAGTAAGTAGACTTTTAAATATAAAATATCCTACCAATACTGGCTTAAATAATTTCTTAAATCTCAGTTTTGAGCTAAAACTCAAAAAGATTAACGATCTCTTCCTCCACCCATTCCGCCGTTATCTTCCCGAGGTCTGGCCACATTAACTACTAACTTTCGGCCTTCTAAATCCGAACCATTTAGTTTATCAATTGCGGCTTGGGCTGCAGCATCGTCTTCCATCTCCACAAAACCAAAACCCTTTGAACGGTTGGTGTCGCGGTCGCGGATAACTTTTGCTTTTGAAACAGTACCAAATTGAGAAAATAGATCAGCAAGTCCCTGATCATCAGTAGCCCACGGAAGTGAGCCCACGAATATATTTGTCATCTAAATTATCACCGCCTTTACTAGTTGCTAGTATTAGGTCTCTAGTAACTAGTAAGTCACGTAGTAGAACACATCATATCTTGCACTGCTTGGAATAGTATAAGAAAACTGGCTAAAATGCAATATTGAGGTTACTTTAATCTTTACCAGCTTGATATTCCCCTGACATATTGTGTATATTAAATTCCCATGACCGATACCCAAAACCCAGATATTACTGATGCAGTAATTGTTGATGATGAAGATACAACTACCCCTGCTGTAGTCTCTGGTGGGGAAGTGATTGTCAATATGGAGGGGATGATTAAAAATTACGTCGCCTCAATTGATAAACTCTCGGTTGAAGCTAAAAAATTAAAAGAGATGTTGGATGACATTTTTGATAATGATCCAACTTATAAACAACATTCTGAGGCAGCCAAGGAAGCGACCAAAGTCAAACAACAAACCAAGTCGGAAATCCTCAAACGACCCCAAGCCAAAGAGCTAAATGACAAAATTAAAACCATGAAATCAGAGATTAAAGAGCAGCAAGGAGCTCTGTCTGATTACCTGCAGGAATATCAAAGAATGTCAGGCGTGAGTGAAATTGAGGGCGAAGATGGGGAAGTGCGGGAGATTGTTTACAGCGCTAAATTAGTCAAAAAATCCTTCAGACTTTAGCTTAACTTTCAATTCCACCCTTAATTTGTTAAAATTTACCCACCCTGCGGGATCGTCTAATGGCAGGACGACAGCCTTTGAAGTTGTCTATATAGGTTCGAATCCTATTCCCGCAGCAGAGTAGGATTTTGGGAATAAGCTGAAGTTAATTGGGCTTTTGTAAGACTCTGATCTTTAGGTTCGATCAACTTGCCTGCAAGTGGTTCAGCCTTCTTCATCCTTTGGATAGAGATAAATATCTCAGGTAGCTCAATTGTGAGTATTTTATCCTTTAAGCTTAGGTTCGATCCAAGGTCTGTAAGTACCTTTCTTTTCTCAGTCAGTCCACCAGTAGCAAACCTTTCTTTAGCCTGAACTGCAAAATCAAATTTATCAGCAATCTCTTGGCTACGCTTGACAGTGTATTCATCTAACTTGGCAATTTGATCATCCAAAGATTTAAGCTCTGTTTCTAATGTTTTATTCTCTACTTGAAATTTTTCATCAGACAACATTTCACCGTTGGTATTATTTGGTGATATTTTAAGTCTGAGTAGGTTAGCAATACGTTGACGACAGTTATCATGGGCGTTATTTAATGATTCACTTTTATTTACCTGAAAGTCCTGGTCTTTATCGTTTTCCTGGTTGATCTCATTGATCGCCCATTCCATAAAAGTATCATTTATTTCAATTTGATTTACCTGTTCAGCGACTTGTTCTTCTAGCTTTGTTAGTTCAATGGATTTTTGGGTACAGTTTGGATTTTTGCGTTTGGTGCAGTGATAGTAGACATAGTGAAGTAATTTGGGTTTACTCATATTTTCAATTAAAATTTTACAACCAGGACATAGGCTGTTGTTCTTTTGAGTGAGGCTGAACTTTACTTTGCACTCAGAGCAAATTACCTGATTTTTTTCCTCAGCGGTGACCAAGCCACGACATTCACCACATTGAATTAAACCTGTGTAAGAAAACTCTTTGGTATGAGCTTTAGCTTTAAACCCTTTATTACCAAGCATTATTTGAATCTTTTCAAACACTTCCCAAGAAATGGCCTTCTCATGTTTGCCATCATACCAATCACCTGATCCTAAAGGATACTCATATTTACCCGCATAAAAAGGGTTAGTGAGGATATAGTAAATCATTGATTTGCTTAAGGGTTTGCCACCCATTATTTTTCTCTGTTTGGTTCTAAACCCCCATTCATCTTTAGCGATCTTACAAATCTTGATTACTGATATACCATCCAGTTTCAGTTGGAATATCTGCTGGATAAAAGGAAAACGATCAGGGTCAGTAAATATCCTTCTTGTTCCAATTTCAGATCCCTTATCATTTAAATAGCCTTGGGGAGCGTTTCCCGGTCGCCAACCAGCCAACAGTTTTGTTTTAAGACCACGTTTAACCACTATCCCTTTATCATCAGAGTCTTTTTTGGACATACCAAATTCCAAGGAGAGCATAAATTTATCACTGGGGGTATTACGACAAACACTTGATGGGGTTCTAATCTCAAGTAATTTACCTTCATCAATTAAATATATGAGTCTACCTGCATCAAATGGGTTTCGACACAAACGATTAGGGTGAAAGGTTAGGATAGCATTACATTTCCCTTTCTCAATATCATCTAAAAGCTCATTAAAACCAATTCTTCCGATTTTATGGGCACTTTTGGATTCAGAGATATAGCGTCTGACATTCAATCCCTGTTTTTTCTGAAGATCGGTTAGCTCTCGATGTTGAGAGGGGATTGAGGCCACTTGTTTATCCTCGGAATCTTCACTAGACCTTCTTTCATAACCATTATAAATAAGTTGATCCATTGCTGCCTCCATCCTAGTTTTTCTTCTTTTTATTGTCAATGCTCATATTTTTATTTTTAGGTTGCCACTTTTTAGGCACATTATCACCGTAAACTACCTTAACTAGTCTAACTAGCCTCATACCCAGCTCTAAAGCGTATTCATCACTAATTTCCTTACCAAATACCTGGTAGTATCTTCTTTTAAAATCTGTCAGAGATTCAGGACTTAACATTTGAATCCTTCTGGCTCCCCTTAACAGATAACAGATCAGCTAAAACGCCTTCAATAAGCCTTCGGATAGTTGTTTTTTCGGTTGCTGCCTTTATCTTTAATAATCTATGTAGTTCGGCATCTATGCGTACCAGAGTTGTAGGATTTTTGTTAACTTGTTTACTCATCTTTAGCCCACCTTGTTTCTGCTCCGAAAATAATCTTCGACATTCTTAATTGAGCTGGCTCGGAAAGCTGATCTATAGGGGTTTTATAAAGCTGCTCACTATAATCGTTGAGCTTCTGGATGGCTGATCCTGAAACCCCACTACTTCTTAATCCATCTTCAACCTTGCCAATTTCCTGCAAAACTGTTTCAAATTGGTTAGTAGAAATATCTTTGTCGTCCTGGTGAACCCTAAACCAGATAGTTAAGGTCAGATAATTTTCAATTAGCTTTTGAGTGTGTTTAGTGAACATATCCCTCCAATCCGAGAAGAGAGTTTAAAGAAGTTTCATTGCTGGTATATCTTGGTTCGTTATCGGGCTTTAGTATGTTATTTACGTTGTTTACGTAGTTCTCTCCAGAATTATTTGTGCCTAAACTGTCTTTTTTTATACCAAGTTCGTCAATATATTGGTTAAGTTTTTTAAGATAGTTTTTTTCTGAATGCTGATACGTATTTAACGCATTCAACGTAAACAAGGTTTTTGATCTGCCCTCTGGGGAAATATCATCTTTTTTTACTAGACCGATCTTTTCTAGGCTGTCGAGGGATATAGAAATTTGTTCAGAAGAAATATTTTTCCCAAAGTAGATGTATAAATCTGTCCGTGTCATTCCTTCTGGTTTTCCAGAAAATGCTTCTATTATCTTATTAGCAAGTGGATCACCAGATCTACCTTGGAAGATATATTCTGTTGAAGCTCTTGCATAATCCCAAACCGCAACCGCTGCTTTCAAGTGTTTGACTCTTATAATCAAAGAATGATCAAGAAGAGCATAAATACAAGCCAAGCGTGTTACGTAAGCTTCAGATCGAGCAGTTATTGAGCCAATAAGACCACTTTCCTCTTCGGTTAAATCAATATAAATTTTGCCCCACAAGGGAATAGTTTCTTTTGCCCATGTGAGCTCATCAATGCTTTTAGCGAAAGTAACAACCAGAGCGAGCTTATCAGCTAATGGTTGTAGGTCAACACCACCTCCGCCATATGGCAACGTCTTTGACCTTTTTACACAAAACCACATAAATCTGTTACCAAAGCCATTTGATGTTTCAGTGGAAGTAAGATATCTAAGCAGCTCTTCTCGTGTAATATGACCTATGATTGAAATGTGAGCTCCTGTAGCCTGAGCAGGAGAGTTTTTAGTTAATGTTTGAAGATTCCCTGAGTCCCAGGCATTACGGATTAGTGCTGATAAGATATTACCCTCTCGGCCTAAAACTCTTAGGGTTGATGCAAGCTCTGATTCAACAACCAGAAGTCTTTTATCAGTAATACCCGGATCTTCTGTAACCTCTTCGTAGCCAGTAATATGGCCGTGTTCTTTAATGGGTGATCTCTTAGTTATTTGATCTCGAACAGCCCAAATTAGCCCTTCCCCGCTACTTAACCCGCCTCCAATTACCCGCCTTTCCCACTCAGGATCAGTTGTGGTTAAAAGCTTTTTTATATATCCCCAGCTTGTGCCTTTCCGTCCTCGTGAGCTTTCACCAACTAAAACACTAAAAAGCCTCATGGGGTGTTTGTCTGCCTCAACTTTAAAGTGTGCTTGATCTCCAATAACTGAACCTAACCCTGTTAAAAAGTTTATAAGCAAGGCTACCTTATCTGATTCGCTATGTGGCTCAATAGTTTTAACAATCTCCCCAGCCAGTCCTAAAAACGCTTCCTCAGCCATAGGTGTAGGCCAGGGGATTTTACACTCTTTTGAATCTATCTCAGTTGCTTCTTTATCTGAATATTTTTTAGCCTGTTCAAGCACCTTTTTAAACTCGGTATTGGATAATGGTGGTTTAAAAGTTTGATTCAGACCCACCATTATGTCTAAAATTGTTTCTTCGGGGATACCTCGAGCGTAGGCTGAACGGGTAGCTTTAAGTAATTTGTCATTCCTACCTTCTCCCTCAATGGTGCCAGTAATATTTGCCCAATCAAACCCGCCTTTGGAAAAGCCTTCAGAATTGGAAGCAATAAAAGGGTAGGCTTTATTAAATTCTTCAAAGGTACATTCACGTCCACTAATTTCCTGATAAATAATTTTATATGGATCAGTAGGAGTTTTAAGGTGTAGACTTCCTGGTAATCTTATAACTCGACTTATACTATCACCCTCGCTTTTATGTCCTAACACCTGGGTAATTGCTCTAACCATATCCTGGTATTCCTTATTTGCCTTAATTCGCTCCTCTTTGCTTTGTAATTCATGGGGATTTGCAAACTTCCAAATTGGTTGCAATCCATTTTTTGTATTCATTACCCCGTAGGGGGGAAGTGGTAGACTTTTTAGGGAGTCGAAAAGTTCCTGTTTTGCTATTTCGAGACTCTCTTTTGTTGAATGATTTTTCTCCTTTGACACATCCACATCAAGGGATAGATACTGAAATTTTTTAGTGTATTCTACACCTCGGTTAATGGCACATTAACCATTGTTGATGCGAGAGACATAGATGAAAAAACCATGTCTAGACAAGATCGTGAGCAGATATTTGAGTTGTTAGAAAGTAAAAATGCAGTCAGGAACGAAACTCCCGTAAATTGTGTGAATAATTTTCATTATAGACTTGAAATTCTGGATGGATTTGACGATATTTACGAGGAATATGCTCATAAAGTTGGAAAAGATGATTATATTGCTCCTCAACAGAGAGATTTTTGGTATGAGAATCGGCAATTAAGGTTCAAATTATCAGGGGGTGCTACAGACCAGTTAGATTTTTCCAAGGGGGAAAAATCTCGTAAAGTCTTTGAGACTTTTTGGGAATTATGGAACAGTAATTATACGGGGGAATTTGATTTAAATACCATTCAAGCTAAATTCAAGGAAAAATTTAATGAAGAAAGCCCAAATATTGGAAGCATTGTTTCAAATATCAGGGCAGCTATTATCAATCCAAAAACATTTATTAATGAAAGAATTATATGGAAGTATAATCGGAGAACCCAAAAATGGTTGTTCAGTATTCTTCCTTTAAATCACTAAATGATCTCATTAATGAGATCATTTCTCTCCGTCTGGTACATTTAGGCACATAACTCACATGTTGACAAACTGATCTCATAAAACAATCGTAGGACTCATGATTAATAAAAGATTAAAAGAGTTAAATCTTTTTTCCACCCAGGAACTGTCTTTGGCAGCTGCGATTGTAGCTTGGGGATTTCCTCTAGATTCTATAGATAAAACAAATCCACTGCGTGTCACTTTTATATTCCTAAGAAATTCTGGAGTAGATCAGGCAATTCAAGCTTATTGGAATAATTCCGGTACGGTCTCCCCAAAAATTTACTTCAATGCTTTACGCGAAGTTAAATCAAGGATTTATGGAGGATAAAATGAAACTGTATAACCCCGAAGATATTACTATCCAAACGTTTGATGATTCTGAGAAGCGTAAGTTTGAGGGAATCCCTCTAAAAGCTTTGGCGAAAATCTTTCCTTACTCAGTAAATAGTTCAAAAGAACATATTGAGGATCTACAAAGTAAGGGAGCCGGAATATATATGACGACAAATCCCCAAGATGATGGTTTTACGTGTGAGCTCGTGTTTATCAGCAATTATATTGAGAATAATTAAAACCTCTTCTCTAGTTAGCATATTAATTTTAATCTGAGAGAATTTTATGGTTTTTAGATAAAGAGATCAAGTGATGCTACAATTGTGACCTGGTTGAATAGTAATAAGTTCCGTCGTTACAAATGGCGAACATTAAGGATGGGGTAAATAAAAGTAAGTAGGGTGAGAATCTTTATTCAATCACTGCGTTTAGATAACACCTGCATCCTTTGTGTGCAGGTGGAGCCTGAAAACCTCCCTTAAAATTACTACTAACCTCCGTTTCGACTAGATGAAGTTTACGGCATATCAGGCATGTTTCTTCATCGTTACTAGCCATCCACCTTTTTCTACTTATTCCTTGTTCTTTATAAGTTTCAAGCTCCATACCCATAATAACCTCAGTTAGCTCGTCACTAGTTAAATCTCTATTTTTTATATTATGTAATTTCTTGAATCGTCTAATCGCTGGTTTTGTCTTTGGGTTTGGGATAAATAATGCTGAAATCTGAGTCATACCGGTACTTGTTGGTAAAATCCTTTAACCAGATGGTGTGCTTGCGGTAACGAGTCTCTGCGGCTACTTTTCATGTTTTAAGCAAACTCAAATGATAAATGAGGTAACTTTTTAAGGTTATCCACTTGAGATAAAATCATAAATCGAACTTTCCAAAGATAGGGGTTATAAACGAAAAAGTATGGTGTTTTTTTTGTTACACCTGACAATACAATGGCATCACTAAAATTTTCAATTGAAATTATTTTGTTAAGGTCAAATGTTCTGGTTTCGAATCTCCCCTTAAATATTGCTCTTTTATTAGTCAGGTAAAGATTGCCTTTATCAACTCGTTCAATTTCAGGAAGATAACGACCCTGCGAGCCTCCAGTATGGTAATAGACACCTCTTATAACCCTAAAACTAACGCCCCTTCCTTTGCTAATACGTACATTTCTTTCTTCACCGTAATCTATGTCCTGTTCAATGAAGTAAGCATCCTCATTCTTATCTAGAAGTACATCAACACTTATTGGCTCTAAACTTTTCGTGGTATTTAATACATCTATAAAATCTTTTGCTTCTTGAGTAAGGTTTATTTTTTTAGAATCATTTGGGTTTAAAAAACTAAGGATTCCCATATATTTTCAGCAACTAATAGTGTCGATAACAGTCAACTTATTTATCTCCCTTATACTGGGTAGGACTGACTCCTACCCAGTATTAAAGCGAACAACTACTACACAACCTCGTTCAATTACACCTATTTTTTGACCTCAGTATTTTCTCTAGCAGTAGTCATTTTACCCTCTCATTCCATCAACACCACTAGTCATTAAGATGCTGAATAGCATAATCTGCCTCTGCTTGTGTGAACTTTTCACCATACGCAGATGTTAGCTGGTCATGAATAGAGGCTGGTGACATATGCATGGTATCTTGATAGTTCTTTGCCTTAGCTAGAGCATTTGCGTTCCAATCTGCTTTTACATTGTCTATTCCATACTGTGCGGCTGTTGGCGAAAACTTGCCACCATATTCTGAAACTAGCTGGTCGTAGACACCTTGCTTGGACATATGCATGGTGTTGGCATACGAAGTAGCTTGACTGAGAGCAGATTTATATTCAGTTGGCACATCTGGTTGTTTGCTTATACTTGTCGCTGTTGGTTCAGGTTTGCTAGAGGTATTAACCGTTGAGCCACTATTGCTAGGCTTATCTTGTTGGATTTGTTGGTTATTAGCACTAGATGAGCTCGTTGTGGAAGTACTTGAAGTACCAGCCATAGCACCGCCAATACCGAGTAAAATTAAGAATGCTACTACTTTTAAGGCTTTGGATAGCTCAAAGTGAGTTTTGTTCTTAATAAACTTAACAGCTGGCGGAAATATTACTAAACCTGCAAGGAGAGTAAATATACCCATGGCTGGTTTACTAAAAAGCTCAATGATACCGCCAACTACTAATAATCCTCCTAAACCCCAGCTCAAGATAGAGCCGAGACCTATTTTAGAAGTGCTTTTTTCTGCTTGTTTCATTACATTTTTACCTCCTCAATTAGAAATATCTACTAATACAGATACAGATTTATAGTAATCCATAGCTTAATAAAAAACAATAGTTTTTAAGCTTATTTATTAGGCTACAGCTTAATACACTTTATATACTACCACTGGTAACTTTGGATAGTGGAAAGTAAACCGGCAAAAACAACGAAGAAAGATTTCAAGTTAGGAAGGCGCATTCAAAAAATCCGCCAATCCAAGAAAATTACCCAAGAACAACTGGCCGAGAAAATTAATACCTCATGGACTTGGATTGCCCATATTGAAACTGGAAGAGAGATACCTAACCTTAAAATGCTTCAAAAGATTGCCCGAGTGCTGGATGTAAAAGTTAAGGATCTTATTCCTTATTAAGGGAAGAATATAATTTCCAAACAAAGCCAGTTCTAAAGCTATAATCCCTCTACTTCGGTAGATTTTACTGATATTACCCTTCCATCTTTTCTCAAAGTTTATCGTATTAGTAAAACCTTGAAAGTTAAGTCCTCGAATTTACTTCCATTCTGAGATGACACTTTTCAACCTAGTTGTTTATAAATATTAAGCTATTTAGCTTCGAATATAACTATGGTTTCTAATTTTCCTCCACCTTTTTATCGCCCTTTTGTATATACTTTGTATATTTCTATAGCCAGCAGCAGAGAACCCCGCCTTCTTTTAAGGCGGGGGTGAATGCGGCAGGTTATTTGATAGATCAGGTACAATAGTGCCTATATGGCGCTTATCAGAGCTAGTCATTCAGTAACGGAATTAGTGTATCACTTCACTTTTGTCCCAAAGTACAGAAAAAGTAGATTGGTCGGACAAATTAAGTTCAGGTTAAGTAATATGATCCGGTTTGCTTGTCAAGTCAATGAGTGGAAGGTCTTGGAACTCAATATTCAGCCTGATCATGTCCACTTACTACTTCAAGCCAAAGGTGATGATGCCCCAGCAGATATTATGCATATTATCAAGGGTGGAACAGCTAAAAAGCTCAAAGAATTGTTTCCAAACTCTGTAGAATCAATATTTGCCAGGTCTTTTTGGGCAGATGGGTATTATGCTGGAAGTGTAGGAGTGAGAGATCTAGCTCAGGTTGCCACTTATGTTCTAAACCAAGACAAACATTATGTGAAGGAACCAGATTAACAAACCCGCGGGTTCTTAACCCGCGGAGGGGTTAGAGATTAGCAGCAGGAAACCCCGCCTTCTTTCAAGGCGGGAAGGAATGCGGCAGGTTTTAGAGTAGTTTAGGGTATACTTGATACCAAATGACACTACTAAAGTCCGCCCACTCAGCTACAGAATTAGTATACCATTTTACC
>OBEQ011304374.1_pt1 | contig 13160 bp, 6 predicted proteins | sample 1670901 | NCBI WGS metagenome assembly OBEQ01 (sample SAMEA104232315, study PRJEB22302) | groundwater metagenome | biome: forest; feature: aquifer; material: groundwater | place: USA | collected 2011-08-07 | depth 5.4 m
CTAAGTTTACCGAAGGTACCTATGCCGGTTTGTTCAATCAACCAACCAATTCTGATCTTGGCGATGGCTTTGTAGTGTTCTCTATTCGAGATTTCGAAGAGCAACTGAGGCCAGTAGCAATGTACGTTATTCTAAACTACATTTGGACTCAAATTCGGCTTAACTTTAAAAAACGCATTATGGTTATTGATGAGGCCTGGTGGATGATGCAATACGATGACTCTGCGCGCTTTTTGTACAGTTTGGCTAAGCGTGCCCGTAAATACTATCTTGGTCTCACTATTATTAGCCAAGACGTAGAGGATTTTCTACAGAGTCAGTACGGTAAAGCCGTAGTATCTAACTCATCGCTACAGATTTTGCTCAAACAATCGAGCGCATCCATTGGCAAAGTAGCTGAGGTGTTTGGCCTAACTGAAGGTGAGAAGATGCTACTACTTGAATCTGATGTAGGAGAAGGCTTGTTCTTTGCTGGACAAGACCATGTGGCCATTAAAGTTATTGCTAGCTACAACGAGCATCAGATTATCACCACTAATCCTAAAGAGCTTTTGGAACAACGCGGAATTCAGTTTGCCGAACAACAAGCGGCGACAGGCGCGGGTGAAGGTGAAGCAGAAACAGCCCCGGAGCAGCAAGTGCCTTCCCAAGACAACACAGAGAATTAGGAATTATGAATCAAGAATTAAGCAATATACCCTCCTCACCCCTTCCCTCTCCTCTAAGAGGAGAGGGTGGCTTGCAAGTCGGGTGAGGAGCGAGAGAAATCATGGCTGACGAAAATCAAACACAACCAACAGAAGAGCAACCAGCTCCAAAGAAATCCTCACATACGGGGCGCAATATTCTTCTGGTGTGTATTTTTGGTCTAATCTTTTTGCTTGGCTCAACCACCATCTCATTTGCAGTAACCTATTATCTAACCAGTGGCCTTACCCTTAACCCGCCCACCGGAGCACAACTAGCCCAAGCTGGATCGGTTATCGTTGGGCCAGATTGCCAAGCTGTTACAATCAGCCGAACCACAGTGTACTCAAAAAGTGAGGCAGGTGGCATAAATGATGCTCAAGGTAAACCAATACATTACCTCGATCGGTATTTAGCAGGCGAATATTCCGATTACGTTACTCTGTCCTCAGACCTACACACCGGAAATGCACATCATTATCAGTACAATACAAAAGCGTACATACCGGTTATTGAACAGTCATTTGCCGGAGGTAAAGCAATAGAATTTCGAATTCGCGACACTGGAGGCGACTTTGGCGGCTTATCGGCAGATCGACCCGAGAGCGCTGGGGATAATGGGTATAAATTTGTTGACATTCCCATGAAGGATGATAATCAGCGCACTAACCCAAAACTCAATTTGCCTAACACGCAATTTCCTGCAGTAATCATGTATACAGGGGATGGTTGTACCCGCGAAATGGCCCAAAATGGAATAGTCCAGACCGATGGGGGTAAGCTCGATGTTCCATTAGTCAAAGAAAAAGTATCTAAAACCTGTAACCAAGTGGCCATTTATATGGCCGCCCTTTATTACGCCAAAAAATACAATAAAGATTCTGCCTCGATTCCGTATCCTAGTGCCCCATTTGGCACCTGTTCTACCGATGGATTATTAAGAGATGAACTGGCTGCAGCCGGGTTTGACTCTAGTCAGTTTTCAGTGCACCGCCCTAATCATAACCTCCCTCAAGATCATGATAAAACCTGGGTTACCATTATGGGCATTTTGAGCGCGGGAAATCCGGTAGTCATCGAAACCAAGCTATATCGTGAAAATGGGGTCAACCAGCACTGGATCACCATTACTGGTATTTCGCAGGATAAGGCAACTATATACTATAACGATCCAGCAACGGGTACGGCCAAGAGCCTGTCGATCAATGATGATCATTGGGGGGACGGCAATAGTCGAGCGTACATTTATGCGAGTTTTCCATGAGCAACTGTTTTGTAGCACACCAAAATACCCTAGACTGGAATGGGGAGGGGATGATCCGTGAAATCACATAAGGTGCCACTGATCGGTTTATTCATTGGAGCGTGCATTATTGCTGGAGCCTTTGCTATTTACTGGTTTACCTTACGTTCGCCTAAGCTGGTCATTCAACCAAGCCCTGAATCGGCCCAGATTAGCGTGGACGGTACCAGAGTGAATTCAACCACTATCGCAACTACCATTGGGAGTCATGCGGTAGAGGTATCGGCTCCAGATTTTGTCACCTATCATAAAACCATTACGGTTAAGCGCACTGACCAGGTGGTATTGCCGGTATTACTAAAGCCGATCCCAAGCCCTATTATTATCACTGCCGATACCATTAATACCCCTGATTTTGTGCTAAATGGCAGTGTCTATTTTCTAGGCAATGGGGGCAAAACCATTTACCGCACCAAAAGCGGCAGCAGTGGGGCCAGTCCAACTATTGAACCCATGACTCCCGATATCCTAAGCGGCGTCGAGCAAATTATCTGGCGGCCAGATGGTGAAGTAGCATTCTTAAAACGAGCCGATGGCATTTATTTGTACGATTTCAAGCGACGGGACCTATTGCACCAAACCGATACCCTGTGGGGGCAAAATATTGACGCCATTGCTTGGTCACCCAAGAGTGACTACGTGGTATATACCTATTATTCTGGAAACGAAAAATTGCTCAAAAGGGCCGACATTCAGAACAAAAACACCACCATTTTGGCCAATTTAGATACTGAGAATGTGGATCATCCCAGCTTACAATGGTCACCCAATGGCGAACAAATTTTACTCATCCCTACCAGCTCTCAGAAAAAAACCAACTACATGTACACCTTCGATATTTTTTCCAAGAAAATATCCCAGCTCTCAGATGCTGGCGAAGTAATCGGAGCACGATTTAGCCCAGATGGAGCCCACATTGCCTACGTTGCTCCAGGGAGAGACCAAACTGGAGCGGCGGTTACCATAATCTGGGTTGCTAATTCAGATGGCTCTGGCATTGCTCCGCTTAATCTAAGCGTTCAATCTATTTCTGAAATTGCCTGGCTACAGAACAGCCAGTCTGTGGTGACCATCACCGCTACCTCTACTGGTGAAAAAAAGCTGGTCAATCTTGACCTTTCTGGCCACACTTTTGACTACCAATATCATAAGCTGGCCCAAGGGTTCTCGCCAGATTTTCTCATTTCTATTCCAAAAGAATCCAAGATTTTGTATTTAGACCACGGGCAACTGCAATCTTTAAGTTTAATTAATCCAACCTACGATTAGGACAGTATGGCCCTTATTCCAGCACAATCAGATGAAATTCCCGAAGAAGAAGTTTTAGATACCGATGAAGGCCAGATTGGGTATGGAATTGATGATGAACCTGAAAATCAGCCTTCTGCAACAGAACCACCATCTCAACCACAGCAAAGAGATCGGTCGCGAGATAACTCAACCGTTGGAGATAGGGTGCGTCAAAATGATCGTGACCGCAAGAAAGCTGAGCGTAAGGAGTTAGAGCGTAAAGCTGAGCAAGCCAAAAACCCATCTCAGTCCGCTGCCAATACTGCCACTAAAGCGGTGGAAGGGGCTGCTAAAACCGAGGCTAAGGCAGTTGAGAAAAAAGTAGCCGGCCAGGTAGCCAAAAAAGCCCTGCTGTGGGCTGGCCGAGGCATTGCCGCGGCTACTTCGGAGATTTGGGGACCAATTCTGGTAGTAGTACTCATTATTTTCTTTTTGATAGCCTCCGCTGGAGCGGCGGCAGTCTCTATTGGAGTATCACAGAGCGGCATTTGGGGCAGCACGCTGGCCCAGCAATCTCCTCAGAAAACTCAAATTGAAACCTTGGCCAACGCCGGTGACATTATCTCTCGTCGTAGTCTCGATACCACTAATATTCAGCAAATTAATACTTTGTTAGACAAACTAAAAACCCAAGCCCAAAATAATCCGCCCAAAGGCCAACCCAAGCCAGATACTGATGCAGTATCGATTATCGATAGCATCAAAGCCAAATTAGCCATTTACACCAGCAACGATTCAAAAGTAGACCAAAAAACCGTTGATGAACTTGGGCAACTGATTACTAAATTAAGTGCCAAAGGGTATGGCAACGCACTTACTCAATACACCACTGCAGAAGCCGTAGCTCAAATAAATAATTTATTGGCTACAAACCGTATTACCGTGCCTGACGAACACGACAATGATCGAGAAGGGCTAACGACCGGAGTAATCGCTCGTAAATCAAGTACGCTCAAGAAACTGCAACCAGGCGACCCTAATCCTGTACCCCTAAATCCTATGATCCCACTATTTTTGCTGGCCATAGACAAGGAGTTCGGCCCAGTGGACATATCCAGTATTGTGGGCACCCATGATCGTCTCAGTGGCAGCGATAACGTATCTGCGCACTGGAACGGCAATGGTATGGATATTGATGTGCTTAAAGGTAAATCTGTGCCATCAAATCAAGATGTGGCCCGCGATATGTTGCAATGGGTTCTTGATCACCAGAAAGATTTAGCTCAGAGCGGTATTATTATCAACCAAACCATTGGCCCAAAACAGTATGGAGCACTGCAAATTAAGCATGGTCAGCAAGTGAAAAGCGCGGATGAGGGATACTTAGTGGGCCATGAAGACCATGTTCATTTTGGATTTCAAGCAGTAGCAGGATTATCGCAATGAGAAAAAATCTTAGTAGTCTTATTATCATTTTACTCATCCTGGGATTATTGCCTTGGCAAGGCTTAGTTTCGTCACTGCCGAAAGCAATGGCGGCAGATCCGGTAATTGATACAAGCGAAGACAGTCCGGCTGTAGTAAATCTGGAACAGCAAGCACCACTTGATAATGAAGGTGGGGAAGAAGCGGACTGGAATAGTGCTTCATCCAGCACCTCTCAAACCTCAGATCTCACCACAATCTCAACCTTAGTTTCAAACATCAAAAGCCGCCGAGTTGGCGGTGGTGATCACACCATTGAATACACCTTGCCTAGACTAGGCATGTCGCAGTGTGACATGCAGTTGGTACGTGGTGGCAAAATTGACAAACGCATTTTAGAAGCTCTGAACCATTTGGTTACCCCAGTAAAGCTCGGCGGAGCTGGCATGACCTACTTGCACGTCACCTTTAGCAAAGGCTGTGAAGAAGAAGTACCAGATTTGATCGGTGGGGCCTACCCGGTTGATTTTGTAGATGATGCCCCCAAACCCCCGCCTCCAAAGAAAGACACTGGCTCAACTCCACAGCCAACTGCCAATATCGTACCCCAAATCATTCCATACTCAACCATCCCACAACGGCAATTTGAGCATTCAAACGCCTACAACAATTTAGCTTCACTGATCACTCCGGTAGCCAGTGCCGCCGCATCAAAAAATCTACGTTCTTTTGAGCCAGATGGAGCCGAAGCAGTGCACGATCGAGGACAAGCGGTAGATATTACGGCGGCAGGACTGGTGATGTGCACTTCTAAATCTGGCGGCGTGTTTGGGGTTGGTGCCAAAATTACCCGCCAGGCCCCGCGTCCTATTAAAGTAGCCTGGCAAACCGATGCCGGTGTAGCTAACGTAACCACTCCGTTTGGTCAAAACTTTGATGCCATGGCCCAAACCGCCGGCCTGGATCAATTCCTAGAAGGTTTTACTTCACAGGACGGCACATTCCGTGCTCATGCCCTTGACGGTGCTTTCACCATGATGGGCTTTAACCTGCTAGCCAATTTAGCCGGGGTAAAACCTGGCAGTTTCAATCCAGAAACCAGTGCTTTCAACTACCAAACACTCGGCTATGCGCTGTTGGCCGATACCCTAAAACTGCCAGATGCATCTGTATTTAACCCCCTCATTTCACCTGATTTTGATGCTAGTAATCCTTATGCAGCGCAGCACAACAATTTTGAGCGCTTATTGCAAGCAGGGATCACCAGCACAATTGAACGTGATCTTAAAATGCAACGAGGCAGTTTGAGAGGAAATACATTTGAAGACGTACTGATTAGTGCTGGTAAAGGTCGCATGGAGCAAGAATTAAATTTGGCTCCGGGCAGCCTTTCAGCCAATTTAAATAACCCAGAAGCCATGATTCGAAGCATTGGCCAAGGCAGACTAGATGCATACTTCCACTGGCCTTTGGGTACTTCTCGTCTAAAAAGCGGTGCGGGTTCAACCATTAACGCCTTAATTGACCAAATGGTGAGCAAAATTGATCTCCCTGATAAAGCCAAGCCCTATGCACAAACACTGGTCACCAGCTCACTTCATTTGCCAAACAATGTTTCAGTGCAAGATTTGACCAACAAAAACAGTAGCTTCTGGAAGAGTGACCAAGGCAAGCAGACAAAAGATTCACTTCATGCCATTGACCAGCAGTTGTTTCCCACTTCGGTCAGCATGGATTCGGTCATCTCCTCGGAGGCAGGCGTGCCGGTCTTTGGCAACTACTATAATCAATACAAAGACAAATCAGATTTAACGTATAGCTGGATTACCGGCGATATCTCAGATGATCAGTACAACGATGCTATGGGAGTTGGAGCGGTGTTAAGTGCAGTAGGGCCATATGCTGATAGCACAGATAGCATTAACCGAGCCTTTGACTTATTCCCCGATCAAACAACTACTGGATATGTTGATACCGCCGGCGCAGTAGTCGGGCGTAACCCAGTCAAAAATGAGTTCTTAGCTAATGTCCTCAAAGGCAGCAAAAATAACCTAATGGCCTTAGGGGTAGATACCATTGCCAAAGCCCTCCAAATGCACCCAGATGAGCGCATGAAGCATGAATTGGTACAAGCAGTGGTTGGAACCACTAGTGGTAAGCATGGCTCAGAAGATGTTACCGCTACCGTGGATAAATACTCCGGCATGGTCTACGATGCTCTACGCGGTAAATTAGACACGGTTCACTTCTCCACCTCTAAAGCCTCTCTTAGCTTGAGTTTGAGCCCAGCTGAGCTTTTAACGGTCTTTGGTCAATCGTTGGCCAAAGACAGCACTGGGAAAGATGCAGACAAACTGGCCAAACGACGATTCGACAGCCTGGTCGCTATGGGCAAAGAGCGCTTTGGCGATGCCCTTGACCAAGCTGCCCGTAATACCATTGCCGATCCGGTTATTTTAAACAAACTGTACCAGTACGATGCCTCTCGGCCCAGCACCAAACCGACCGAAGATACGTTCATTCTAAATGGCGACGGTCAACGTCAGTTTGGCTTGTCACAACCAGCGGTCAGTCTGACCAAAGCCACCTTAATCCTTGAGGGGACTGAGCGAGATGTATCAGCCACATTAAGCACTGACAAAAGGGCAGTAATTGTTGACCAAGACGCTATGAACAGCGCTTCCGGGGGAGACAGTCTGCGTATTAGCTATGTTGGCAGAGCGCAAAAAGCGAACACACCAACTGAGCTCGGCCCCGATACCTTTCTCTCATTGATCAATGACACCAAAGCCATGAGCCACCTGGCGGTGCAGATTGGGGCATCTAAAGTCAGTCAAGCGCTGAATTTGCCCCCAAATGCCCTTGCATATGCCGCTAATTTAGCTGATCCATCAAATAAAACTGGAGTAGGTGGGGTGGGCCAGGCAGCCCTAGAACTTGCAGGCAACCTACGCGATGGCGAGCTCAGTACAGGATCATTAAGTGATGTATACAAAAACATTTCACAAACTAACATTGAGCGCATGTTCTTGCTCGAACCGGGGTGGTACAGCAAAGTAGTGCGAAAGGATAGTGATTTCTTCCAATACCAAGATGTGGGACTCTACACCACCGATCAGTACTACCATATAGATCTGGGCTCGACCAAGCAATTATTCTTGGGCGAAATTACTTTTGACCAATACAAAAAGCGTATTGGCCAGAATCAGCTAAAATTTAATGCTGGCTCGGTACTTGCTTCTCAATTTAACATTCAAGTTGCAGGATACCGCCTCAATCAACAAGATTTCTATAACATACTTGATGGATCGTATTACAACGTAATAGGTAAAATTGGAGCTCGACTCCAAGAAAGAAACCACGGACTGCCTGTAGGTTCATTGGCCTACTCGCTTATCACTGGTCAGCATGATTTAAGTTTATGGGCTCTCGGTACAAATGCAGTTGCTTCTACCTTCCATTTGCAAAATATTGACCTCACTCATGCCAATTCTATCACCGAAGTGCAACAACAGGTTGGTATATCCACCATTGAGCAAGGCCTGGGATTCAAAGCAGGAACATTTAAGGGTGATCACGCGCTCGATATAGCCGACAGTGTGGGCGCCGAAAGCTTTGCCAGCGCTTTTGGTATCCCCATTCCAGCTAATGTCAAAGCCCAGCTTGATCAGACCAATACAAGCTATCATCAGGATGCAATCCAAAGTAGCAGAAACAAGATTGTCAGTACCTACCTGCATGGTTTACTCGACAATTCTCCCATTAATTTCTCTCAAAATACCCTCAATCGCTTTGATGCCCTTGATCGCACATTTGAACTCGATAAACAGCAAACCGAAAAATTCATTTCTGGACTTATTAGCACTGATGACTACATTAAAAAAGCCTCAGCCAAAGCAGTGGCTCGTGGGATAAAAGGAGAATTGGCAAGCCTACTGGGTATTCCAGAGGCATATGTGATCAAAGGCGAGCAAATTATTAACCTGGTGACCAAGGGCGATAATTGCACCAATGTAGTCGGAAAAACCAACACAGGTCAGAATATCGAAAAAACAAGCGCTTGTGGTGATACGTTTAAAAACCTAGTCGGCATTGTTTCAGATATGGGCGGCATCAATTTTGATGCGGCTATTGGGTGGGATAAAGGGGCGTTTAAATACTTGGTCAACCATTCAGACAACCCAATTGAGGTTAAAAAACTGGTTATAACCCAAGGAACCAAACGACTGGCCCGCTTAATTGGTATTGATGAAGACAAGTTAAAAAATCTTGATCTACCGCTTTTCCATGGTCAAATCGATAATTTTGAAGCAGCATTTCATAACCTAGCTGATGTAAAAATTGCCGCCACCCTTAATGTTCCAGGGTACACCGCCATTGATGCAAACTACCTGTTGAATGGACCTTATAGCGATGGTATTACGCTAGCTGGAGCAGCACTGATGGCAAAATCTGATGATATGAAAAAGGCTGGCATTACCTATGACGAGCTGAAGCTTTCAGTCTTGGGAGACCCGGCCAAGGAAACAGACTTTGTCTGGACTAAAGTGGCCGAACATTCACCGGGATTGACCAAACAACAACTGATGAACGACCAGGAATTTGCCTGGCTGGCTGACCCGGCTAAGAACCCGGGTGTAGAGGCTGATAAGCGTGAATTTATGACCAATACCCGTCAAGCAGTTTCATTTAAATTTATGGATTTCCAAGCTCGGCAACTCCTACCCGACGTAATCATTCCCGCAGGGTTTACCCGAGCTATGGTGGGTGGGCAATATACATATCAAGAGAGTGGCCAAACCATTAGCCTTACTGGCGACGCCGCTCGCTGGCAGATGGGTAAACTGGTTCTTATAGATTACGCCAAAAAGAACATTGGGGTATTAAACTCATTACCGTCTCCCGTGGCTCTGATGCTAACTGATTATTTTGCCGATGGAGATAGTAAACGATTAGAATCTCGCCTCAAGGGATTTACTGATCCAAAAGGCAATGGGTTTGTGGCTCTCGGAAGCGTGTTTGATGGCATTGCCAGCAAAATTTTTGGTGGAAACCTGGCTCCGGGCACTGGCCAAGCCATGATTGGATTTGCCTTTGATGGCAATGTCAACAAGCTTGGTAATAATATTTGGCAGGCTTGGCAAGGAACTGCACTTTCCTTCGCTGACAAAGCGTTGGGCTTAAAGCCTGGCACTGCAGGGGTGATGTATCAAGGCATTGTAGGGTATCAGACCGCGCTGGCCAGCTATCGAGCGTCAGTCAACGCGGCTCTTGATGGGGTAATTGGGGCAGCTACTGCCGGAGATGCCGCAGCGTTTGACGCGGCGTTTAAATCGGCAGACAAACAACTTAACTCCGCCTCGCGCCAGCTTAAAACGCAAACTGCCATGCTCATTGCAACAGCCGTGAACTTTGTATTTGCCAAGCAAATTGCCCAAATTGAAGGGGCTTTGGGATTAAAACCTGGCACCCTAATGTATTTGATTCAGTACTTAATCCATCCAGACCCCATCAGCTTAGGATTGTTTATTTTCTTTCAGTTTTTTTGGGGCGGCTCCTCAACCAGCTGCGGCATTGATTTTTACCCACGGGGCAAAGGGGGCGGCACACCAGCTGATATTCTGGCTCTGCAAACCGCTCTTGGGTATCAAACAGCATCAACTCAGACAGTAATCACTCCAACGCAGAACAGCACCTCAGGAAACACTACAACTGCAAACCCAATTACCCAACTACAACCGCCAAAGCAATTTAATGGGCAGAATAACGATAGTTACCGCAAAGGCATTAAAGCAGGCGCTCAATATGAGGTTCGTCGTACTGTTGGTAACTTGTTGCTCATGCCAAAAACCACGCAAGACTTGAACCTAACTCCAACCCAAATCGGCACCTACAGTGTGGATGATATTAATCTGTTTGAGAAAATTTCGGTAGGTATTTATGGACCGAATGCCTCGCGGGGTAAACGGGGTCCTGGCTGGTCAGAAAAAATGACCGACCGAGTCCATTTGGGTTACTAAGAGAAATTTAAAATTAAGGAATAACACTATGACTTCTATGCGTCTTGATCTTAGAATAGTAATCCTGCTCTTGGTAATAATTATTGCCGGGTTGCTAGCACTATGGAAACCGTGGGAAAGCGCTACTACCGACACCATTACCGTTAACGGAGAGGGCACGATCAGTGCTGCGCCTGACCAATTTGTTTTCTACCCCACCTACCAAAAAAAAGCAGCCTCGTCCAAGGAGGCTATTTCACAGGTATCTGAAGTAGGAAATGGCGTGGTAACTAAGCTAAAAGGATTGGGACTGGCCGACTCCGATATTAAGACATCAGTGCAAAGTGGCCCCGGATATGACCCTGTACCACTCGATTCAACGAGCGTCAGTGACAGCCGCCCTATTCCAAGTAGCTCCAACACTGCCACCTATAGCATCACTGCTGCGGCACACACCAAAGAAGTAGCCCAAAAGGTACTTGATTACTTGGTTACCACGCCGGTCACATATGGTATCTCTCCTCAAAGTTCGTTTAGCCCCAACACCAAACACAAACTAGAAGCAGAAGCACGTCAAAAAGGACTCGCGGATGCTCACGAAAAAGCTGTCCAAACCGCCACAAGCTTGGGGGCAAGATTGGGTAAACTAAAATCGGCTTCAGATGTAACCCAAAAAGGAGGCCCTATCATGCTTGAAGGCAAAGTGGCACCAGCTGCATCGAGTCTAGATACTGCAACTACTCCAGTTCTGGAAACAGGGACTGAAGATCTAACATTTAACGTAACCGTGGTCTACCAAATCAAATAACATCCGCCTGGCGAATGTAGATACGCGTTATGGGATGTGGTGAGATACGTTCTAAAAATCGTTTTTTCCAGTACGGTAAACGGTTCTGGACCTCGGCCGCATGGCTGCTAGAAGGCACCGTAAGGGTCAGTACCCCGCTTTTATACCGAGTAGCGGTGAATAACCCATCTGAAAGAGCATTGATGTTGTGGCACACTACAGAGGCGAGCGCTTCTGACCCTAAATGATGGTCTTGCATGCGGTTTTGTAAGAGTGAATCTAGTTTGTCCATGGCCTTACTGTAGCGAAAAGTGGTTATAGAAAATAGTACTGGCCGCAACACAATGTTGCGGCCAGTCAGATCGGAATTAGATAGCGTTCGGGTTCTCAGTTACCGAACGGCAAGAAATGATGCCCATCAGGTTTATTTGACGGGAGGGATTGTTCATCCCTGTATGCGACAACCACGCATCGAGTAGCCCGAAGGCCATCTTTGCAGTGTGGCAGGTCCAATATGCGGTGAGTGCACTGCCGCCCTTGACCTTGGCAGGGTCATAGGACCGGTGCGGAACGAACTCGCAATGATTGCGGTCATACACGGACCTCCAGAGAGAAGCATGGGGGACAACGGCCCCGAAGTTTATGAGATACGACATGGGGAATTGTTTTATTCCCTATTCAGGGCACCTGCCATGGAGTAGCCGGGTGGCCACTTGTTTTGTGCAATGGCAGGTGCCTGATGTTGCGTAACCAAGTCGGGCCACGCTAGGGCCTCGATTGGCCAGATGAAACAACTTGCGATTATCGCAATATTCATCAGGAGCCTCCAGATCAGGAATGGGCACACGCCCCAGCGATTGTCCTTAGTTCACCAATGTATTAAACGCATTCATACGTTCACCCCCTCCCTTAGAATTAGTATCACAGGCACCCAAAGATCCAAAACGATCCATATTTTCGGCATTCGTGAGACTCTATTTTCGAGTATTAGGGTGCAGTGATAGTATCTATACTAACCAATTGTGCGTGGGAAAGTCAATTGATCAATCTGTAAGTAATAGCAAAGCGCCCGAGAGAAAAACCTCTCGGGCGCTTGTGTGCACCTCCTTTAGTGTAGAAAATGCCTGACTCCGGTGTAGACCATAGCGATCCCATACTTGTTGCAAACGTCAATGGTCTCTTGGTCTTTTTTGGAGCCACCAGGTTGGATGATAGCAGTGATGCCGTTTGCAATCGCCGTTTCCGGTCCATCTGGGAATGGAAAGAACGCATCTGAGGCCATAACAGCCTCTTTTGCCGTCTCACCTGCTTGCTCTACTGCCAGGCGTACTGATCTGACACGGTTCATTTGTCCAGCCCCGACGCCAATCACCTGCAAATCTTTGGTGAGTACGATGGCGTTGGATTTCACATGTTTGACCACGCGCCAGGCAAACAGCAATTCGACTATTTCCTCGTCTGTAGGAGCGCGATCCGTCACTGTCTGGAGATCTCGAGAGGTAACTACTTCCAAATCCCGATCTTGAACCAGTAGCCCACCGACAACAGGCTTATAGCTGACCGTCCGGGCTTTGGCGCGCCAATCTTCCAGATCTCCAACCTCTAACAGGCGGATATCGGCGCCCCATCCAGCACGGTTTTGCAGCATCTCCTGCGCTCTGATCTCGTACTCTGGCGCCACTATCACCTCGAAGAAACTACCCCTTTCAGCAATTGCAGCCGCAGTTTC
>OBEQ010925228.1_pt1 | contig 13158 bp, 13 predicted proteins | sample 1670901 | NCBI WGS metagenome assembly OBEQ01 (sample SAMEA104232315, study PRJEB22302) | groundwater metagenome | biome: forest; feature: aquifer; material: groundwater | place: USA | collected 2011-08-07 | depth 5.4 m
AACTCTTACTCATCTTGCGCCGATCGGGACCCAAGAGTTTCGGCGTCTCGGTCAAAAGCGGTTGAGGTTCGATCAACGTCTTTCCATAGAGATGATTAAAGCGCCGCACAATCTCCCGTGAAAGCTCGATGTGAGGGACCTGATCGGCCCCGACCGGGACCTTCTGACCGTTGTAGAGGACAATATCGGCCGTTTGCAGGAGCGGATATCCGAGGAATCCGTAGGTCGACAGATCGCGGTTCGAAAGTTCCTGCTGCATCTCCTTATAAGAGGGGACCCGCTCCAGCCAACCGACCGGGGTCAACATCGACAGGAGGAGATGGAGCTCGGCGTGTTCCTTGATATGCGACTGGACAAAGAGGACCGCCTTTGCCGGATCGAGCCCGACCGACAACCAATCGAGCAGGATCTCGTGGGTCGAGTCGCGCACGACCGACGGATCGGCATACTCCGTCGTCAGGCCATGAAAATCGGCGACAAAAAAGAAACAGTCGTACTCTTCCTGAAGCTTGAGCCAGTTTCTGAGGACGCCATGATAGTGACCGAGGTGCAGCTTTCCCGTGGGGCGCATCCCCGAAACGACCCGGGTTTTTTGAGGGACATGGTGAGCCTGTCGAACCATCATGGCAGCAATAACCCTGCTATCCAATAAACAGGAATGGTTAAATATTTGAAAAATCCGAGATAGAGCGCCGCGACCAAGATCAAAAAACCATAACGTTCAAGCTGTACGAAAATTCCCAGGTGACGCTCCGGCAAAATCCCCATCAAAATTTGGCTCCCATCGAGCGGAGGGATCGGGACGAGATTGAAAAACCCGAGCATCAGATTGAGAATCACCCCCGTCTGAAAGATTTGGGCGAGAATCTCCCCGGCCTGCCCTGTCGGAAAATTTCGGACCAGGAGATGGAGAAGCCCGGCAAAGACGAGCGCCAGGATAAAATTCGCGCAAGGACCGGCGCCCGCGACGTAAAGGTTCCCTCGCCGCCCGCCTCGGAGATTCCTGGAATCGACCGGCACCGGCTTCGCCCATCCGAAAAGCAACAACCCCGGCATCAGAAACATCATGAGCGGAAAAAGGACCGTCCCGATCCAGTCGATATGCGCGAGGGGATTCAACGTCATCCGCCCCATCATCTTGGCGGTCGGGTCCCCGAACCGATTAGCCGTCCACGCATGAGACGCCTCATGGAACGACAACGAAAAGAGAAAGACCGGAAAAAAAAGGGCAAAAAGGGCGAGGCGTTCCGACATTGGAGCCTTCTATCAAAGGGGGTGGTTTTAAGTCAATGAAGTCTAGGCCCTCGGGTGCTTTGAGACGATCGATTTTAAGTGGGTGAGGTTTAAGTGCGTGTAGATCTGCGTCGTTGAGATATCGGCATGGCCGAGCATCACCTGCACGCTTCGAAGGTCGGCGCCGCGTTGGATCAGGTGCGTGGCGAAGGAATGTCGAAGGACGTGGGGGCTGACCTTCTTTCGAATATCGGCCTGGCGGGTCATGTCTCCCAAAAGTTTCCAAAACATCTGTCGCGTCATCGCCCCTCCCCGGCGGGTGACGAAGAGCGCCTGGCTCGACTTCTTTTTCTGGAGGAGCTTGCGCGAGGTTTCGAGGTAGTCTTGAAGCGACTTGATCGCCGATCGTCCCAACGGGACAATCCGTTCCTTATTCCCCTTCCCGACCGTCCTCAAAAAACCTTTCTGCAGATTCAGATTATCGACCGAGAGCGAGACCAGCTCGGAGACCCGAAGGCCGGTCGCATAGAGGACCTCCAGCATCGTCCGGTTCCGGATCTTTTCCAGAGAGTCGCCGGGGGGAAGATTCAGGAGCCGTTCGACCTCCTCAAGCGTCAGGAATTTCGGAAGGGGACGGCCTCCCTTGGGAAGTTCCACTAATAAAGTGGGATTTTTCAAAACAATCTCTTCCGAGATCAAAAATTTAAAAAATCCCCGAACGGAGATGAGATGCCTCGACAGTGTCCGAGGCCCTCGCGCGCCGTCGGTGAGGGCAATGAGGTGATCGACAATATGGGAAGGGGTGACCGATTTCCAGGAATTGATCTTCTTTTTGATCAGGAACCCGACAAAGTCACGAAGATCGGTCGCATAGGCGGCGAGGGTGTTTTTCGAAAGCCCCTTCTCGACCTTGAGAAAATCGAGGTACTGTTGAATTTCGGATTCCAATGCTTGAGAAATAACACTACAGGCGGTTGATGTCCATTTTCCTCGAAATCGGTCCGGGCCGCGGCGACTTTCTTTTCTGGTTGGCAACGGAGCACCCTGATGTCGAGATCGCCGCCATTGAGTATAAAAAGAAGAGATACGACAAGCTCGTCGGACGGCTCGAAAAAAGAGGACTGACCAACGTCAAGCTCTACTGGGGCGATGCTCGAATCGTCCTTCTGCAAGAATTCGCCGAAAAGAGCCTCGATAAGATCTTCGTCCTCTTCTCCGATCCCTGGCCGAAAAAGCGTCACGCCAAGCATCGGCTCTTTCAGGAGGTATTTGCAGAAGACCTCGCCCAGGTCCTCAAGCCCGGCGGCCAACTCTTCATCGCCCACGATGACCCGAACTACATCGCGCAGATCCGGGAAACCTTCGACCTCTTTCCGAACCTCTTCACCTACTCCGACGAAGGGGTCGATTTCCTGACCTTTTACGCCGATAAATGGAAAAAAGAAGGCCGGACGCTCCGATCGTTTTCTTACCGACGGGCATAAAAAAACGCTGCAACCTCGATCGATTGCAGCGTTTTTTCGTTTTTGAAGCCGGTTATTTCTTGATGGCTTTTTCCACGGCTGCGGGAGCGGCTGCCTTTGTTTCTGTCTTCACTTCCTCTTTCTTTGCCTCGCCGGCGGGAATCGCTTCGGCCTTTACCTCGGTCGCGGGGGCCGTTCCCTTGGCCGCTGCCTCCTCCTTCACCTCTGTCTTCACCGCTGCGGGGGCGGCTGCCTTTTTTGCTTCCGCTTTCGGAGCCTCGGCCATCACCGGGGTGGCCAAACCTGCCGTCAAGAGACCGCTCGCTAAGAGCGCTGCGAATACCTTCTTCATATATTCCCCTTTCTTAGGGTGCCGTCAGGCACCGGTTGTTGTTGAGTTGCCGGGTGGGAGCTAGCAGATTCCTTTTCATTTTGGAATAGAAATTTTCATCGGGTTCAGGGGGTCTCCATGAGGGTCCTTCTTGACAATTTCCGCCTCTTGCTGAGATAAAGTCCTCACCATGGCCGAAGCCGCTCCTCAACTGGAAGAATACGCCGTCAGCGAAGAGTGTATCGCTTGCGATGCTTGTTGTAACGACTTCCCCGACATCTTTAAGATGAATGCCGATCATACGCGGGCGATCGCGTTTGCCCCATCGACGGCGGGAAAATTCAACCCGTGGGACATCATCTATGACTGCCCGGTCGATGCGATCTCTTTGATTAAAGGAGAGCTTCCGCCGCCGCCACCGAAGAAGCCGAAGCCTGGACAAGAGGAGGCCCCTCCTCCCAATCCGGCCGACCTCGTCGACAACCGTCCTTGGGAGATTCGTTGGGCCGAGGCACAGGCACGAGGTCCTGAATCGTATTGGGAACGGATGAAACGCTACGGCCAGGCCTCGACGATCGAGGAAAATCCGACACAATACCTGCTCCGTTTCGCCCTTCCCGAGTGGGTCCCCGATCATCCGCTCAAATATAAATGGAATCTCCCGCAGAAGATGCCGGATTATAAATTCGAGGTCCGGTTGGACCAGAGCGGCAAGAAGCTCTATCTCAAGGCCTGGCTGGAAGATCAGCGGGTCAAACGCTTGAGCGGCGTCGTCAATTCCTTCCCCGATCGTTTTCTTCGGGAAATGGAACTCCCGATCCCGTGCAAAGAGATCAAGCAGAACTACAATCCGAAGGACAAGGTCCTCGATATTATCATCGACAAAGCGCTTCAATAAGCGTGCTCATTGATTCTCACGCCCATCTTTTCTTTAAAGATTATCAAGAAGATCTCGACTCGATCCTAACCCGTATCCAAGAGGCCGGGATCGGGCAACTCATTAATGTCGGCACCGATCTTGAGACGAGTCGACAAGCAATCCTCTTTGCGGAAAAGCATCCCTGGATCTTCGCAGCCGTTGGAGTCCATCCCCATGATGTCGCAAAAATGGCCGATGACGATTTCTCGGTTCTTAAAGAGCTGGCCAAACATCCGAAGGTCGTCGCAATCGGCGAGGTGGGGCTCGATTATTATTACGAACATTCCCCCAAAGAGATTCAGCAAAAAAGATTAAGGGAGTTCGTCCACCTCGCACGCGAGGTCGATCTTCCTCTCATCCTTCATTGTCGCGACGCCTTCGAAGACTGTTTCAAGATCTTAGATGAAGAAAAGGGCTGGGAGCATCGCGGGGTCTTTCATTGTTACACCGGAGACCTCCAGACGGCGAAAAAGATCGTTAAGCATGACGGCTGGTATGTCTCCTTCTCCGGCATCGTCACTTTTAAGAAAAATGTCGAATCGCTCCAGGAGGCTGCCCGAAAAGTCCCCGCTGAAAGGATTTTGGTCGAAACCGATTCCCCCTTCCTCGCCCCCCTCCCCCACCGAGGCAAAAGAAACGAACCGGCCTACGTCCGGCTGGTGGCTGAAAAACTGGCGGAACTGCGAGGGATCTCTCTTGCGGAGATTGAGACAATCACGACATCAAACGCCCAAAAGCTTTTCCAACTTCCCTAAGACTCGGTCATTTATCGCAACTTCTTTGACCTGCTTCCGATGAATGATCAATGAGCGTGTGTTTAAATAAAATCAGTCCCCCTTTTTATGTCCCTGTCATGACCGGGGTGGCCAGCTTGACGGCGGGCCGCTATGGAGAGACCTCGGCCGAATTCCCCGAATTGATTTGGCAAGGCATTGATCTTTTGGACGATCACGAAAGGCTGCGAGAAGTCGTTGAAGGATACCATCGGACCGGATGGATACCTCCCGGAATTTTGGTCGATTTTAAGGGGCTCACCGATCTCCTGAAAAGGATCTCACAAAACGAGCCTGGTTTCGATCCATTCGATCCCCTCCGAGCCCCTTTGTTGGCTGGAGCGGTTGTGATGTCGTCGCAAAACGCTTTTTATAAGTTAAATACCCCGGTGGCGCTCGGCGGAACGATCGATATGACCGGAACGACGGCCCGAAAGGTCACGGGAAGAATCGCCCATCGATCAACACCGCATTACTCCCGGGGCCTATCCGTTTTTCCAAGACCGGTCGACAGCTCCAACTTGACACCGACCAAAATCGTACAGGTCCTGGAGGCGATTGGACAGATTGAAAAATGGAGGATCGAAATCGAAACACGGCTCCGGGAATGGGAATACCCTCCTTCGCAGAAAGGAGGAATTTTCTTGTCGATGGGTTCGGATACGGCGGGCCGTTTGGCCCTGATCACTGATTTGGAGCTGGTGCGTCTCAACCTTCCGACACGCATCGCGATAGCGGTCGCCCATTCTCCCGCCGAAGTCAAAGGATCGGACGCCATCGAAAACAGAACTCATGCTTCAGCCATCGCGGCCGATGAAAGGCTTCCTTCCGGAGTCTACGCACCGATCGGCTCTCAGATCCATCCAGGAGCCGATCTGGTCAAAACCTTCACCAAACCTTCGGAGGGCGGCAGCTATTTCAGGAGCTATGGCGAGCTTTTGGGAAGAGTGCGCTTCCCGGCGGACCCGACCGAGCCCATCGACTGGAATCAAGGGGCATTGGCGGCCCGAAAAGAAATTCGGGGTCAAGGCCATGTGGTCCTCTCCCGGTGGAAAGACTTTCAGGACGCCCCCAAAGAGATGGGCTACATCGAACATCTGGTCGCCGGGCGGGAGACACCGATCGGGGTTTTTCGATCTGCCCTAAACCGGATCAAAAAGCGGCTGAGCCCTTCCACTCAAGGGGCCCTGGTCATTTATGGGAGATTTTACTGGAGAGAAGATATTCACGAATACGCTCACGCTTCTTCCCAGTTTCTGTTCGAATTTCAGCAACTCCTCAGAGAGGCGAAAGAAGCGGGCATCCTCATCTATACCGTCTCCCGAAAGACGGCGACCGCTGTCAATCGGCGCCGTGAAAGTTACGAAACGCTCACCCATCAGGATTTCATCCGGGATCCGCTAAAGTTGCTCCCCAGATTTTTTTCCTACGAAAGAGGGAGCGATAAATTAGCCTGGTTGCTCCGTTATTATACGCCGGAACACGCCGCGGAATTGATGTCTGAGAATCTCGCGGGAGAATTACCGATACTCAAAAGATTTCCCCAAGATCTCAGGAAAAGAGGATATCCATGGAATAATCCGGCTCGCGGCAATGCGGTCGTCGTTTCATTTCTTGGAATGGGACCCGATGTCTTTCGGGATGCGGTCGATTCCTTTCCTCGTAAAGGCTACAAAGGCCGTCTTTACGTCTATGGATGGGGGGACGGAAATCTCCCCTTCGAGGCGGATAATATCCATGAACTCTTGGTTGAAGCGTTGCAGTCCGATGATCTCCCGTCTTATCTGCATCCTCTCAGAGACCATTTGTCATGGACGGAAGACTGGAAGCTCGAGAAAATCCCGAAAAATCTCTTGAGCCGGGACGAACATGAAGTCACCCTCCTTCGTCTCGTCACCGAAGCCTTACTCGATTTGTCGCCCGATGAAAGAAGCCGGCTTCTTTCGGGCTACGGAGTCAGCCCGGAGCGATTCGAGAGTTTTAGACACGCCCCGATTCATACGCCTCCGCTGCCCGAAGGAATCCCGCTCCGCATTATCGAGGATCATTTTCATTGTTTTATCGATGAGATGGCCAAACGGGTGATCAAGGATCTGCTGATGCATGCCAACCCGATGTTGAGGGAACTGGGTCGGGCGGTCGATCTCGGAGTGAAGGTCGTCATGCGAACTCAGGCATTTAACAGCAATGCCGATCTCCTTCTCTACGAACTCGGACAGATGTCTTATGCGATCGGCGTTCGAGACGAGGTTAACCGCTCCTGGATGAGAGGAATTTTTGTTCCGGTCTAAAGATCGAGCAGTTTCTCCAACTTCCCTAAAATTTCTTTCGGACTCTTTCTTTGCCGTCGCTCTTGAATCGACTTTTGGACCACCGTCCTCAAGACCCGGCCGGCTGATTGGAATCGTTCTTGGACGATGGCGAAGATTTCCTGTTCTTTCTTTTCAGCCCCTTTTTTTAGAAATCGAGCCGGGTCGTCCCTTTCGGCTTCCCAAGACCGAAACCGATAGGGAGTGAAGAGAATCGGATCGGAGACCTCGGTGACCAAAGTGATCAATTTTCCGAACTGCCGATTCGAAGAATCCCGCACTCCCCGTCCTATTTCCCAAACAGTCTGATCCAAAGAGAGGACCTCCCTCCCCCGGAGCGCCTCCAGGGCCGACTGTTTTGCGTCGCGCAGCGGGGCCGGAGGGAAAGAGACCAGCGTTTCGAAAAACCGATGGGAATTCGAAACCAGATGGCTCATCGTCCCGAAGAATCCCTTTTCTTTCGCCCCCCAGGAAAAATAGGCCCGGAGGCCTCGGGCGGCAAAGGCCGGCGTCATCTGCCCGGCGTGATAGGGGTTGTGAAGATCCTCCAAATAATGAAAGGCCCCGGCCAGGAATCGCCAACCCCAATAGGGCTCACCGACGTCAAAGGCTAAAAGAGAAAGTTGTTCGTAGATCTCGGCCCGTCGCGTCGCCTCCCCGACCGATCGAAACGGAAACCCGAAGGTATTGATCGGATCTTTGACATTGAAGGGGGGCTTTTCGATATGTCGGAAGGCCTGAGTATCGGGACCTTTCGTCACCCCGAACCATTTCTGGTCGGGAGAAATCAGAGGAAGGTCTTGGTCGCGCCCGTCGTCCGGGTCGATCGAATAAAACGTCAGGATCTCTAAAGGGGAAAGCGTCGGCCGCTTCAAGACCGATTTTTCCTTGTGGTCGAGATCGATCGCGGGATTGATCTTGAGAAAATGGGAAAAGGCCTCTTTCGTTTTGAATCCGTCGATTTTGTTCAGGAACGATTGAAGGGGACGAACTTCACAAGGCTCGATCAAACCCCACTCGGGAGCGACCTCTTCCAGCGCAAGACGGGTGATGATCTGGTGATCCGCTTCGTCCCAGGCATGGGCGGCCTTTGGAAAAAAAAGCGCAAGAATCAGAAAAAAAGCGACGGTCATGTTTTTAATTTCCTTTCGATCCGATCGACGATCTCCTCCTCGTGCCGCCGGTTGTCAATCTCATTCCATTCCCAGAGAAGCCCCGGACTCGTGATGTTGATCTCCGTCAACTTTCCGTCGATCAAATCGAGGCCGGCAAAGAAAATGCCGTTCTTTTTCAGAAAAACCCCCACCTCCTGACAGAGTTCCTTCTCTTGAGAAGTGATCTCAGTCGCCTGCAACCTCCCGCCGAGGTCGGGGTTCGTGATAAATCCCCCCTCCGGAGGAAATTTGAGAAGCGCCCCCCACGCTTCTCCGTCGATCATGAAGATCCTTTTTTCACCTTCCGTGGCAACTTGGGGCAAAAAAGCTTGGGCCATAACCGGCTGTTCTCCGATATTGACGGTTTCACCCCACCCGATTTTTCTGACCCCCTTGCCGGCAAAGCCGTCCAGCTCCTTTAAAACCGCTCGGCCCCCTTGGGAGTCGACAAAGGCGGCGATCTCTTGTGGATTGGAACTCACGATCGTCGGCGGAATGAAGCGCGGAAACTGAAAAATAGAAAGTTTCTCATTCCAATCACGAAGCGCCTGAGGGTGATTGATCACCCAAACGCGATCCGCAGCCAGGGAGAGGAGATGGGTCGCGGTGAGATACGCAAGATCGACCGGGGGATCTTTTCGCATCAGGACGAGGTCAAAGTGGTCGACAGCCACCGGGGAAGTTGTGTGGGCCGGATGAAAAGTAAAATAAGGCTCTTTCTCCAGGACGGTGACACGCCTCGAATGAACGGCCGGTCGGCCGTTAAAAAACAAATCGCTTGGATCGGCGTAATCGATGAAATGTCCCCGTCGCGCGAGGGTCAGGAGCAAAAGATGAGAAGTATCCTTTTTAAATGAATAGGGCTGAAAAGGATCGAGGATCGCTAAAACCTTCAATCTCATATTTTCCGGTTTTAGAGAATGATATGCCCCAGGAATAGACTCGCCGTCGTGAAATAGATGACGAGGCCGGTCACGTCGACCAGGGTCGCCACCAGAGGGGCCGAGGCCGCCGCCGGGTCGAAGCCGAGACGTTTCAGGAGTAGCGGAAGGGTTGCCCCGGCGATCGTCCCCCAAAGAACGACGCCGATCAGGCTCAACGCGACCGTCAGTCCCACAAAGACAAAATGCTCACCGTAAACTTTTGTCTTCCAGGGCCAGAGGAGGATGCGGGTCAATCCGATCGTCCCGAGGATCCCCCCCAAGACCAGACCGGTAGAAATCTCCCGAAAGAGGATCTTCCACCAATCCCGAAGCTGGATCTCCCCCAAGGCCATCGCCCGGATGACGAGCGTGCTCGCCTGTGAACCTGAATTGCCTCCGCTGCTGATGATGAGCGGAATGAAAAGCGCCAAAACAACCGCCTTGGCGATGGAATTTTCATAAAATCCCATGGCGGTGGCGGTCAACATCTCTCCGAAGAAAAGAAGGACCAGCCAACTCGCCCTTTTGCGGATCATCTTGAGAAAACGGATCTTGAGATAGGGTTCGTCGAGGGCCTCGGAACCTCCGATCTTCTGGATATCTTCCGTCGCCTCTTCGCGCACGACGTCGATGATGTCGTCCACCGTCACGATCCCTTTCATATGCCCGGCGTCGTCGACGACGGGGATCGCCATGAGGTCGTGATGGGCAAAGAGACGACTCACCTCTTCCTGATCCATTTTTTCCGAAGCGGTCACCAACTCCGTCTTCATCACCTCTTGGACCTTCTTTTCCGGTTGGGACGACAAAAGCTCTCGAAAGGAAATAACCCCGACCAGGTGTTGTTCGGAATCGAGGACGTAGGCATAATAGGTCGCCTTCGTGTGTTCTTGAGTCTGTTTTCGAAGGTAGCTGATCGCCTCATCCACGCTGATATCGGGACGCAGACGGATATAACGGGGGTTCATCAACCCCCCGGCCTCGTCCTCCGCGTAGGCCAAGAGGGCCACCACTTCCCTGTGGGTCGAATCATCCAAGAGGTTCAAAAGAAATTCGCGCTGATCGGCGTGCGCCCGTTGGATCACGTCGGCCGCGTCATCCGGGGCGAGCAATCTCATCAAGAGTCGTCGTTCCCTCTCGGAAAGTCCCAGGATGATTTCGGCTTGGTCCTGGGCGTTGAGGCCCAGAAAGTATTCTTCGGCCTCCGTTCGGTCGATCGCCTTGAAACCCTCCAGACGGTCGGCATCAGCCAGGAGCGCCCAGGCCTCTTTCAGGTCTTCCCCGGAAAGTTTTTCCCGAAAATAACTGGGACGTCGGCGTGTCATCGAAATTCAAACCTCACGGTCAACCCCTCCTGATGGTGAAAGACGAGTTTGATGCCGCTGATCTTCGAGATCCGGAGACAAAGATTTAATCCGATACCGATCAAAGAAGAATCGGCCTCGCCGCGATTCAAGGCCTCCATAAAGGAAGCGGGAAGTCCCGGCCCCGCATCGGAAATTTTCAAATAAACCGTCTTTTCTTTTTTTGAGAGGGCCAGGGTGCATCGGGTCTCCTGAGGGGTATGATACCTCACGTTGCGGATGAGGTTGTCAATAAGAGGATAGAGAAGTTTGGGATCCGCAAAAACCTCAAAGGGTCCCTCTTCTCCTATCTCCAGCCCGAGCGGCCGCCCCAACGTCTTCTCCCAGTTGTCTTGATGTCGCGAAAGCCACGGACCCAGATCCAAGACACTCGGGTGAAAGGCGGGAGACTCCGTCTCTCCGATTTGAAGAACGGTCGTAATAATGCCCGACATTCTTTGTATTTCCTCCAGAGAACTCTGCACCACCCTGGCGTAATCCTCGCGAGCGGCCCCTTTCTGAGCCAAGATTGTTTCCGCCTCTCCCTGCAAAATCGTGAGAGGGGTTCTCAATTCATGGGCCACGTAACGGCTCATTTTACGAATCTGATGCACCGTCGCCTGAATTTTCCCCAAAAGGGTGTTAATGCCGCGGGTGATCCCTTCCAGATAAAGCCCGGCCGCATCCATCTTCAGAGGCTGCCGTTCTTCCAAGTGGTCCGGATCCATCGATTGAAGATAGTCGGAAATAGAGACAACCGGTTTCAAAAGGTGCCGCGATAAGCGCCGGGAGACGATGAGGGAAAGCGCCATGAGACCGCCGAGAAGAATGAGGCTGCGCCACCAAAGGCTCGCCAGGATCTCCGAATAAGGAGGAAGCGGCATCACGACCTGAAGGTAATAGGGCCGGTTCTTTCCTTTTCCCAGATAAGGAAGGACAAGCCCCTCATAACGGCGAAGTCTTCCCTCCAGAGTTTCGAACAAAGGCTTGGTCACGATCGGTTCCAGATGATCGGGAAGTTGATCGTAATCCAAACCGACGGTCGTAAAAACAAGCTGACCTTCCTGATTGTAGATTCGAACGATCTTGTCCACCTTTTCCATCTGCAACGCCTCCTCGATGAAGAGATTCAGCGGTTCAAAATCGTCCAGCGCTTCAAAATCGGAAATCCCCAGGGAGATCAGAGAAGTCGTCGCCGCCTCCAGTTGACTCCGAATCGATTCGCGGTGCGTACGAAAAAGAAGAACGCCCGCCAGAAGGACCGCGGCCAGCGTCGCACAGGCGGTCATCATCCAGATGGTCAGCGCGATTTTCGTCGGCAGGGACGGTTTCATGGTTCTCCCAACCAATAACCGACGCCGCGCCGGCTCTGAAGGAGCGGTGTAAAGCCCTTGTCCAACTTGCTGCGAAGGCTCGCGATCGTCACCTCGACGACGTTGCTCTCGGGATAGTGATTCAAATCCCACACCTGATTGAGAAGTTCCATCTTGGAAAAAACACGACCCGGATGGCGCGCCAAGAGGCACAATAATCGAAATTCTTTTCCGGTCAGGTCGATTTTTTTATTTTGACGTTCCACGCGTTGCTTTTCGAGATCGATCGTCAAATCCCCCCCAGTGGTCCATGAGGCCCCTTTGAGGGACGCGCCCTGCAAGTCTTTACGCCGTGTCAACGACCTCACGCGGGCGATCAACTCCGAGACATGAAACGGTTTTGACAAATAATCATCGGCCCCTTCCACAAGACCTCGCACCTTCTCCTCCACCTCCGCCAGGGCGCTGAGAATGAGAATGGGAGTCGCCGGGGCATCTTTTCGGACGACGGAAAGGATATCGAGAGAATCATGCCTCTCCAAGAGACGGTCCAAAACAAGGATATCGTAACGGTTCGTTTTGAGCGCCGTGAGCAAATCGGGAAGAGAGGCGACCTCGTCGACGATCATCGCCGCCGCCTCCAAGGCCTGTTTGATAAAACGCCGGACCTTCGTCTCGTCTTCCGCCAGGAGAACCTTCATAAGGCGCCCAAACTACAACGTCGGGACCGATTTTCAAATGAAGAAAATTTAATATTCGGTTCAGCAAGGATTCATCCGTCTCCTTTAGAAAGAACGGATAAAGGGGGTGATTGTTATGAAGAAGATATCCACACTCGTGATCGTTGCCGCTGTTTTGACCATGGCGTCAACATCCGGTTATGCAGGGAAAAAAGAGGCCCATCCCGCTTGCAAAGGAAAAAAGGGAACGGAATTGGCCGATTGCATCAAGGCTGAAAAGGCGAAGGCCGAGACGAAAAAGGCTCCCGCCGATGCCGGAAAGTAGTATTCTCCAAGTCATAGAAGGCCCCGCCCACCGATCGGTGGGCGGGGCCTTTTCTATTGAACAAATCAGTTATTTTCTTTAAAGACCTTCTCTCCGGACCATGGTTCCCCTCGTCCAACAGATGCTTTCCGGCGATCGTCTCGCCCTCTCCCGACTGATCTCGCGCGTTGAGGCGCGGTCGAAGGATCTCGTCTCGATCATGTCGCAGGTCCAAGAGCGGTGCGGCAAGGCCGCTAAGATCGGTGTGACCGGCCCGCCGGGAGCCGGAAAGTCGACGCTCGTCGACCGGATCGTCGCCCATCTGCGAAAATCAGATCCTCCCAAAACAGTCGGCGTCATCGCCATCGACCCTTCGAGCCCTTTTTCGGGGGGGGCGGTCTTGGGCGATCGAA
>OBEQ012109217.1_pt1 | contig 13158 bp, 7 predicted proteins | sample 1670901 | NCBI WGS metagenome assembly OBEQ01 (sample SAMEA104232315, study PRJEB22302) | groundwater metagenome | biome: forest; feature: aquifer; material: groundwater | place: USA | collected 2011-08-07 | depth 5.4 m
GATTCCTGCTGGCTCCATTCCTGCGCTCGGCCCGAATTTTGGGAATGCTCACCCTGATTCTTCTGCTGATCGCTTTTAACCTGACGCTTCGGGGGATGGTCCAGCAGTCGGCCTCCTCGCCGCTGTTTGGCGGGATGTTTTTCCAGGACCGGTTCGCCCGCTTCTTTCAGATCGGCATCCTGGCGGCGATGATGTTGGTCACGTTGGGCGTGATGGGCTATGCGCGGGAACAGTTTCGCCGGCGCCGGGAGGTTTACGCCCTGCTGCTGCTGATCACCGTCGGGATGCTGATCCTGGTCGGAGCGAACAATCTGGCGCTGATCTACGTCGGGCTTGAAACGATCTCCATTCTCTCCTATCTTTTAACCGGCATGCTTCGGCGGGAGTCCCTCTCAATCGAGGCCGGCCTCAAATATTTCCTCTTCGGGTCGCTGGCGACCGGCGCTTTTCTTTACGGCCTCTCTCTTCTTTACGGGCTGACCGGCGCCATGGATCTGCCGACGCTGGCCCTCCAGTTCCCGAAGGCGATGGGGCAGGCCCCGGCGTTGGGCGCGGTGATTCTCTTCCTGCTGGTGGCCGGGTTCGGCTTCAAGATCGCGCTGGCGCCGTTCCACATGTGGGCCCCGGATGCGTACGAAGGAGCGCCCACCCCGATCGCGGCCTTCATCTCCGTCGCACCCAAGCTGGCCGGCTTCGCGATCCTGGCCCGCCTGCTCCTGACCGGCATCTCGGCGCAGGTTGCGCTCTGGCCGGTCCTGCTGGGCGTCCTGGCGATCCTGACGATGACCGTCGGCAACGTCGTGGCGCTGGCGCAGACGAACGTCAAGCGGCTGCTGGCCTACTCTTCGATTGCGCATGCCGGCACGATGGCGATCGGTCTGGCGGTGGCGACCCCGCTCGGTTTGACCGCGACGCTTTATTACCTGATCGCTTACGCGCTGATGAACATGGGAGCGTTTCTTGGGGTGATCGCCGTCGGCAATGCCACCGGCCGCGAGGACTTGGGCGCATTCAACGGCCTCAGCAGTCGGGAACCGTTCCTGGCCCTCATGATCGCGCTGTCGTTTCTCTCGCTGGCCGGCGTGCCGCCGCTGGCCGGGTTCTTCGCCAAGATGTGGATCTTCGGCGCCGCCTTGAAATCCGGCGCGGTCTGGCTGGCGGTGATCGCGGCGGTCAACAGCGTCATCTCCCTCTTCTACTACATGAAGGTGGTCAAAGCGATGTATCTGGACCCGGCGCCTGCCTCCTCCGCCCCAATGCCTCGTTCCCGCACCCTGCGGTTGGGCCTCATCCTATGCACCGTCGGCCTCCTGCTCATCGGCCTCTTCCCCGGCCACTGGCTCCTCATTGCCGGCAGCTCTCTGCCGATCCCGGTCCACGCCGGCGACCTCCCCTGGCTCCCTGTCCGCTAAATCCCCTTAATTCTTGTAAAAGACAGTTTAAAATGAGCATATAAATGAATTAATGAGTACATCTATATGTATTTTTATATACATCTTTATTGAAAAAAGTGGTGGAGTGAGGTAAGCTTGCGATGGGAGGAATTCAGGATGGATTATCGGGTTGCGCAAGAAGATCTGATGGAAACCTTGGCTCTTTGGGACGAATTGATGACGGACCGAGGGCCGATTCATCTGATCGCGTGCGGGGGAACGGCGCTCACGCTGCTGGGCTATAAAGAGTCCACCAAGGATGTGGATTTTCTGGTTCCGGTTGAGAAAGAGTATCAGCGGCTTATTCGGTTCTTAAGACAAGCGGGTTACCAGAAGGTCACCGGTGACGGCTGGAAGCGTCCAAACGAAAACGCCATTTACGATCTTTATTGCGGCAAAAGAATTTACGTGACCGAACTGTTGACGTCTCCCCTTTCGAAAGGAGGCCATCGAAAGATTCGTCAGTGGAAAAGGATTTGTCTCGGGGTTCTGAACCCAGCGGACCTCGTCATCTCCAAACTGTTTCGAGGGACTCAGGTCGATTTCCAAGACTGCACCACTTTAGTCCAACGGGAGAAGATGGATTTTAATCGCCTGGAAAAACGTTACCGGGAAACGGCCAAGTACGACGTCAGCGAAGATCGATTGTTGAAAAACTGGAACATTTGGTCTCAGCGGGTAAGGAAACAATGAATAAAGTGTCTCGGAGTCAACTGTTTGAAGGACTGGCCCGCTACGGATATTCTTTCCGGCGGCCGGCGCCTCCCTCTGCCGGTGAAGCGTTGCTCGAGCAGCTTGTGAAACAGAAAGATCCGCGACTCCTGGAATCCTTTCCAGTGGTTTTCCTTAATCTTCTGGAGGAAAAAGAAACTCTCGAATGGGAGCTGTTCCGATGGGATCCTTCCCGGAAATTGTCAGGAGTGCAGCGGAAACGTCTGGCGACTTTGCTTGCGTTAAGCTACCTGCTTTTCGAGTTATTTGGTCTGGATCAGGCGCATCTTCAGCGGACGCAAAAGGTGCTTTCCAAGCTTTCGAACTGGAAAAAAGAGGTGGAGTTATTAAGACCTTCTTTCCAGGGAGGCGGAGAATTTCAGTTGCGGGAAGGGGTCATGCTTTCCCTAGAGCGGGTGAAGACACAGTTTCGTCAGTATGCGCTCTTAAATCCTCCATCCGAGGCGGTCCAGAAAAGACGGGAAGAGTTGGAACTGGAGCTGCTTCTCTCGGAGCTTTTTACTCCTCGCCAGAAAGAATTGCTTGTCAAGCGTCAAACAGGCGAGCCGTTTACCAAGACCGAGCGGGAATATTTCTACCGGGTTGTCCGCAAGCGCCTGAAAGCTCTTGCCGATGAGAGGCTTCATCAGTTCGCCCGTTCGCTCGTGATGAAGTAGCCGGTAATTTAGGCGGCTTGCGAGCGGGCGAGCTGTTCCTCGAGGCCCGAAGCGTCGATCTGTTGCAGGACCAGCGGCGAAACGCCCATTGCCTCCAGAATGAACCGGAAGGCCGCGTCGGCGGCCAAAGGAATCACCGCCATGCTCCGAGGCAAAACGTGTTGCAGGTAGCCGGCCAGCTCGACATCCCCGACAACGGTGACGCGGTCGGCCTCCGGGATGCCTAACAACCAAGTGGTCAATTCCACCCGATTGAAATCATCGATCACCTGAACGTCAGGATTGAGTCCTCGAAGGCGATCGGTCCACACTTTCCCGACTCCAAAAAAGACCATCCTTTTCAGGAGATCCGGAGATGCCCATGTGACCAGTTCCTCCAGACCGGCCCGGGTTTCAAGGGCCGCATAGCCAAAGACGGCAATTCCCGGCCCTTGGACTCCTTCCGATACCTGCGCGACCTGGTTTCCGGCAAGATATTTTTTAAGAGAAGCAGCGCTGTCCTCCGCACCGAGTTTCGCCAGCCTTTGAAGCTGGGCAGCGGCTTCTTCCTCAGTGGCGGGGTAGGTCCTCTGGAGAGGCATTTGAAGAGGATCGCGAAACTCCCGTTGCCACAGCGCTGGGATGCGGGCCTGCAGCTCCGGAAGGGTCGGTGCCTTGGTGCCGACCGGCCCGAAAAGCTGTTCCACAATCCAGTGCTCGGACACTTGATGTGGACTGGCAGGATTCGGGGTCGAACGGGCCAAATAAATCTGATGCAGTTTCTCGTACAAGATTTCAGGATGGGGTCCCAGCAGTTCGCGCAGATCCGCTCGCAGCTCGGCAAGGAACGAAGAGCGAAATTTTACCGAGAACTTCAGAAAAAGTGGTTTTAGTTGTGCCTCCCGCAATGGGTTTCCCGAAAGCATAAAGCTCCTTCCATCGTAAAGATGGCTGAGTTCTTCATCGGCAGCCCTTCTAAAGAATGCGATCTGTTCTGGGACGCCGTCCAATAGTGGCGAGCTGAATACTCCCGGGAAAAGACTGTAAGCCGCGCTGAGTAAAACAAAACCGGCCCCCAACGACATCAGGGTGGGATGGTTGTCAGAGAGGGCTCCAACGAGGAGGCTGTTGATCCCAAGATAGGCGAGGCCGAGCCTTGCACGAGGGCTGCCGATAAATTCCGGAGAGGGACTGCGTGCGCTGAGTCTGGGGTGCTGAATATAACCCGTACCCAGGACATCGTCAGCGTATCCGCCGAAGTCGACACCAATGTTGAGCGACTTGCCTTGATGGTCATGTTGAACGGCCCCTTTCATCGAGTGAATGTAGGCAAGAGGATAGATCTTAGATCGGTCTGCATTTTGATACAGCTCATACCCGATGGCAGGAAAAAGAACCGCTCGTTTAAGTTCTGTCGGATTGGACGGCTCCGTGATGACCAGTGCCAGCCCTCGCGGAAGCAGAATGTACGCCTGGATCCACGGAATGAGATTTGTTTGGAGGAAATACATACTGCTGCTGTTTTTTAAGGATTGGAGCGTTTTTTGCAGGGACTGAACGATGTTTTTATCGGATCTTTTAGCGGCATCCGAAAGAAGCACACCGCACAGGCGGTTCATGAGTTCCTGACGCTTGGGCGGCGAGAGGGTTGCCGGGCGGAAGAGAAGCGGGATCACAAGTTCCTCCAGAAATCGCCGGATCTCTTGGGGCACCTGCGCGGCAAGGGCCTCATCGGAGAAATAGAGCCGGCCTGAAAAATCCCTCTCGGTCTCCTCTAATCCCGCCGGTGTTGCTGGCTCTTTCGGAGTCCGAGGAATCTTCCTGGCGGTCACTGATGTGCCGGCAGGGGCCATCGGTCGCAAATCAAAGACCAGGGCCGGATTTCCTAAAACGGCAACGTCGTTTTCTCGAAGGGCTTTGAGATGGTCAAACACGCTGGCGAGGCCAGATTCAGGTTTTTCGATCACCTGCACGTCGCGATTCCATTGCTTGAGTTTTTCAGCTTCCTTTTTTCCGACCCGGAAGAAGAGGATTCGTCTCAGGAGGGCCGGATCTGGGGAGTTTTTCAGCCATTCTTGCAGGAAGTCCAGGAAGTCCATGTCGCGCAAAACTTCCGGGCCCAGCACGGCGATTCCGGATTGTGGAATCCATCTCCGAATCTGCTTCGAAGTTCTGACGGCGGAGACCAGTCGTTGCATCTGGGTCTCCGCCTCCGCCGGGGTGGCCGGATAAATCCGCGCAAGCTGCATTTCAAGAGGGTCCATAAACTCCCGCTGCCACAAGTTCGGAGCTCGATCTTGCAGTTCTGCAAGGGTTGGTATCGTGGAACCAAAGAGTTGTTGTACCAGCCACCGTTCGGATAAGTGATGAGGATTTTTCGGATCGAGAGGTAGTTTATCTTCAAAGGTTCGGATCAATTTCTGGCGCAAATGTTCAGCGCCATCTCCCACGAGACCCCGCAGATCCGCCCGAAGCTCGAGAAGCTTAGACATTCGGAGCCGCCAGGGTAAAACTAAAGCATCTTCCTGAAAACGCCCCGACGGCTTCAAAAGCTTCCAGAAGGATCTATCGTTATCGTAGATATGGGACAATTCTTCACCCGAGGTTTCTCTTAAGCGGCCTGCAATAAGAGTTGCCGTCTCTGTTTTTTCTATCGTATTTTGTAGGCAGACGTAACCTGTTCCAAGAAGCAAGTCGGCTGTTCCCAGATGGGATCCTCCGCGCATGGCGCCGGGGTTTGCGTTGCTGTAAACAATGGGATAAGGCGCCTGGGCGGAATTCTTTGGGTCCCGGTACAACTCGTAGCCATTGATTGGGATGAGAAGAATTCGTCTAACTTCTTTTTGATTTGGGGACATATCCCGGGCCAGAGCAACTCCTTGTGGGAGCAGAACGTAGGCTTGAATCCATCGGACAAGCTTGGGAATGAATACCTTTACGGTGGATGGGGTTTTAGACGGATCTCCGGTGGCGGATAACTGTCGGTCGAATAGACGATCGAGATAATCGAGAGACTTAATGGATTCGCCGGGCGGTCCATAAGGACGAAGATCTCGGGTGAGCTCTCTAAGACGCTGTCGCCAGTCTGCTGCTGGAAGGAGAGAGTTCTGTTCAGCGAGCAAGGGGATCAACAGGTCTTCTATCAACTCTTGAAAGTTATCGGGCAATCGATAGGACAAGGCCCGGTCGTAGAAATAAAGCTGCAGGTCAAGTTTCCTTTTATCCGGGTCCGGCGACAGTTCAGCGCTCGATTGAAGCTGATGGGTCAGTTCCTCCAAGCCGGCAGATTCCGTGATCGGCTCTGGGCGAAGCGTTTCTCGTTCCATTGCCTGATCCGATGGAAAAACAGAAGAGAGAGGGGAGAACAAAAGCCCCGCCGAAACGAGAACGGAAACCCCGCGGATAAAAATTTGTCTCATGCTGTTCGTTTTTTACTCCAGATTGTTCGCGCTTTTTATATCCGTTGATAAATGAGGGAAAAGAAGAGCTCCCCGGCAGGCTTCGCTGGAGAGTCTCCTTATTTTCCTCTACAAACAAGTATGGTTGAAACAGGCCGGGAAATTCAAATAATAATTTAGAATTATATTTACACTAACAAATTAAGAAGATTAATGGTAGATAAATCTACTATGCCAACTTGATTTTTCTCCGTATTCCAGCCACACTTGGTTCATGAAAAGCAGGTGGACTTTCTTGAAAAAACAGAGAGGTTTTTTATTGCCTCGAATCCTTCCTGTTTTCTTAAGTCTTTCACTTGCGTTGCCCGCGCCGATTTATGCATTGCGCCCCGAGAACGGCGGCCTAGAAGAGGAGACGCCGACTGTCCGGCAGATCAAGGCTGCCCTCCTTGGACCTTCTGCCGGCTTGGAAGAGTCGGGCCGCAGGCGCAGTTACCGCCCAAGCCTAGAAGAACTGGAGCTGAGGCGAGTTCCTTCCGGATCCGCTCCGCCGGCAGTAATTCCGGTCACTCCACCGATATCCGACCAGGGAATCGTCCACTCCCTGCAGTCCGAGTTCCCTGGGCCGCTTTCTCTCCCAGGCGAGTTCAAACGGGCGCAGACGGAGGATGGCAGCTATCAGCTGGTCTTTACAAGAGATTCCTCGAAGGGTTCCGATGACAGCGCGGTTCACCATGTCATTCTTTTCGATAGAGGAGGGTGGTTCCAAGGGAGAGCCGATTACTTCATCACGCTCGGCTGGCGTTTCCATGAGGGAAACGGTTTCACGTATGATCCCAAAAAAGGAATCCTCTCCACCCACCTGCAGGCCGGCCTCATCGGAGTGGTGCGTTCATTGTATCCCGTTAAAGAACAGCCTCCGGCGTTGAGAAGCGAGTTCTCTTTTCCAATTATTGAGTCAGCGGACAGCGATCTGTTGAACGTAGTAAGCGGATTCAAGTCGCGCGGGTCTCAAAGCTACACTAAAGGAACCCTCTTGAATCAAAATTTGATCATGGCGGGGCAGTCGTTGATCGTTCCTCTGCGCAATGGGACCGTGGAGGTTATCCCCGACATTCTCTCCGCCAATGCGCAGGGAAACCCTTTCGATCGGAAGATCGTTCTTTCTGCCGGTCGGGTCATAGGGGCGGGAGTCGCTTCTGAATGGGTGGTGCTCCGGACTGAAGATCCCGATGGATTGCGGGAACACCTGATTGATCAGAAGTCCGGGCAGCTTATCGCCAGCTACCGCATCGATCCGGCGCCGGAAGTTGTTCCTTCGGTGCTTTCGGGCACCCAGCTTCTCCAGACGGTTGAAACCCCGGAGGGTTCGGTGGAGATCCGAGTAGGACCTCCAAACGCCGACGGCCGGTCAGTTTATCTCTATCACCCAAAGGACAATAACCTTTTTGCGGAATACAAACTGCGCGGATTGTCCGACTCTCCGCGCCTTCTTGGTCTTGGAGGGTCCTTTCAGAATAAGTGGGTTGTCCTTTTTGTCGGAAATCAGATAGCGGTAGCCTCCTTGCGTTCTCAATATTGGCTTTATTTTGGAGTGTATATTGATGCGAAGTCAGGGGAAAAGCCGGGTTTAATTTACTTGACCAGATATGACGGACAATACTATAAGCTTGACTTGCGTGGAGACTCCGATCCTCAACCCAGACTCCTCGAAGCTGCGCCAGCGGTGAGAGACCAAGAAGCTGCGCCAGTGGTGAGAGACCAAGAAGCTGCGCCAGTGGTGAAAAATCAAGCAGATGGAGTCTCCGAAGAAGCGTTGGCTTTTCTCGACGTTATCCAAGCGGGCACAGATCGTCTGCAGTCGATTTTCCCTCCAGAAGCGCTCCAAATCCCTCTGTTTTCTCTCGGCCAGTATGATGTAAAAAAGAGTAGTGTCTCCCTGCTGTATGCGTCTCCGCTTTTCTCCATTTTGTTGGACCATGCCCCCCAAGAACTATTCCCTCCCGGCACATTTTTGGAGCTTTCCACTTCCCATGCTTTGATTCGAGGCCGACCGGCAACTGTTTCCATACTGATTGACACCCAACAACGGAAAGCCATCCAAGTCATGGCATGGTCTGAGCCGGCGGATCGTACCGGAATCGGCGTCATAACGACTCCACCCAATTATCGTTTCCCAAAACCTATTCCCATCACGCCAGGGGATGAACTCGTCGTAGGTGTCGTTCGGGACCAACTTCAAGTCCGGCGGCCGTACGGCTCCTTCAATGACGGAAATCGTCGAGAATTCGGCGGCGCCATGTGGGCGGAGCTTGCCGTGGGCAAAGAGCTGTATCTCTTTACCTACGGCCGGGAATACCACGCCGGCCCGGTGACGGTGGTTGGGTTGTCAGTCCCTGACTCCTTCCTTCAAATCGCGGTGAGCGCAGCGGGGGAGCTGATGAGAGATTTAAAACCGTACCTTCCCGAGCGGTTGTCCGAGCGCAAGGTCCGTGTTGTTATCACACCGGACTATAGGTTAACTCCCGAAGTCGGAACAATTGTTAATGACCATGAGGTCAACAATACTTTAGGGGTCGCCGGATCAAATCTTGCCTTCGTTCAATTTAAAGCGGACCCTTATCGATGGCTGAATGACCCAGTGTTCGAGGGCTCCCTGCTTGAGTACCCGGGCGTTGTTGTGCATGAATTGGCCCATGTCCTCAATTTTGTAATGTCTCAAGAAGACGCGGCGCTCGTAGAAGCCGTTGCCAAGGAAGCGCTAAACCGAGGCCTTTATTCCGGAGATTACGCGGGGACGAATACTCGTGAATGGTGGGCTGAGGCCGCTCGGGTTGTCACGGAGGTTGACGGCCTGTATCCGTTTGAATGGGGTCTTGGTTCTATTTATTCCCATTCTGATTGGAGAGGGTTATTCGGCTATGATAAACCCTCAGCCCTCTTTGTCCGTGGCGTTCTTGACAGCTCCCTCGAAAATCCCGGCTTGCCTACGTTAACTCCGGCCATTAGAGCGCCGGATATTGCGCAGATGCTTCAGATCGCCCTGAACATCGGCGGCCAAGAACCGGTGAACATCCGCACATCCTCTCTTGAGAAGGAATCCGGAGTGGTCGGCACCATCTTTCCGCCAGCAGGCGGCGTTTTTGAAATTGAGCTGGGACAGATCCGTTCCACCTGGCATGTGGCCATTCGAAACTTCAATCAGCCGGACAAGATTGGTGCGGAAATGGAGATCACCAATGAGCGCGGAACCGTCGTCCGGATGTTCAAGGGATTCCAGAAGGGAGGAGGTATTTCTCAAAATCTTCAGGCCGGAAATGAGATCATGTGGAATTTTATCGTTGATGGGCCGACCGGTTTGAACATCTTCGATATTCCGAATGAGAAGCTTCGATTGATGAGATTCGGTGACCTGCTTCGTCTGGCATTGTTGACGCTGGCGGTTCCTACCCCTGTCGCGCCGCCGGTCCAGCCGCCGGCGCCTGAAAGTCGGACGGCAGTTCTTACGGAACGCCCAGCGGTTCCCACCCCTGTCGCGACGCAGATCCAACTGCCGGCACTTGAAAGCCGGATGGCGACCCCCGCGATGAACCCCAGCAGGGCCGTCAGTAAAACGAGCGCGGTTGTTCTCAACCCGAACGATCGGCGCATTCTGGCGATGATTTTCAGGGAGGGTTCTTCCGAAGAGACGATTCTCCGGCTCCGGCCTAAAACAGGAGAAAACGATTTTGGCCGAGCCGGGGAGGTCTTAGTGAAGCCGACAGATTCACCCAGGCCAGCGGGGGTTGCGAACGAGTCGACACATGGAATCCGAGGGGCTTATCTTACACGGGTTGTTGATCTTTGGATGGACAGGATCTCCGGACTTCGCAAAGCGTTGTTGAGAGTGAAGCCGGACTCGATCTCCTTGAAGACGCCGAAAGGCCCTGTCGAGGTGAAAGTGGAGATTGAAAGTGCCGAGCAGGGCCGGGTGGAGATTGTCCTGCAATCCGGAAAACAGATCCTGCGTCTTTCAGTCTCTCCGGACGGGCGGACCCTCTTCAATCCGGAAATGCTGCAGCAGGTCATCCGGTTTTTGGAATCCCTTGGAGTGGCTGTAGAAGGAATCCCTCCGGAGGCGCCGGGACTTTTTGAGCAGGAAATCCGCACGCAGGTAAAAGATCAACTGATGGCTTCGATGGTCGCGGCAGGGCTCCTTGCAGGGCCGGTTTCTGAGCTGCCATCCCGACGGGCTCAGTTGGCAGCGACCGATGCCGTCTTCACCGGTCCGCTGAAAATCGCCGGGGGGTTGGAAGAGAGTGTGCGCGTGGTGATTGGCCCGACGGCCATGAAGCAGACGGCTGGATTGGAGCAGGCGGTGGAGATTCTGCGTGGCTCCGGTTTGCAGAGGCAGTTGATTGTTTTGCCGGAAACCGGTTTGGAAGAGGCTGATTTTCGGAACCGGCTGGCGCAGGTGGCGGTAGAGCTCTTGAGCGTCCCACAGCTTACGGTCAAAGGCTACGCTCTGAATGATGATGTTGCGATGGCCGGACTGGAGGAGATGCTTCAGCGTGGCGGAGTGAAGATTGACCCCCAGCCGATGTCCGGTCTGCGGCGGCTTTTGTTTGGAATCCTGCAGAATCTGGAAGTTCCTTCCGCCACCGCACAGGAAACGGTGAAAAAGATCCTCACCTTCGTCGGTTTGGAAGAAGCCGCGTAAAATTCAGGTACCGTTTCCGGGAGTGCCAGGTTTGAGTGAACCCGGCACTTTTGGAAATGGTACCGAGTTTTTACTTGTTGTTTGATAGGTTATAAGCTATACTTCGAGAGGTTTTAGACTATGACTCATCGGGAGGGGAACTGTGGATTCAAAAATCAGATCGGCACAGAAACAGGTCTTGGCCGTTTTTTCAAAAGAGGCGGTGGATTTTGCGCTGGCCGGCGGCACGGCGCTTGAACTGTATTATTTGCATCACCGATTTTCCGTGGACCTGGATTTCTTCTCGCCGAATTACGACACCGCGCAAATCCAACGCTTGATCGAGGCCTTCAAAAGGCGCGTCCACAAGGGAATTCGATTGGAGTCGGAGCTGATGGCCGGCGGGAAAGCGAAGGTTCGGTTTTACACCATGCCGGTCAAAGGATCGGATCGGCCCTTGAAAATCGATTTTGTGGAGGACGTCCTGTTTAAGAAGCCGGATATCCGGAAAATAAAAGGGGTCCGCGTTTACAGCCCCGAAAACATCTATCTGCAAAAGATCGCGGCGATTTCCGGCACCCAGACGGTGGTCGATGAGGTCGGCAGGGAAATCAACGAAGGCCGTCGCGAGGCGCGGGACGTTTTTGATCTGTACATGCTCTCGAAGAAAATCCAACCGCTGCATGTTTTCCTGCAGCGCGCTCCCGTTCCATGGCAGAAAGGGATGGTGCATTGGTACCGGACGTTTTCTCGGCAAGAAATTAAACTGGCCTTGATGGACATGGACATTTACGATTCCAGTTTTGATTCCAAAGAAATGGTTCGGTATTTGGAAGAGGAGATAAAGCGATTCGCCAAAGCGGTGATCGAGGCCCCATGATTGCCAAATACTTTTGGGATTTAAAGGAGACTTCTCTGAAGGAAACGGAAAGAATCCTGAGGAACCCGCGCCATCCCCAGTTTGCCCAGCGAATGACGGTCCTTTTGTCGCGCTGCGACAAACCGAAAGAACTGTTTTCGGTCCTTCCTCGGAAAGAGTTTGTGGAAGCGTGGCCGAAGATCCGGTCTTATTGGGCGCAGCGCATCCGGCGTTCGGACTCAAGAGATTGGTGGCAGACCCTTTACGAGCAGCTTTCAAAGGCAGATCTGCCCGAGATGAAGCCCCAGGGGAGGACCCCAGCCTTTTTTCGAGAATTGGGCGGTGTTATTCGGGAGGCGAGAATCCAGAAAGGACTCAGCCAGGGACAATTGGCGCTTCGCATCGGCATGAAGCAGCCGGACATCTCCCGGGTCGAGGAGGGGAAGAAAAATATGACCCTGTTCACTTTGATGCGGCTTTGCAAGGTTTTGGGGATCAAGAGGGTCCGCATCACCTAAAAAATCGGTGGAGCGACTCCGGCGCTTTTGTTATACTTGTGTCTCTTTGAATGAGGGAATCTCCCACCGAAACCTACGCTTGGGCACGACGAGTCGGGACGCTTCTGCAAATCCCGCTCACCCTCGGGTTAGCACCTGTTCTTGGTGGGGCCATCGGCTGGGGCTTGGATCGCCTCTTCGGAACACGGCCTGTTTTTACCCTCTTTGCGTTGACCGCCGGTTTTATCGCCGGCATCCGGGAAACGTGGCTGATGATCCAGCGGGTTTCCCTGGATGAGGAGAAGGATGAAAAGAGCGATACGGATCACAAGTAGTTTGACCGCCATAGCGACGCTTCTCGCCTGGAAATTCGGCGCCGGGTGGGCCGTCGGATTGTGGATCGGCGCCCTCTGGGGCTTGGCGAATAGCTGGTGCCTGCGGCAGGTGGCCGACTCCGTCGTCGCTGGAAAATCCCGCTGGACAGTGGCCGGATGGATCGCCCTGAAGTTCGTCGGGCTGTACGGGTTGGCGGCGGTCCTTTTGGTGGCGGCGAAGGTGTCGCCGGTGGCCTGGCTGGCCGGGTTCACGCTGAGCTTGATCGGGTTTACCGCGGGATTTTATCCCTCCGTGAAAGCCTGGATGCCGGTGGCGCTCTGCAGTTTGTGGATCACCGGAACCGCGTGGGCCTCCGAGGCGGCGCACGGGGCTGCCGAGGCCGCAGCGCCCGCCCATCCGCCGGAGATCCCGAACTTCATCACGCTGATCACCGAAATGGCTCCTCCCCATGCCCCCTGGGTCCATTTCCTGCACACCTGGGAGAACAGCATTTTCGCTTTTGTCATCGTGGGGATCGTAGGCGGGCTGGTCGCCTTCGGCGCCCGAAAACTGGCGATGCTGCCGGCTCGCGGCCAGGTTGCCGTCGAGGC
>OBEQ010624300.1_pt1 | contig 13157 bp, 15 predicted proteins | sample 1670901 | NCBI WGS metagenome assembly OBEQ01 (sample SAMEA104232315, study PRJEB22302) | groundwater metagenome | biome: forest; feature: aquifer; material: groundwater | place: USA | collected 2011-08-07 | depth 5.4 m
GACCTGGGCCGCCTGCGGGAAGAGGTGGGCCCCAGCCTGGGGGTCGCGGCTTTTCGGCTTAGGAGCCGCTACGACGAGCTCATCGGCGAATACCTCGGCCAATCGATGCACACCGACGAGCGCATGCCCGCGCATTTGACCCTGCGCGCGCACTTGCAGCAGTCGCTGCGCTACGGCGAAAACCCGCACCAACAAGCGGGCTGGTATGTGCCGGCGGACCGGCCGGTCGCGGGGCTCGCGCGGCTGCACCAGCGGCAGGGCAAGGAGCTGTCGTACAACAACCTATTGGACCTCGATGCGGCCGTGCGATGCGTCGGCGAGTTCACGGAGCCGGCGTGCGTGATCGTGAAGCACGCCGCACCGTGCGGGGTCGCGTGCGCGCCGAGTTCGGCCGAGGCGTATCGCCTGGCGTTCGACGGCGACCAGGAGTCGGCGTTCGGCGGTATCGTCGCGCTGAACCGGCCGCTGGACCGCGCGACCGCCGAAGCGATGCGCAGCTTGTTTCTCGAAGTCGTCGCAGCACCCGCGATCGAACCCGACGCGCTCGCCACACTTGCGCGCAAGACGAACTTGCGCGTGCTCGAGTGTCCGACGTGGCAGCCTCCGGCGGACGCGCTCGCATGGCGCACCGTCGCCGGCGGGTGGCTTGTGCAAGACGAAGACCGCGGCGGGTTGGCGGCGACCGAGTTGCAAGTCCCGACGAAGCGCGCGCCGACCGACGACGAGCTGCGCGATCTGCGCTTCGCGTGGCAGGTCGTGAAGCACATCAAATCCAACGCGGCTGTGCTGGCCGCAAACCGGGCGACGGTCGGCATCGGCCAGGGGCAACCGAGCCGCGTGCGGGCCGTGCGGCTGGCCATCAGCAATGCGGGCGAGCGAGCCAACGGTGCCGTGCTCGCCTCCGACGGGTTTTTTCCATTTCCCGACAGCGTCAATTTGGCGGCGCAAGGGGGGATCCGCGCGATCATTCAGCCGGGCGGGTCGGTGAAGGACTCCGACGTCATCGCCGCGGCGGATCGGGCCGGCATCGCGATGGTGCTGACCGGCGTGCGACACTTCCGCCACTAATGGACCTGCAAGCGCTCTGGGACAAAGCTCTGAAGGACACCGAGGTCATCCGCACACGCCTTGAAGAGCTCTCGACGCACGACACCACACCGCTGCCCTACATTTTCCTCGCCGAGTCCGCGCTGCACGAGGGCGACACCATCGTGCGCCAGGGCAGCGTCCTCGTCGAGCGAGCGGCGCTGTTCTTTCCGACCGCGCGGTTCGAAGGCTTCGACTTCGAGCACCAGATGCAACTGAGCGACGACGCCATCCTCAACTTTCTGATGGTCCGCGGCATCCGCTTCCCGTCGCTGCGCTACCGTCACGAACTCTCCTCGCTCGACATCCGCGAAGGCTCGCTCAGCCAGTCGGTCGACCATTTTCAACGAACACTCCAGCAGCGAGAGGACACGCGCACCGGGCTCGTGATCGGCCCGGAGGACGCGTGGCAGCTGTCGATGCTCATCATGGTGGCAAACGTGGTGGGACGATCGGCCGAGGGTGATTTGCGGAGGCTGCTCGACGAGTGGCGACGGAGGCGGACCGATGGCCGATGAACGCGACCGGCGCCGCGCGCCGCGCGTGGAGTTGCGGTGGACGCTGCTCTATCGCATCGGGGATACGCAGCGGACGGGCATGTCGCTGGTGAAGAATTTCAGCGCCGAGGGCATGCGGTTCGTGGCGGAACACCCGCTGGAGCCGGGCGCGCAGCTCGACGTGACGATGAGCCTGCCGGACCGCGACGAGCCGATCCGATTCGTCGGCGAGGTCGTGTGGAGCTTGGCGACCCAGGGCACGGATCGGGCTCTCCCGCACGGCGCGCACGAAGTCGGCATTCGTTTCACTCGCATCGATCCGAAAGAGCGGGCGTTGTTGATGCAGTACGCGATGTTGTACGCGCCACCGACGGAGTAACTGATGGCGTCGAAACCTGACCGTGATCGGCGCGAATTTCCGCGGCTGTGGACGCGGCTGGCGCTGTCGTATCGCGTCGTCGAATCGGTCCGCGCCGGACAGTCGCTGACCAAGAACATCGGCGGCAGAGGCATCCGGTTTTTGACCGATCAGCCGTTGCACCTCGGCACGCGGCTTGAGATTACGCTGTCACCGCCGGACCGGCCGAAGCCGATCGTCTTCACCGGCGAAGTCGTGTGGAGCGAGATGTGCCTTGACCCGGCGTATCGAACGCCGATGGTCGACGTGGGCGTGCGGTTCGTGAAGATCGACCCCAGGGATCAGCAATTTCTCGTCCAATACAGCCAGCTCTACGGTACGTCCGAGTCACCGGAGGCGGCATGACCTACGAGCAAGCGCTCGACTATCTCAGCCAGTTCTCGAACTACGAGCACGCGCGGGACGCCGCGGCGATGCGCGCGATCAAGCTGGAGCGGATGCGGGAGTTATGCGAACGGCTGGGCGGCCCGCAGCGCCGCGTGCGGTCGGTGCTCGTCGCCGGCACGAATGCCAAAGGCTCGATCTGCGCGATGATCTACGAAATCTTGCGCAGCGCGGGCTTGCCGGCGGGGCTGTACACGTCGCCGCACCTGGAGCATTTGCGCGAGCGCATCCGCGTGAGCGTGGATGCGACGTCGCTGGAGCCCGGCGCGGACTGGATTTCGGAGGCGGAGTTCGCCGAGGCCGTGGCCGCGGTGAAATCGGCGCTGGTCGATCCCGGCGAAATGTTTTCGTCGACACCGCCGACGTATTTCGAGCTGGTCACGGCCGCCGCGTTTTGGCATTTCGCGCGGCGTGGCGTGAAGGTGGCCGTGCTCGAGGTCGGACTGGGAGGGCGGTTGGATGCGACGAACGTCGCGGACCCGGCGATCTCCATCCTCGGCCCCATCGGATTCGACCACACCGACATCCTCGGCGAGGAGCTGGCGACCATCGCGTGGGAGAAGGCCGGCATCATGCGCCCGCAGCGAACCATCATCAGCGCGCCGCAGGAGCCGGCGGTCGCCGCGTTGCTGCGGGACCTGGCCGTGGCGCAGCGCTGCCAGCTGCTGGAGTACGGGACGGACCTCTCGGCGGAGATCGTGGCGCATGGCGTCGATGGAATCCAGCTGGCCATTCAAGGATTGCGCGGCCGCTATGAGGATATCCGGCTGCCGCTGATCGGGCGGCATCAGGCGCAGAATGCCGCACTGGCGGTGGCGGCGGTCGAGTCGCTCTCCGTCGACGGCGCGCCGCACGAGGCGATCCGTGCGGGCTTGGCGCGCACGCGCTGGCCCGGACGCTTGCAAGTGGTGCAGGGCCACGCGACGGGGCTGTTCGACGGCGCGCACAATCCGCAGGCCGCACACGCGTTGCGCCGGACGGTCGAAGAGCTCTGGCCGGATACGGGCAAGCACGTGCTCCTGGGCATGTCGGTGGACAAGCCGATCGAGGAAGTCGCCGGCATCCTGGCTCCGCTGGCGACGACGATCACGTGCTCGCATAGCCGCCATCCGCGCGCGTGCCCGGCGCCCGAGCTCGCGCGCCGCATCAATCACTTGCACGCGAATGTCTCGACGATCCCCGATCCCGTCGACGCCTACACGTACTTGCTCAACACGGTCCCGGACCGCGACCTCATCATCGTCGCGGGGTCGTTGTTTCTCGTCGGAGAATTGCATCTGGCGCTGCGACGCGCCCAAGGGCAGAGCAAGCGGCGCCGGTCGCGCCGCGCGCCCGCGAAGGAGAGTTCGCCATGCCCATGATCACGGTGGATTGGTTGGAAGGCCGCAGCGTCGAGCAGCGGCAAGCGCTCAGCCGCGCGATCACGGACGCGTTCGTGCAGATCGCGAAGGTGCCGAAGGAACAGGTGTGGATCCAATTCCACGACGTGCCCCGCTCGCATTGGGCGATGAGCGGCGACGTGCTCGATCCAGGGAAGAAGTCGTAGGCGGCGCGCCGACACCGCGGTGGGCTAGTTCGGCGAGTTCAGATAGTCGATATAGTCCGCCACGCCGTAGAGCTCTTCTTTCACCGCCCGGACGCGGTCCGAGACGTACGGGTGCGTCATCGCGTAGTACGGACGGACAATTCCTCGGGGCATGTACTGCAGCTTGTCCTGGTCGACCTTGTGCAGCTTCTCGAGGAAGCTGAGCATCGCTTTCGGGTCGTAGCCCGCTGCGCGCATGTACTTCACGCCGAGACGGTCGGCGTCTAGCTCGTCTTGCCTCGCGTACGCCAGCAGGGCCGCCTGCAGCGCGACGCCGATCCCTCGGCTGTCGGGGCTGCGGCGGGACGCGACAACACCCGCGATTTGCGCGATCGACGCGCCGATGCCGGTCTCGTAGCGCTTGATGCTGTGGCGCGCGGCGACGTGGCCGACCTCGTGCGCGAGCACGGCGGCCAATTCGTCGTCGCTGGCGGCCTTCTTGACCAGGCCCTCATTGACGAACACGTAGCCGCCGGGCAGCGAGAACGCGTTGACCCCATCGTCCTTCACGACCTCGAACGAATAGACGAGATCGTGCCGGTCGGAGACGGCCGCCACCTTCTGTCCGATCGCGCGCACGCGTTCCTGCATCGGCTCGTCGACCGCCAGCTTCAACTCCGACCGGACTTTTTGCGCGAGCTTTCGCCCCATCTCGACTTCCTTGTCCGTCGATGTGAACGTGACCTCCTGGTGGTGTGTCGCCACGTTGTAGGAGGTCCGCGCGCATCCGGTAAGGAGCATGACGATACACATGCAGCGTCGGGGACTCATTGGATGGACGTCGGCAGCCCCAACGACTGCGCGCTGCGTTCGATCATCGGCCCGACGGCTGCGAGCAAGAAGATGCAGACGACCGCGATGACGACGACGACCATCGTCCAGATGATCTTCGCGCGCTGCGAAAGCTGCGGAGTCTGCCAGAGCAGCGGCAGCGCCAGCGGCCCGGCCATGAAGAGCATGGGGATCACGTAGCCCACCGCTTGTGTGCTCGCGCGGACATCCAAGCCTTTGGCGGCGCGGAACGCGTCGCGCGCCGAGGGGAGCGCCGTCGCACCGTAGATGACTTCCATCATAATCGTGGTCGATACGGAGTTGAAAATGTGCGAAGCCACGGCGGCGGCGACTACGACGCAGAGCGGTCCGATCGCCTCGGTTCGCCGGCCCAAGTAGAGCTGCCCAAGTCCGGGCAACATGAGCGAGAGGAACCCTGCGATCCAGGGTCGGAGCGCGTCATTCATAGCCGGCAAGATCCGCTTGGAAACATGCCACGCATTCTAGCACTGCCGCCTGTGCCGGTCTATGCTCCGGAAGTCTGACAGCTCTGCCGTGTCGAGGGAGATATTCACAAATCGAAAAGTACACACAAAACTTGGTCCGCGAGACACTTACAATCCGATCAGTGACGGAGATATATATGGTAATATCTAGTAGATCGCCGATATGGGCGATGGAACGAATGGGCACACTTCTGCCGAGCACGGCAGGCCCCTGACAGGGGCGGGGAAACCCGGGGACGCCTGCCTGCCGACGGTGTCCGGTGGGCGGGACTCTGTTACCTGCACGACCGGGTGACAGAGGCAAAGCCACAGGTCCTAAAAACCTTCAGAGCTAGCGGACTGCATGGGGCGACCCAAGCGCTAGGGCTGCGGTTTTTGGAGGATAGCTGGGTTGCCGAAACCGACTGGTCTCCTTGCGAACGTAAGCGCACGGTCCGATTTTTGGCCGCGCGTGCACCTGACGCATCATCGATCGGCACGGCGATCGGCCGGCCTTCCGCCGGTCCGTCATCCGCGATGGCGACCATGAGCGTGCTGATGGATCCGTCCATCTACCTGCTCACACCGTGTGCATTCCCTCCTCTCATCGTCGGCGTCCTCGCGGTATTGCTCGGCGTCGCGGTCATGATCCGTGAGCGCGGATCGATCGCGAGCGTGGCGTTCTGCTTGCTGACCGCCGCCGCGGCCATGTGGCTCGTGAGCGCAGCAGCACTCGCATCCGCGCGTGCGGAGCTCGCGGCCGTGTGGTGGGCGCGCGCGAAAAGTATCGGTGCCGTGTTCGTGCCCAGCGCCGTGTACCTCTTCACCGCGATCGTCGTCAAGCGGATCCGCCGGCAGCGCATCGCGGTGCTCGCGGCGATCGCGGTCTCGAGCGGCTTGGCGACCTCGATCGTCATGAACGATTGGCTCGTCGCCGGCGTGCGGCGCTACTCGTGGGGATTCTACCCGCGCTACGGGCCGCTCGCCGTCGTGTTCGTCGTGCTGGTCGTGTCGCTGATGCTCGCGAGCCTGGCGCTCTACCACGTCGAAGCCGCTCGCGCGCGGCTGGCGTCGCAGCGCCGGCGGCTCGAAGCGCTGCGCCTGGCCTTCGGTGTCGCGTGCGCGGCATCGGTCGATCTGCTGCCGGCCTTCGGCGTGCCGATCTATCCGTGCGGGTTTGTCGCGGTCGGCGCGTTTCTCGTGCTGGCCGGCACCGCGATCTGGCGCAACCGGTTGGTCGAGCTGACGCCGGCGTTCGCGGCGGAGGAAATCTTGCGGACGATGCAGAACGTGGTGCTCGTGCTCGATGACGACGGTGTGATCCAGGTCGGCAACGAGGCCGCGTGCCGACTCTTCGGCCGATCGGAAAGTGACCTGCTCGGGCTGCCGCTGGCGGCGATCCAAGCGGACCTGTTGACGCGAGAGCAAATCGCGTCGCTCATGCGCGCCGATTCACTGCGCGGCTATGAAGTTGCGGTCCCGTTCGTGGACGGCTCGTTGACGATCCTTGAAGTGTCGGCCTCGGTGATTCGCGACCGGCTCAGCCAACCGGTCGGTATCGTGTGGATCGCGCAAGACATCACCGCGCACAAGCAGGCGGAGCAGCAGCTCACGCAAGCCAACGCGCAGCTCGCCGAGCACCAAGCGGAACTGTTGCGGACGCTCGAGAGTTTGACCGGATCGCATCGCGCGCTGCAGGCTGCGCAGCTGCAACTGATCCAGGCCGCGAAGATGGAGTCGGTCGGGCAGCTCGCCGCCGGTGTCGCGCACGAGGTCAAGAATCCGCTGGCGATCATTCTGATGGGGGTGGAGTACTTGTCCAAACATCTCGACGTCCATCGAAACGGCACGACGCTGGTGCTGCAGGACATCGGCTACGCAGTGCGGCGCGCGGACTCGGTCATTCGTGGTCTGCTCGATTTCTCCGCGACGCGGGAAGTACAAGTCGCACCCGAGAACCTGAACCAGATCCTCGAGCAGTCGCTGCTACTCGTGCGCCACCAGCTCACGAAGCAGCACGTCACGATCACGACGGAGCTCGCGCTGAATCTGCCGACGCTGCGGATCGATCGGAACAAGATGGAGCAGCTGTTCGTCAACCTCCTCATGAACGCGATCCAAGCCATGCCCGAGGGCGGCTCGATCATCGTGCGCACTTCGGCGAAGCGGCTCACGAAGGCGGGACCGGAGACCGGTCGCCGGCGGTCCGACCGATTTCACGTCGGCGATCTGGTGGTCACGGCCGAGGTTGATGATACCGGCCCGGGCATCCCGAAGGACAAGATCAGCCAGATCTTCGATCCGTTCTTCACCACCAAACCCACCGGGCAGGGCACCGGGCTCGGGCTGGCTGTCAGCAAGCACATCGTGGACCTGCACGGCGGATTTATCGAGATCCGTAACCGTCCTGAGGGCGGCGCGCGCGCCAGCGTGACGCTGCGAGCGGACCGGAGGCACGATGCCTAAGCATCGGATCCTCGTGATCGACGATGAGGTGACGTTTGCCTCGCTGTTGAAATTGAACCTCGAGCTGCTCGGAGAGTACGAGGTCTGCACGGAATCTCACGGCGCGCGCGGCCTCGAAGTCGCGCGCCGGTTTCATCCGGACCTGGTCCTGCTCGACGTGATCATGCCGGATATGAGCGGCACCGACGTGGCGCAACAATTGCGGGCCGACGAGGAAGTCCACGACGTGCCGATCGTGTTCTTGACGGCGGCGGTTTCTCGGGCCGAGGCGGCCGCGAGTCGTCCCGCGGACGGGACGGTGACGATGGCCAAACCGGTGACGATGCAAGAGCTGCTCGCATGCATCAGGCGGCGGTTGAGCCGCGAAGCTGAGGACGAGTAACAGGAGGCGGGCATGACGCAGGCGAAGCGTAAGCGGATCTTGGTGATCGAGGACGAGGAAGCGCTGGGCCGGCTGCTGTCGTGGCAGCTCGAATCCGCCGGGGTCGAGGTGCAGGCGGTGACGACGGGCAAGGCGGGCATGGTCGCGGCGCTCGAGAACCCGCCGGACTTGGTGATTCTCGATCTCATGCTGCCGGACATGCACGGCTATCAAATTTGCCGCGAGCTGCGCAAGAGCCATCAGCCCTGGACGGTGCCGATCCTCATGCTGACGGCGATGGCGAAGCCGATCGACCAGCTGAGAGGATTCGCGCACGGCGCGGACGCGTACATGACCAAGCCGTTCGATTCCGCCGAGCTGATCGAGTCGGTAGCACTGCTCCTTGGCCACGCCGCGGCGGCGTGAGTGATTCACCAGCGGTGCCGCCAGCCTCCGGCCCATGCTCGGGCTGTCAGCTGGGTACGCCGGTCTCCGCCGCTGATCTCATTTCTTAACCCGGCTGCTCGCGCGCAGCGTCGACGGCTTGACCGTCCTGCGCAAAACGCCTATAGTAATAATTTCCCTATGGATACGCAGCCGGCCTTCCATTCCATCCCCGAGATCCTCGAGGAAATCCGCGAGGGGCGCATGGTCATCGTGGTCGACGACGGTGACCGAGAGAACGAGGGCGACCTCGTCATGGCCGCACCCTTCGCGACCCCGGACCACATCAACTTCATGGCCAAGTTCGGCCGCGGCATCATTTGCGTGCCGATGGAAGGCCGCTACCTCGACCATCTCAGCCTCCATCCGATGGTCAGTCCCGTCGAGGATCCGATGAAGACCGCGTGGACGATTTCCGTCGACGCGAAGGACGGCGTGACCACCGGCATTTCGGCGCACGATCGGGCCCACACCATCCAAGTGCTGCTCAACCCCGACAGCAAGCCCGATGATCTCACACGGCCGGGCCACGTGTTTCCGTTGCGCGCGAAAGAAGGCGGCGTGTTGCGGCGAGCGGGGCACACTGAGGCGGGCGTGGACTTGGCGCGCCTCGCGGGCGTCGTGCCGGCGGCGGTCATTTGCGAGATTATGAACGACGACGGCACCATGGCGCGCGTGCCGCAGCTCTTCGAGTTCGCGAAGCGCCACACCCTCAAGATTTGCACCATCGCCAGCCTCATCGAATATCGTCGACGCTTCGAGAAGCTCGTGCAGCGCGTGGTCACCACGAAGCTGCCCACCGAATTCGGCGAGTTCGACCTGGTCCTCTACGAAACGTCCGTCGACGACCGCCACTATGTGGCACTGGTCAAGGGCCGCGTCGACGACGGCGCGCCCGTGCTGGTTCGTGTGCATTCGTCGTGCCTGACCGGTGACGTGCTCCACAGCTTGCGCTGCGATTGCGGCACGCAACTGCGCCGCGCGATGGAAAAGATCGCGCAGGTTGGCCGTGGGGTGGTCCTCTATATCAACCAGGAAGGCCGCGGCATCGGGCTGACGAACAAGTTGAAGGCCTACGCGCTGCAGGACAACGGGCTCGACACCGTCGAGGCGAACACGGCGCTCGGCTTCGAGCCCGACCTGCGCGACTACGGCATCGGCGCGCAGATTCTCTCGGACCTCGGGCTGAAAGATTTGCTGCTACTGACGAACAACCCGCGCAAGATCGTCGGGCTGGAAGGCTACGGCTTGCGCATGGTCGAGCGCGTGCCGATCGAGGTGCCGGCTCGGCCGGAGAACGCGCAGTACTTACGGGCCAAGCGCGATAAGCTCGGCCACCTGATTAATGGCCGGCCGAGCCCCTGAGCGCGGCGCCGAGCGCGTCGCGGTCCGTCGGATCGTGATTATCGCGGCGCGCTTCAACGAGCCGCTGACGCGGGCCATGGTCGAGGGCGCGCGAGACGCGTTGGGGCGCGGCCACGTCGCGGATTCTGCGATCGACGTCGTATGGGTGCCGGGGTCGTTTGAACTGCCGGTGGCCGCGGCGGCGGCGGCGTCGACGAAGCCGGACGCGATCGTCGCGATCGGCTGCCTGATCAAGGGCCAGACGCCGCAATACGCGGGGATCGGGCAGGCGGTGACGCAGAGCTTGTCCGACGTCGCCGTGCGGACCGGCGTGCCGATCGGGTTGGGTGTGGTGATCGCGGAATCGGCCGAGCAGGCGCGGGCGCGCGCCGGCGGGGCGGGCGGCAACCGCGGCGAAGAGGCGGCGGCGGCCGCATTGGAAATGGTGGGCACGTTGCGTTGCCTAAGAGCGGGACGAGCGGGTCGGTCGCATCGATGAGAAAACGAACAAAGGCCCGCGAGTACGCGCTCCAACTGCTCTATCAGATCGACATCAGCCGGATCGACGTCTCCCAGGTCATCGATGAATTCTGGCAGTACCACCACATCCCACAAGACGTGAAGACCTTCGCCGAGCGGCTCGTGCGCGGCACCGTCGAGCACATGCCGGAGATCGATCGGCTGATCGGTGCCTGCGCGAGCAATTGGGAAATCGGCCGCATGGCCGTGGTCGATCGAAACATCCTGCGGCTCGGCGTCTTCGAGCTCGTGCATCTGTCCAGCGACGTGCCGCCGAAAGTCTGTCTCAACGAAGCGGTCGAGCTGGCGAAACGATTCGGCGACGAAGAATCAAGCCGCTTCGTGAACGGTATTCTTGATACGATCCACAAGCAGCAACCGACACGGGCCGATGGTCCATCCGACGCGCCCGCGTCCCCAGTCTCGACACTCCCGCCCGAATGACCTACGCGTCCGTCGCTGATCTGCATTCGCATACCTATTATTCCGACGGCAGCGACTCGCCGCGGAAGTTGGTCGAGTACGCGAAGAAGGCGCGGCTGACCGCGCTCGCGGTGACCGACCACGATATCCTCGACGGGCTGCCGGAGGCGGCCGAGGCCGCGCGCGAGTACGGCATCGAGCTGCTGCAGGGCATTGAGATGTCCGCGGCGCTCGGCGACGCTGATGTGCACGTGCTCGGGCTGCTGATCGAGCTCAACCACGCGCCGCTGCTGGAGTTTCTGGCGGTGCAGCGCGAGCGCCGGCTGCAGCGCATGCACGGCATGGTCGCGAAATTGCAAGGCATCGGTCTCGCGATTACCGTCGACGATGTGATGGCGTGCGCGGGCAAAGGGACGATGGGCCGGCCGCACGTCGCCGAGGCGCTGTTCCGGCGCGGCCACGTTGCCTCGTTGCGCGAAGCGTTCGACCGGTTCCTCGGCGGCAAAGGCCCGGCGTTCGTGCCCGGCTCGACGACCGAGCCGAGTGTTGTCATCGATCTCATCCGACAGGCCGGCGGCATTCCCGTGCTCGCGCATCCGGTGTATCTGAAGAACGACGCGCTCATCGAGCAGTTTCGCGACCAGGGGCTCGTGGGGCTCGAAGTGTACCACTCGAGCCACGACGCGGGCACCGTGCGGCGCTACGAGCAGCTCGCGAAGCGGCTCGGGCTGTTGCCGACGGGCGGCAGTGACTACCACGGCGGATCGAAGGAAGGCGTGCCGGTCGGCACGGCGGTCGTGCCATACGTGTTCGTCGAGGCGCTGAAGAAGTGGAAGGCTGAGCGCGCGTCGACGACGCGGGCGTGAGCGGATCGATGGCGCGCACGCCGGTCGCGGACCGCGCGCAGGACGAGCGATTCATGCGCCGCGCGTTTGATCTCGCCCGCCGCGCGCTCGGCGACACGTCGCCGAACCCGGTGGTGGGCGCGGTCGTGGTGAAGCGCGGGCGCGTCGTCGGCGAAGGCTACCATCGCCGCGCGGGGCTGCCGCACGCGGAAGTCGAAGCGCTGCAGCGAGCCGGTCGTCAGGCTGCGGGCGCGACGCTCTATGTCAATTTGGAACCGTGCAATCACGTGGGCCGCACGCCGCCGTGTTGCGACGCGGTGCTCGCCGCGGGTGTCGCGCGCGTCGTGGTCGCGATGCGCGACCCCAACCCGCTGGTCAATGGTGCCGGCATCCGGCGGCTGCGACAAGCGGGCGTGACCGTCGACGCGGACGTGCTCCGCGACGACGCGCTGCGCCTCAACGCACCGTTCGTGAAATCGATCCGCCGCGGGCTGCCGTGGGTGGTCGCGAAAATCGCGCAGAGCCTCGACGGAAAAATCGCCACGCGCACCGGCGAGTCGCGATGGATCACCTCGGAGCCGGCGCGGCGGTTCGCGCACCAGCTGCGGCGCCGCGCGGACGCGGTCATCGTCGGCATCAACACGGTGTTGCGCGATGATCCGCTTTTGACCGTCCGCGCCGTGACCGCGAGGCCGGGGCGGCCGATCCGTGTGGTCGTCGACAGCCGACTCCGCACGCCGCTTTCGAGCCGCTGCGTGCGAGACCGTTCCGCGGCGACGGTCATTGCCACGACGGTTAACTCGGCAGCCAAGCGCGGACGCTTCGAGCGGCGGGGCATCGAGGTCTTGCGCTTCCGGCCCGCGCGCGGCCGCGTCCCGTTGTCGCAGTTGCTGCGGGAGCTGGCCGAGCGATACGGTGCGACGTCCGTGCTCTTCGAGGGTGGCGGCGAGCTGCTCGCCGGCGCGTTCGCGGAGCAATTGATCGACGAAGTCGCGTGGTGCGTTGCCCCGATCGTCATCGGCGGCTCGCGCGCCCCGACGGCCGTCGCCGGCGAAGGCATCGCGCGCCTCGCCGACGCGGCGCGAATCGAGCAGGTGACCGTCCGCCGGCTCGGTCCGGACACGATTATTGAAGGCCTGGTCGCGTATCCGAAACGCGGGCGCGGCCGTTGAAGTTCGAGTGACCCTCGACAGGCCTGAGCGTCGCATACGAGGCTTGCAAACGCTGATGTTTACCGGTATCGTGCAGGAGATCGGAACGGTGGTGAAGCTCGCCCGCCAAGACGGCGTTAGCCGTCTCTGTTTTCATGCTCCGCGCACGGCCGACGGCCTCGCGCTTGGCGAAAGCGTCGCGGTCAATGGCGCGTGCCTGAGCGCCGTGGAAGTGGGCAAGGGGCAGCTGGCGTTTGAAGCGATCCCCGAAACCCTGCGGCGCACGAGCCTGGGCCGCCTGGCGGTGGGCGATCGCGTGAACCTCGAGCGCAGCCTGTCGCTCGCGGATCGGCTCAACGGCCACGTGGTGCTCGGGCA
>OBEQ010733344.1_pt1 | contig 13157 bp, 12 predicted proteins | sample 1670901 | NCBI WGS metagenome assembly OBEQ01 (sample SAMEA104232315, study PRJEB22302) | groundwater metagenome | biome: forest; feature: aquifer; material: groundwater | place: USA | collected 2011-08-07 | depth 5.4 m
AGTAATCGCGAGTTGGCGATAATGTGAAGGAACGCGGCCAGACTGGCCGGTTTGCAGCGTTTCTGCCCACATTCCTTCGCATTATTTCAGAGCGTGTCGAGCCAGGCGAGTATGCTTGCGTCCCGCTTCCACGACGGCTGTCCTTTGCCCGGCGTCGGGACGTCGATCTGTTCGAGCGCCTTCCGCTTCGTTTCCAGATTGGCCCTTGCGTAGTGGTTGGTGGTGTCGAGGCTGACATGGCCAAGCCAACTGCGGATGACGGTGATATCGACGCCCGCCGAGACGAGATGCACGGCGGTAGCATGGCGGAAGCTGTGCGGCGTCACATGTTTGGCTCGAAGGGTTGGAGCTGTTTCGGCCGCCGCATTCACATAGGCGGCGAGTTTGAACCGGACGCCTGAGGCACTGAGCGGCTCGCCATAGCGGTTGACGAACATTCTCTGGTCAGGTGCCCGCGGCTGCCGATCCAGCAGTTTCTTCAACAGCAGCACGGTTTCCGGCCAGAGCGGGCAGATGCGCTCCTTGCGGCCCTTGCCAAGGAGCCGCACGCAGCCGGGCGCGTCGAACCGGATGGCCTCGGGACACAGGTCGAGCGCCTCCTGTATACGTGCCCCGCTGTTGTAGAGGAACGAGAGCAACGCGTGATCGCGCATGCCTTCGAGTGTCGAACGGTCTGGCTGGGCAAGGATCGCCGCCACTTCCGCCGGGTCCAGATAGCAAGGTTCCGATACCGGCGCCCGTTTGACCGGGATGTTGAGGATCTCGACGCATTGCGCGATCGACGCCGGATCCCTGGTGGCCACGAAGTTGAAGAAGCTCCGGATCGCGGCAAGCCGGCAGTTTCGCGTGCCGATCGTGCCGTGGCGCTCGTGTTCGGCATGACTGAGGAACGCGCTGACCTCGCTGGCGGCAAGGTTGGCCAGGGTGATCTGCGCGACCTTTATTCCCTTGCGGGCCGCAACGAACCGCAAGAACAGCCGCCAGGTGTCACGATAGGATCGGACAGTATGGATGGATGCGTTGCGCTGCTCGACCAGCCACTCGTAGAAGAACGCGCGCATCAGGTCCGGGAACGGATTGGCCTTGCTCATGGCTGCACCTCCCGCCCCATGTTGAGGCATGGTGCGCCCACGGCCCGGAACCGCTCGTTTGCAAGATGCAGCAGATCCTGCGTGACGGTGATGTAGACCAGAGTGGAGTTGATATCCCGATGGCCCAGATAGGTCGCGAGGAACGGTAGCCTATCCTGCGGATTGATGCCGGACCGGTACCATTCCAGGATACGGTTGACGACCATCGAGTGGCGAAGGTCATGGAGGCGCGGCCCGGTTCTCCCTTGCTGCGGCTTCAGTCCGGCACGGCGCAGGATATCGACGAGCAGCCACGCGATTGCTTCCTGCGTATAGCGGGAACTGCCCTGGTCATGCCAGAACAGTCCGGACTGAGGGTCCTGCGATGCGCCGGTACGTTGCCTGGCATCCAGATACACACGGAGATCGGCCATCACGCTGTCGGGCAACGGCAGGATTCTGGTCTTGAAGAACTTCGTTTCGCGGATCGTGATCGTGCCGCCTTGAAGGTCAACGTCACCCAGATCGAGGCGGGCAAGTTCGCCTCGTCGCAGACCCGCGCAATAGGCCAGCAACAGCATGGTATAGATGCTCAGCGGCCGAAGCGGCGCCCGTGGGGACGGATAGGAACGGGCGATGTCGAGCATCCGCCGCACATCGGCAGGCGAGTAGATGTGCGGTTTTCGCCAATGTCGTGTCACTTCCTTCTGGGGTCGCGGGTCCGGTCGGCGCGGAGGGATCGATGGGTCCCTGTGACGGAGGATCTTCGCAAGGACGCGCTTCAGCTTTTCGCATTCGGCAGGATGATTGCGCGTGGTCTTCGCCGCCGCCCAATGCTCAAGCATCACTCCGAGCGGTTCAGTTTCCAGGGCCGGGTTCATCTGCAGGAACCGGTCGAACCGTAACAGCCACACGGGCTGCGCGGCATATTTGTAGCCCCTGCTGCGCATCAGCGCGACATGCTCGGACATGATTTCGCCGAGGACGCTGCCGAACGGCTTGGGCTGGTACAACGCGGCAACGGCACGGTCGGGCGAGCTGGACGCCAAGGCTCGCCAGACCGGCATACACTGCTTGATGTTGCACGCGTCTCGCAGGGCAGTAACGGGATTGTGGTCGATCATCCCGGTTTGCGTCAGGTGATCGAGGAAGCGGTCGACGATACGGGTGCGGTGCAGCAGGGTCGACGCAGACCACCGGGCAGCCGATTCTTTCAACCACGCAAGCAGGACCTCGCGATCCAGTGTTGCGTAGCACTCGGCAACGTCCTGGAAGCCATGCAGGACTTGGCGATAATAGGCGCGGCTGTTCGTGCTGCGCAGGCGCAGGTCCGCAAGATAGCGGGCGATCACCGCTCGATCGGGGGCTGGCCACCGGGTCATGACAGCACCTCCGATCCCGGTACGTCGAGCGCGATGGCCCTCAGATCCTCGGTCGCCAGCTTGAGGTAGGGAGCGGTTGACTCGGTCGAGCGGTGCCCGAGCAGGTCGCCGATAACTTTTTGCGGAACCGACGCGCGCAGCATCTCGACCGCGCGCGCATGGCGGAAGATATGCGGCCCGCACTTCCCCGGCGGCTTCACCCCGGCATCTCGGAGCCGCCGCTGGACGGTGCTGTGCAGTATCCAGAGCTGGCGGTACGGCGCGCGGGTGCGGATGAAGATTTCCCGGCTGTCGGTCCGGGGCCGCCCGGAGCGCAGATAGGCCAGCACGGCATCGCCCACCGGTTCCATCAAGGGCAGGAACGAGCAGGCGCGCGTCTTGGTGTGGCGGATCCGGATAGATTCCGTCCGCCAGTCGATGTCCTCGATCCGCAAATTGCGGATTTCGCTCGACCGCAGGCCGTAGGTCGCGAGGAGTTGCAGGATTGCATAGTCCCGCAGCCCCACCGGCGTCGTATCCTTCCTCGCCGTCTCCAGGACGGCGGCGATCTGGCCGCGATCGAGAATCGAAGGGATCCCCTCATAGGCGTACAGCAACGGTGCTATGACATGCGGCGCCAGATCGATCGCGGTGCGGCGGGTCCGGTGGAGATACCGCAGCAGCGAGCGAAGGCGCTCCGCCACGTCCTTCAACGATTTGCGCCGCAGGCCTGGAGTTCGCAGATCCATGTATCGGTCGATGTCGCTGACGCTCAGCTCCGTGAGACTGTCGACACCGCAGCGCCCGATCTGCCAAGCAAGAAAGTACTGCGCCTCCCACATCAGCGCTGCGATGCTGGCACGGGCCAGACCACGCTCTTCACGCAGCCATGTCTCGTATTCGTGGCAAATCTCATATTGGAGCGCGTCGGCGGCGCATGTGACTTTCGGGGCGGGTGGCCACTGGCCTTGCGCGAGCCGCAGCAGCGCGTAGATTCCCGAGCGCGGGATGGAGTGCCAGTGCGGCCCCGGAGGTCGACCATGGCGTTTCCGGAAGTGCCCGGTCGCATGGCGCAGATATTGTGCGACTTGCGCCTCGGTCACCTCCAGGATCGGGATGCCGCGCCGTTCAAGATGGTCGAGGAACCCGCGCGAGTAGGCGCAGTAGTTCCCGACCACCACCGGGCTGTATTGTTGGCTGGTCAGTGCGGCTTTGAGTTCGGCGATCAGTTCGCAATCGGTATTCGACATCGTTGGCTCCTCATCTGGTCAAATCGACTACCGAGGTTCGCCGGGAAAATAATGCGGAGCAAAGCTTGCCGCTCATTGGCGGAATTACGCAGGATTCACGCTCTAAAACGACGTTCCTTCACATTATCGCCAACTCGCGATTACCCTGCTTGTTAAGCATCGACAGGGTTTCTTCGCCGCCTTTTTCATTCACATCCGCGATAATCACACGCGCCCCTTCACGGGCGTAAATCTGCGCCGTGGCGCGGCCAATACCCGACGCTGCGCCGGTGATGATTACTACTTTACCTTCCATGATGCTGGCCATGACGAATTCCTTCTTGTTGAATTGCTATTCCGAGGCGGCGCTATTGCGCCACCAGGCCGCCATCGACCACCATGGAATGGCCGGTGACGAAGGAGGCGTGATCCGAACACAGCCACACGGCCGCCTCGCCGATTTCAGTTGGCTTGCCCAGCCGCCCTACGGGTTCCGCTGCAACAAGCCCCGCGACCAATGCGGGATCGCTGCCACCCAAACGGCCCACCATCGGTGTGTCGATAAGACCTGGGCACACGCAATTCACCCTGATGCCTGCCTTGGCGTATTCCAGTGCAGCCGTCTTGGTCAGGCCGATCACCCCATGTTTTGACGCGACATAGGCGCCCAGACCGGGAAAGCCGACCAGACCAGCCACTGACGCGGTATTGACGATGGCTCCGCCGCCGCCTTTCAGCATCGCTGGTATCTGATATTTCATGCACAGATAGACGCCCTTGAGATTGACGGCGATGATCTTGTCAAATTCGCTGGCAGGCATATCTGCAGAAGACGCCTGTTTTCCCTCGATACCTGCATTGTTAAATGCCGCATCCAGGCGGCCATGGGCTGTCATCGCGCGATCAATCAAGGTTTTGACATCGGTTTCCACCGTCATGTCTGCCTTGACGAACAGTCCCTGATGGCCCTGTTTGTTGATCATTGACAGGGTTTCTTCACCGCCTTTTTCATTTACGTCCGCAATAATCACGCGCGCGCCTTCGCGGGCGTAAATCTGCGCAGTGGCGCGGCCAATGCCTGACGCTGCGCCTGTGATGATCGCGACTTTGCCTTCCATAATACCGGTCATAATGTTCTCCTGCTGGTTGGTTTAAGATTATTTATTCTGCTGCTGCGGCCTGTGCCGGAATTGGTTCTGAGGCCAATACGCCTTTGGCGCTCAGGGATGCAATCCTGTCCTTGGAATAGCCAAGATATTCCCCCAGCACCGCCGCATTATGTTCGCCCAGAAATGGCGCCACCAGATCCAGATGGCCTGGAAATGCCGAAAACCGAAGCGGCATGCCCGGCGCCTGAAACCGGCCCAGCCCACGATCATCAATCCAGCGTACGGTTTCACGTTCGATCAGATGCGGATGCTGACAGGCCTGTGCGACCGACAGTATCGGCGCCACTGGAATGTGGTTTTCTTCCAGAATGCGAATAGCTTCTTCATCACTTTCCTGCGCCTGCAGCCAGCCCTCGATGATGGCGATCAGTTCAAGCTGATTTTCTGCACGCTTGGCATTATCGCAAAATTTGGGGTGATCAATAATATCCGGCCGCCCCAGCACTTCGCAAAAGCGCGGCCACATATTCAGGATCGGCAGCAGGAAAACCGGCATCTCCTTGCCCTGGAAAATGCCCGCAGGCGCCACAGCATAATGGTGCGAGCCAGAGCGTGTGGGTTTGATCTCACCCTTGCTGCACGACCAGACCTGCACATTGACTTCGTGATGATGGAAATAACTGTCGAGCAGCGACACATCAATGTATTGCCCGCCATGACCGCGTTCACGGTGCAGCAGTGCATACCCAATAGCCGCCGCCGCATGCACGCCAGTGCCAACATCCCCCAGCGCCAATTGCGGAAAAGCAGGCGCCTTGTCAGGGTCGCCAATCATGCTGGTCACGCCGGCATAAGCCTGTCCGATATTGTCAAAGCCCGGCAAATGCGCTAGCGGACCGGTCTGCCCGAATGCCGAAATCGAGCACATGATAATATTCGGATTGATCGCTTTCACAACTTCCCAGCCAAGGCCGATGCGGCCGATCACGCCCGGTGCAAAATTTTCAATAAACACATCGCATTTGGCAATCAGGCCTTTGAGGATTTCCAGCCCTTCAGGGGTTTTGGGATCCAGGCAGATGGCTTTCTTGCCGCGATTTTGCTGCACGTAATAGGCGCTGCGCCCGTCTTTGAGAAACGGAAATTTGCGGCTGGGATCGCCGCCGGGAAATTCGACTTTGATAACTTCTGCGCCCATTTCCACCATCAGGCGCGTTGCCGCAGGCCCGGCCAGAAATTGGGTAATGTCAAGCACACGAAACCCGTCCAGAATATGCTGCATGATGCCCTCCCTGCTGGTTGCGTACTGTTATTATGCGAACGCTTAGTTAGAGCGTGACAGGTGGGTGACGTGCCGTCAAGCCGCGATCCATTCATTGGGATGCGGCTTGAAAATCATATCCAATCTCTATGACTTCACAAGCGCCGGTGGAACAAGTATGGAGGTGGCCGAGCTTTTGGCGATCAGTTCGTTTTTGCCGTTGAACAGTTCGCCTTCCAGAAATCCGATGCTTTTTCCCATGCGCACGACGTGACCAATGGCCTTATGCGGGCCGGGCAGGGCAGCGCGTAAAAAGCTGACCTTGAGTTCAAGCGTCGGCGGGCCCAGCGTCATTTTCGATGCGACCAGCACCGCATGGGCCATGGCGCCATCCAGCATGGCGGTCACAAACCCGCCCTGAATGACCCCCGCCGACTGGCATAAATCTTCCCTGGGATGGAAGTGCAATACCGCCTGCTGTCTTTCCTGGCTGACGGCATATATATCCCCGTCCAGATAGCGCATGAATTGCAGCTTGCGCACACGCTCGCGCAGCGCCCGTAAAATCTCTTCGTCCGTCATGAAATGTACCTGTTTAACCGCGCGCCGCAGCGCCCGCATCGATGGTGATTACCGTACCGCTGATATAGCTGGCCCGTTCAGACGCCAGAAACGCCACCAGGTCCGCCACTTCCTCCGGTTTGCCTGCCCGCCCGAACGGCAAGGCCGCCAGCATTTTTTGCCAGGCCGGGGATTCAACCCCGCCCGCCATGCCCTGGGCCAGCGCAGTCAAGCGTTCGGTTTCAATCATCCCGGGATTGACGGCCACGACACGAATGCCGTCATTGGCGCTGACCGCTCCAAGTGCGCGCGTAAACGCCATCAGCGCCGCATTCCCGGCCCCGCCTGCAATATAGGTTGCCGTGGGCCGCTCACCCCCGGCGCCAATTACATTGATAATAACGCCGCGTCTCTGCGTCTTCATTTGCGCATACATTTCCCGGCACATATTGATGTAGCCGAAGACCTTCAGATCCCATGCCTTGCGCCAGCGTTCTTCGTCCACCGCATCCAGCGCACCGCCTGGAATGGCCCCCGCATTATTCACCAGAATATCCGCATCGGCACAGGCCGCAATCAATTGCCTGGCATTCTTGCCATCGCTCAAATCCATCGGGTGGATCGTGACCGAAACCTGGTATTTGGCGCGGATGGCGTCGCGCACGGCAGCGAGATCGGCCTCGGTACGCGCAGTGAGATGCAGATGGCAGCCCTCCCCGGCCAATGTGTGCGCAATGGCGCGGCCAATACCCTTTGACGCCCCGGTGATAATGGCGGTCTTGCCGTGAAGATTCAGCTGCATAAGGATTCCTCAGGTGGTTAGCTGCGCCCAGTCTACCTCTATTACAGGAAACAGCCAGCCCCGCCGATTAGCGGATGGCAAGCAGGTTGGGCGGAATAAGAATTATATAGGGCCAAGAACGCTGTGAGTACGCCAAGTCAACGTAAAATTTAATATAAACTCAACTATAAATCCGTAATTTAATTAAAATTATTTATATTTATAATAATTGTCACACAAATATTATTGCAAAACTTCAAAAATACTGAAATTTATCAGATATATTTATATTTTAATAGATGAATTGTCATATGTATAATGTGGTCTACCATTGTTACTAGAAGAAGTTAATCTAAATAAAAAATCTTATAAGCTTTAGAAATACTTTTATCACTTGTTATTTTGAAAATCTGCCTTTAGGTTGCGCTGTCTTTATTCTATTGGGCAGGGTATTTTTGACAATAAACCACTTACACTTGGGAGGAATCTGTGGACTTTGAGGAAGCAAGTCTGCCGAAACCCCTGGCGCGGCTGTATAGCTATTGGCAGGCGAAACGTGGTGATCGTCTGATGCCTTCCCGTGCCGATATCAATCCCGTGGAAATGCAGGCGTTTTTATCCCACACGATGCTGATCGACGTGTTAATCCATGCACAAGACGAAATACGATTCCGGATGCGGCTGGTTGGCACCCATGTGGTTGATGGGTATGGCGGTGAAATCACCGGAAAATATCTTGATGAAATTGATCTTGGCGATCAGCGGGACAAACTGATAGAGGCTTGTTTGCATAGTGTTAACGGCAAAAAACCCGCCTATTTGTCTGGCAAATTACGCCACAAGATTACCGGGGAAATCATCGCTTATGAACGTCTGGGCCTTCCCCTCTCCAGCGATGGCGAAACAGTAAATATCCTGCTGGTCGGCACCCTGCTACAGCACAAATCCAAGTAGCGGAATTAACTTCCGCTACACACTACGGCGCTCCGGTCATTAGTTTCTTGACAGGCAGCGCCCCACAAATTAAAACCTGACCGGAATTAGCACTCATGAGTGATGAGTGCTAACCGGCTGTGATCCTCATAGCCCCAGTAATCACTGACATTATGAATTGAGGGAGACTTCGCATATGGCTTTCAGACCATTGCATGACCGGGTACTAGTCCGGCCGCTCGACGCGGAAGAAAAAACCAAAGGTGGCATCATCATTCCAGGCACAGCCCAGGAAAAGCCGCAGGAAGGCAAGGTTGTCGCTGTTGGGCCAGGCGCCCGGCGCGAGGACGGCTCGATTGCCAAGCTGGATGTCAAGGTCGGTGACCGTGTGCTGTACGGCAAATGGTCCGGCACCGAGATCAAGATCAAAGGTGAAGAGCTGATGATCATGAAAGAAAGCGACATTATGGGAATAGTGAGCTGATCCCAATATCAGCCGTGCCTGGGCCCCTTGGCGGGCCTTCGCATTTCTCAGCTATGGGTCGATAAACAGAAGGAATTCGCACAATGGCGAAAGAAGTCAAATTTCGCGGTGACGCCCGCGAACGGATGCTCAGAGGCGTTGATATCCTGGCCAATGCGGTAAAGGTCACACTGGGCCCCAAGGGCCGTAATGTTGTGATCGATAAATCATTTGGCGCACCACGTATCACCAAAGATGGTGTGACGGTCGCCAAGGAAATCGAACTGGCCGACAAGTTCGAAAATATGGGCGCGCAAATGCTGCGCGAAGTTGCCTCAAAGACCAACGATGTGGCTGGTGACGGCACAACAACGGCCACCGTGCTTGCACAGGCGATTGTACGCGAAGGCGCCAAATCTGTTGCCGCCGGCATGAACCCGATGGACCTTAAGCGCGGCATCGACATGGCTGTTGCTGCGGTAGTTGAAAATCTTCTCAAGAGCTCCAAGAAGATTAAATCTTCCGAAGAAATTGCGCAGGTCGGCACCATCTCTGCAAACGGTGAATCCGAGATTGGCAAAATGATCGCCAAGGCAATGGATAAGGTCGGTCAGGAAGGCGTCATCACCGTTGAAGAAGCCAAAGGCATGATCACGGAGCTTGAAGTCGTGGAAGGCATGCAGTTTGATCGTGGCTATCTGTCGCCCTATTTCATCACCAATGCGGACAAAATGAATGTGGTGCTCGACAATCCACTGATCCTGATCAATGAAGCGAAGCTTTCCAGCCTGCAGCCGATGCTGCCCGTACTGGAGGCCGTTGTGCAATCCGGCCGCCCGCTGTTGATTATTGCTGAAGATGTGGAAGGCGAAGCCCTTGCCACGCTGGTCGTCAACAAACTGCGCGGTGGCCTCAAGGTTTGCGCCGTCAAGGCGCCAGGTTTTGGTGATCGCAGAAAGGCCATGCTGGAGGATATTGCAGTCCTCACCAGCGGCACCGTGATTTCCGAAGATCTGGGGATCAAGCTGGAAAGCGTCACCCTTGCGATGCTTGGCACCGCCAAGAAAATCATGATCGACAAGGACAACACGACGATCATCAATGGCGCCGGCAAGAAAAAAGATATTGATGCACGCTGTAATCAAATCCGTGCACAGATCGAAGAAACCACGTCGGATTACGACAAGGAAAAACTGCAGGAACGTCTGGCCAAACTGGCTGGCGGTGTTGCGATTATCCGTGTCGGCGGGGCAACCGAGGTCGAAGTGAAAGAACGCAAGGACCGGGTCGATGATTCACTCAGCGCAACACGCGCCGCAGTAGAAGAAGGCATTGTGGTTGGCGGTGGCGCAGCGCTGGTTTATTCCATCCGCGCACTTGACGCGCTGAAACCCACCAATGATGACATGAAAGCCGGGATCGCGATCGTTCGCAAATCCCTGCAGGCGCCCGCGCGGCAGATCGCCGAGAACGCCGGCGTCGATGGCTCGATCATTGTTGGCAAGCTGATGGAGTCGAAAGACAAGAACATGGGTTACAACGCGCAAACCGACAAGTTTGTCGACATGTTCAAGGAAGGCATCATCGACCCGACGAAAGTCGTGCGTACCGCGTTACAGGATGCGGCTTCTGTCGCTGGCCTGCTGATCATGACCGAAGCCATGGTCGCCGATAAGCCTGAAAAGGGTGACGGCGGCGGAATGGGAGGCATGGGCGGAATGGGTGGCATGGGTGGCATGGGCGGTGGCATGATGGACGGAATGATGTAAATTCACCCGCTTCTTTTCTACCAAGCTATTAGAGGGCTGCGGGCAACCGCAGCCCTTCTGCATTTGGGGATAGATGAAAAATGATGCCGGCCCCCAATGACGGGGGCGAATCGCCATTAGAGACCGGCAGACTACCGGCAGGATGGGGATTACTGCCGGTTTTTCCCGGACAGCCCCGCGTCTGGGGTGTCCCGTGGAAAGTGATAAAATCAACTGCTTTTAGGCATTGGAACCGCGCCATTTACACGTAATAATTGCTTTATTATTACATTGCAATCAACAGGAATTAAAATTAAAGTTTCTCAAGAGAATAGAGTGTTGATTCGTTGAATCTCGGTATAATTGAGGGGCGATCAATTAACCTCTTGCGGCTGAACAGCAACAGAGGCTTTGAGGATGAACCAGTCATTACAGATAGCGAGACCTAGATCCGAGAGTGATTATACGTCGCTGAAACAGGCCAGTAAGCGGCTTATCAAGGCATGTGGCGGGTTAGAGGCCGCTTCCATGGTGACCCGGGTCGGGCATAGTGAGCTGGCGCGGTATTACGACCCATCGGAAAAGCTGTTCATGCCCATCGACGTGGTGGCCGATCTTGAAGCTATTGCGGGTAACGCACTTGTCTGTCAGAGCCTGGCGCATATGCTTGGTTTTGCCCTTATCCCGGTACAACCACAGATGTCGGTGGAGCCAAGTCATCACTGGACAGCACTTCTTGCCCAACTGGGTGAGGAAACGGCCCAGGCGTTACGGCAAATTGGGGCGGCCCTGACGGATCATGGGACATTGACCGCCCAATCCATCAACAACTACCAGTTGACCCGGCATCTGGACAATCTGATCCAGGCGGCAATGCAGTTAAAATTATCAATTGCCCAGCGCCAGCAACGCAGCGCCCAATCCAGGAACAGCCTGATGCGCGTGGACGCAGAACTGGTCCAGCAAAAAAATTAGCACTTCCTGCTGTCTTCGTTGTCTTCATCGTCGATGACAGCTGGCTTCACCTTTAGAGTTTGCTTCAGCTATATTGCATCATCCCTCCCGCTGCGTCATTGCGAACGAAGTGAAGCAATCCAGGAGTCACACGGGACGGCGCTTTCGCGCATCGCGATTGACGATGAAAGGTAACGGTTCACCCCAGATGGATCAGACTCTCAGCCAAGAAAGCGTACGACCTCCTGCTCAGAGTTTAGGTGCGTGTCCTCAATTGATGTCATGCCGGACCGTAAGGCTCGCACATGACACTGCGGGTTAACTGACGACACACGCTAGATAGCCAAAAATCACAATCTTTCCCTATGGCTCATTGATTGTTTCGCCTCCGATACCGTTGGGGTGCGGCAATTACATTGCCGGTTTGTGGCTTAACAAGACTTCCACGTGTTGTATTTTTACAATTTACAACATTATTCTCTGATGATTTATTTTAGTTAGTAATATTACTAACTAAAATTATTGACACCAGGCTTTCATCTTCATAGCTTGCGCTCAGATCAAATCAATGACGCGACTTGTGTGTATCAGACGCAAGCAAGCGTCAGAACGGTTTCATTTGGTGAAGGGGGCATCACCTATTTGCGCCCTGTGTAGTTTGTAAAACGATTAACGGACAGAAGCTTGGTGCGGATTTGGTAAATTGTCGCGCTCAATGGCGGCACGCATCATTTGCTGACGTAATTGTTAGCAGGCTGCTCGTGCGTCGCAAAACTTAATGACGTCTGGCGCTGAAGAAGTGTCCAGCGAGGAAATTTGACGGTGAATGTCAAAACAGGGTTTGCAAGAAATTCTGATCTACCTCTGATCGCGTGCCTTGCAGACACGGTGTGGAATCCACGCCGTTACAGCGTAGCGCCGTCTTGGCGGCGCCGTGCCTCAATAACTTTGGACGGTTCTGGCTCTGCCTTGAACCGTCCACTTTTTTGTTGGGGCCCTTCACATGATGTTCACCGCTCACACTGCGAACACCCGCAACAACGAAAACAACAAGATCACATCACCCAGGAGGCATGCATGTTCAACAAAAGACAACCCCGTACTTCCAGTATAGCCGTGCTGAACGCCAACCGGCGTCTTGCGCTGTCAACTATTGCGCTGTTCGGATCTACAATGCTGACACAGCCAGCCAGCGCTGTTGATTACAGCTTTGGGGAGGTTACCGGTTCTATTGACACGGTGCTTTCGGCGGGCGCTTCGATGCGCACCAGCGAGCGGGATTGCGAAAATCTCGGCCAGGCCAATGGCGGTTGCAAGATCTATGACGCCTCGAATATAGAAAAAGGCGCGGGCATCAACAGCGACGACGGCAATCTGAACTACGGCCGGTGGGACGTGTTCTCCAGCCCGATGAAGGCGACTTCGGAAGTGGGCGCCACCTGGCGCAATTTCAACGCCTTTGTGCGCGGCACGGCGTTTTACGATCCGATGGTTGACAATACCGATTTCCGCGACCTGGAAAGACCGCAGCTCACCGGGAAGAATGGGGTGGGGCACAACGCCAAGCTGCTCGACTATTTTGTCGGCGGCAGTTTTGACGTGGGCGGCCTGCCGCTGGAACTGCGCGGCGGTAATCAGGTGATCAGCTGGGGTGAAAGCACTTTCATCCAGAACGGTCTCAATGTGA
>OBEQ010029317.1_pt1 | contig 13154 bp, 11 predicted proteins | sample 1670901 | NCBI WGS metagenome assembly OBEQ01 (sample SAMEA104232315, study PRJEB22302) | groundwater metagenome | biome: forest; feature: aquifer; material: groundwater | place: USA | collected 2011-08-07 | depth 5.4 m
CTCCCCCCCCCGCCGCCGGAGCCACCGACCCGGCCGGGCCCGACCCCCCGCGTCGGCGGGGCCCCAGCCATATTTGGGCCGCTACTAAATATTGGTTACGATCCACATACTCGGACAACACGTCTTCCACATCGGACCGAATTTTGTCCGCAATAGCGACCTGTCGGCGCTGTATTTCCAGGGTTTCAATTTCTCTCGCCAGATGGCCGATCAACTCCTGGGACGCCACCGGTTCCTGGTCTTCCAATTCTTCGGCGTCGTAATCCGACGTTTTGGGAAATCCAAAAGACCTTTTTAACACCGGCGCATCGGCGAAGCGATTGGACGGGGGGGACGATTTTAACCGGCTCACCTCTCGATTCACTTGGTTAAAGTTGACCTTGGCCTCGCGGTATTTGGTTTGGATTTTTGAAAGAATTTCCAGCAATTCTTTCTGGCTGGCCCCCGTTTTGACGCGTTTTTGGTAGTACGACCAGGATTTTTTAAACTCCTGCTCGAGAGATTCGGCCCTGGCGGGAGCCAGGCCAAGACTCAGGCCAATCAAGGCGAAAAAAATCGCCCCCAAGGCCGTCCACGTCCCGGGAAAACGTAATTTATCCTTCACGTGTCTATGGATGGAGTGAATTGTAGCATGTGAAAGTCATTCATGCTACAAGAAGTCGTGGCTTCCCAATATGATCTTATCGTTATCGGAGGGGGGATCCTTGGGGCAGGCATTGCCCGGGATGCCGCGGAACGGGGCCTTTCGGTGGCCCTGCTGGAACAAGGGGATTTCGGAGGAGGGACTACCGCCGCTACTTCAAAACTCATTCACGGGGGCCTTCGATACCTTCAATTCCTAGACCTTCCTCTCGTGCGACTCTCTCTTCAGGAGCGCCGCATTCTCCTTCAGCAAATGCCCCATCTCGTCAAACCGCTTCCCCTGCTCCTCCCTTGTTACGCCTCCCTCACGCCCCCTTCCTGGCAAATGCGCCTGGGCTTAACGCTCTACGACCGATTGGCCTCCACCCCTCAACTCCCGGACCATGAGAATCTCGATGTGAAGGCGTGTTTTAAGCATCTCCCTCATTTAAACTCTTCCTCCCTTAAAAAAGGCTTCCTTTATTATGACGCGCAAGTGATTTTTCCGGAACGCCTCTGCTTAGCCATCGTGATGACGGCGGGGCGACTCGGAGCCGACGTGAGAAATTATCATCGCGTGGAACATTTCTTAATGTCCGAGGACGCCGTGGAAGGGGTGGCCGTCAGGAACGTGCTCACGGGTGGGACGGAAGAATTTCGCGGACGGCTGGTGGTGAATGCCAGCGGACCTTGGCATAACGCCTTGATGTCCGGCGTCATCGGCGCTCCTGCGCAAGCCGAACTCGTCAAAGGCAGTCATCTCATCGTGGAAAGCGACCACCTTCCGTCCGTCGGCGCCTACGGTCCTTCCCCCTCCGACGGCCGGCCGATTTTTTTCACGCCCTGGCGCGGGATGATGCTGGTCGGCACCACCGAAGTTTCCCACCAGGGTTCTCCCTCCGGCATTTCACCTTCACCTGAAGAAGCGGCGTATCTGCAAGAAGCTCTCCGCTTTCTTTTCCCCCACTGGCCCTATCGCGTGGCCTACGGCTTCTCGGGCGTCCGAGCGCTTCCAGCCGGAGACAGATCCGCCCACCAACGCTCGCGGCATCATCGCCTCGTTCATCACGACCGGATGGGCGGACCCCGCAACCTCCTCAGCGTGATCGGCGGAAAAATGACCACCTTTCGAGCTTCGGCGGAAGAAGTGGTGAATCAGGTCACGCGACGGCTGGGGAAATCGGCCCCGGGCCGCACCGCTCTTCACCCGCCGGATGGCGCCGTACGAGTCAACGTGGAGGCCTATATTGACCACCTCGCCGAATCGTATGCCACCACCGGCCTTGAACGGGGTCAGGTGGAATATCTTGTCACCCTTCATGGAACGCGTGCAGAAAAAATCCTGGATCTGGCCTTAGCCGAACCGTCCCTCCGAACCCGGCTCTGCCCCCATCAACCCGATATGGCCGCCCAGATCCGTCTCTGCCGGGAAGAACATGTCCACACCTTGCAGGATTTCTTGTGGCGCCGGACCGGCATCGGGGGACGGGCGTGCCTGGGGAGAGATTGCGCCCCGCGCATCGCGACCTTGCTGGGAAAAGAACTGGGATGGTCGGCTGAAGAAGAACGCCGACAATCAGATCGGTATCTTAAGGCCCTGGAAACCGAGAGGATCGTTGACGCTCAGGCGCCTTCGCCAGCGTAACCTCTTTTTTTATTTCTTTGCCTTTCCGTAAAATCTTGATGGTCACGATCTCTCCTGGTTTCATTTTCTGAATTTCATCAATGAGGTCATTGGGTGATTTAATCCCTTTCCCGTTGAGGGTCATGATCACGTCGTTTCGACGTAATCCCGCCTCATCGGCCGGACTCTCCTCTACGATATCGACGACGAGAGCGCCGTCTTTTTCCATACCCCCTTCCTCTTCCACTTTCGTTAAACTCACGCCCATCCACGGACGATGTTCCTCCAGCTTCGTCCCCTTAACCAAATCCTCTAGAATTATTTTCACGTCGTTGGAAGGAATGGCAAACCCGATCCCCGCGCTCTGAGCCGCGCCGCCCGAGGCGATGGCGACATTAACCCCGATGACCTCGCCGTAAATATTCGCCAGCGGGCCGCCACTATTGCCGGGATTGATGGCGGCATCGGTCTGGATGAGATTTTTCAATTTGGGACCCTCCAGGGTTTGTAATTCGCGATATTTCGCGCTGACGATCCCAACCGTCACCGTATTGTCATAGCCAAAAGGATTGCCGATGGCAATCGCCCAGGCCCCAACCTTCACCTTATCGGAATCCCCAAATTTGATAAACGGCAAGCCCTTGAGGTTGATTTTAATGACCGCGAGATCCGGCCGGTTGCTATGGCCTTTCAGCTCGGCTTTGTATTCCTTTTTTTCTCCGGGGAACTGCACGACGATCTCCCCGGTTCCGCCTTCCGCCTTAGCGTCCAACACCGGCTGAATCACGTGGCGATTGGTCAGGATAAACCCATTTTCCCGAATCACCATTCCCGTGCCGAGTCCGCCCTCGTATTCATACTCTTGTTCACGGGGACGGGCGCGCCGACGCGGCTGCTCCTCGAAAAAAAACGGGAACTCCTCAAACATCCGCCCCCAGGGATCAATAAACTGTCCCCGAATTTTCAATTTGGTCGTAATATGGACAACGGCTTTCCCGACTTCCGTGGCCACCTTGTGAAAAGACTCCTGAAGATCGAGCGCGCCGCGTTCCGGTTTGATCGGCACGTCCACGGAACCGGCCCGCGACGGCGTCGTCCCGTCGAATTTCACCGTGAGGATTATGCCGAGAACGAACGCGAATAGCGCCACGCTCGCCAGGGTGGAAGCCCCACGGATATAACCCTTGGCACCACTGTTGTCCACCTTCGCTAAAGCCCCGGCGGACACCCGCCGTAGCGCCTTCGCGCGAAGGCGGGTGAATCGCCGTCGCCATGAGCTGTCTTTAACGATCATCGGCATACCTGTTATATACCACGGTAAGACACTTTGACTAAATAGAGCCCATGGGCCGGAGCGGCGCGGGGAGCTCTCTGGCGATCCCGGGCAGCCATAAAGCGTTTGAGGGAAGCGGCCGTCTGACGACCGAGCCCCACTTCCACCAACGCCTGCACCATCGTGCGAATCATGCCTCTCACGAACCCATTCGCCGTGACCTCGAGGGTCATCATCGGACCCGATTTCGTCAAACGCAATCGTTTGACGTGCCTCACGGCGTGGGAAATTTTCGAGCGCTCGGTGCATAAAGAGGAAAAATCGTGTTCCCCCACGAACACCTTGGCGGCTTTCCGCATGGCCCCTAATTTCAACACCTGGGGCACGTGGTAAACGCGGGTCCGAAGAAAGGGATCGCGTCCGGATTGATTGAAGATCTGATAAGCGTAAGTCCTCGACGCCGCGCTGAATCGAGCATGAAATTTTTTGGGAGCCTCTTGCACGGCCGTCACGGCGATGTCTTCGGGCAAACAACTATTAAGCGCCCGGTAGAGTCCTTCCAAAGGAATGGTGGAAACCACATGGAAATTGACCACTTGGGCGAGCGCGTGTGCCCCCGCATCCGTCCGGCTGGCCCCTATAACCTGTATGGATTGATTGCAGATTTTTTTGAGTGCGCGCTCTAGTTCACCCTGGACCGAAGGCCGATCCGGCTGTCTCTGCCACCCCGCGTAGGCGGTCCCGTCGTATGCCAGCGTAAGCGCGATATTTCTCCCCCCGGTACCAGGTACCAACTTAGTCAACTTTCATTCCCTGTCCCCACAACGATTCCCAACGGGCTATAATATCGTTCACTTTTTTAGGGGCTCGAGGAAAGCACCGGGCTCTCATTTTTAATACCGCCGCGGGAGTTTTGTTCAACAACACGCCAACTCGTGCGGTACTCCACCCCCACCACCGCCTTGTCGCCTCCGCGAACGCACATCTCATTAACACCACTTCGGAGAGGCGGCTCCGACCCAGCACAATTGACGGGGAAATATTTTCATGATTACAGATCATTTTGAAAACAACCTCATCGTCAAAAGGTGCCGATTTTTGCGATGGGGTGAGAGCGTACACACGAGATGGAACTGACTGAGTGCTCTTCGCCTTTTGACTATTTACCTCATCCGGCCAGACATAGCGCCCGTTTCTGACCCGCCAAGAAGGCTGGACCCCTCCACCCGCTTCATGAAAGTCAACGAATCTCTTAACCGCTATTTCGGGCCGATTACCGAACTGGTCTAAAATAAACTGGGTGGTAATCCATGGGCGCATCGGTGAGGCCATATACGCCGAGAAGCTGCTCCAGGGCCAGTCGTCAAGACAATGAGTCAGTTGAGCCTCTAACGGATTGCGATGAATATAACGCACCACCTCCTTCAAGTATTCATCGCGATCACACAAGATAGAGTGGTAGCGGCCCTGAAAAAGATGTCCGACCTGATGATTTTTTGCATTCCACCACTTAGCATAGGACAACAAAAAGGTTTGCATAAATATCCCGACAGGCACAGTTCCAACTTGCACCAAAAGGTGGAAATGATTTGGCATCAAGCAATCAGCATGCAAAGTGACCCCGTGTCTGGCCAGATGATCGGCCAAAAGGCGTTCAAATTTCTCGTAGTAACGGGCGGAATGAAAGATGACCTGACGATGATTTCCTCTAGACATCACATGGTAGAAACAACCAGGAGCATGAGGAGGAGGATGTCGCGGCATTAGACCGCCTTAATTTCCCAATCTGGCATTGACAAAGAAAGTTGACTTAGTTGGTACCTGGTACCTTTGTGAGGAGTTCCGCGATTTGGACGGCGTTGAGCGCGGCGCCTTTGCGAAGATTATCCGACACGATCCACATGTTGAGCCCGAAGGGCACGGTCGAATCTTCGCGGAGGCGCCCCACATAACAGGCGTCCGTCCCACTAGCCGTCGTGGCCAGGGGATAGAGTTGGCGGGTGAGATCATCTACCACTTGAACACCGGGGGCTTTCTCCAATAATTTTTTGGCCTCTACGACGCTCATTTTTCGTTCAAACTCCACGTTGACGGATTCACTATGCGAATTGAACACGGGCACTCTCACGGTGGTGGCGGTGATCGGCAGGCGCGGTTCCCCCATGATTTTCCGGGTTTCACGAATCATTTTCCATTCTTCCTTGGTATAACCGCCTTCCGCAAAATCATCTATGTGAGGCAGCGCGTTGAACGCGATCGGATGCGGAAACGTCTGGGGCGTGATGGGTTGTCCGGCCGCAAAGGCCTCCACCTGTCGTTTCAATTCATCAATCCCCTGCTGACCCTTGCCTGAAACCGCCTGATAGGTGGAAACGACGATCCGCTTGATTTTAGCCGCGTCATGCAAGGGTTTCAGCACCACCACCATTTGAATGGTGGAGCAATTGGGATTCGCAATGAGACCCTTATGATTCGCGAGAGCCTGGGGGTTTACTTCCGGAACGACCAACGGTACTTCAGGATCCATGCGCCAGGCACTGCTATTGTCAATGACGATGGTTCCGCCCGAGACGGCGATCGGCGCATGCTCACGACTCACGGTGCTCCCGGCGGAAAACAGAGCCATCTCCATGCCCTTTAAGGAGGTAGGCTTGAGCGTTTCCGACTTGAATTCATGCCCTCGAAATGAAAAAACCGTCCCCGCGGACTTTTCCGACGCAAACAACCGCAAATCTCCCACGGGAAAATTCCGGCTTTCCAACAAGGCCAACATGGTCCGCCCTACCGCGCCAGTCACTCCCACAATGGCTACCTTGTAATTTTTTGACATGGTAATAAAGGATTATAGGTTAGGAAAGGTTAAGAGTTAAGAGTTAAGAGTTAAGTAAAAACTTACTTCTTACCTCTGACTTCTCGCTCTGCGCACGGGTTAACAATTCCTGAGCATGCTGAACGGCGGTTGGGGTGAGCGGCTCCCCGCTCATCATCTTCGCCAGCTCTTCTACGATTTCGCGGGAGGAAGTCAGTCGCGTGGCTTGAGTCGTCGTATGATGGTCGTCTACTTTCTTGACAATATGATAATGCGCGTCGGCATGGCTGGCAATCTGCGCCATGTGGGTCACGCAAATGACTTGACGGTCCGCACTCATGAATTTAAGTTTTTTTCCGATGACTTCGGCCGTGCGCCCTCCTACTCCTGCATCCACCTCGTCGAAAATCAGCGTGGGGATTCGGTCCTGCTTGGCCAACACCACTTTCAACGCCAACATCAATCGGGACAATTCTCCCCCGGAGGCCACCTTCGCCAACGGGCGGGGCGGTTCGCCGGGATTCGGCGCGATCAAAAATTCCGCGTGTTCCAAGCCGCACGCCGCCGGCTGATCCAATGACGTCCAACCCATGTCAATTTTGGCATGAGCCATCCCCAATACCTTAAGCTCGTCTTCCACGGCGCGAGTCAACTTCGCGGCGGCGGTACGCCGACGCTTGGAAAGGTCGTGCGCCTCTTTGAGGTACGCTGCCTCAGAAGCCCGAATGGCCTCATTCATCGAATCCTGTACGTTCCGGTAATTCACCAACTCGGTCCACGACACTCTGGCCTGATCGAGAAACCGCAACACGTCTTCAAGAGTCGGACCGTATTTTTTCTTGAGTCGCTCCAGTAACGCCAACCGTTGTTCCACCACTTCGAGTTTTTGGGGATCCGCCTCCACGCGATCGCGGTACACTCGCATGTCTTCCGCCACATCCTTCAATTCCACCGCGGCCTGCTTGGCGCGTTCCGCCAAGGCTCGCAAGGATTCATCGTGCTGAGCCATGCCGACCAACAACTTGGCGGACCGCTCCACAACACCGACCGCCTGCCCTTCGCCCAATAAGCCCTCGTAGATCTCCGCCGCCTGCCCGGCCAACGCCTCCGCGTGACGAAGCACTTCCCGCTCCCGTGACCACGTCTCTTCCTCACCGGGTTGTATTCGGGCCGATTCCAATTCTTCTTTTTGAAACGCCAGTAAATCCAACTGCCGGGCCCGCTCTTGTTCGTCCATCATCAAGGTTTGACGTTTCATGACCTGGTCATGCCACAACCGGTACTGTTCCTCGACGGTCTGCCGGACGCTCTCCAACTGACCGAAGGTATCCAACGCTTCCAAATGGGTGGCGGACCTTAACAAGGTCTGTTGTTCATGTTGACCGTGCACGTCGGCCAACCACGACCCCAGATCCCTCAACACCGACAGCGGCGCCAATGATCCGTTGACGTAGGCTTGGCTTTTCCCTTCTTTGGAAATCGTCCGGCGTATCACCAGTTCCTCTTCCATCTCATACCCTTTTTCTTTCAACCAGGCGGATACCCTAGGTTCTTTGATTTCAAAGGAAGCTTCCACCACCGCCTGAGACTCCCCCTGTTTGACGTCATCGGCGGAGGCGCGCGCGCCCAACACCAAATCCATCGCGTGGAGAATCATGGATTTTCCGGCGCCGGTTTCCCCGGTCAAGACGGTAAAACCCCGTTCAAATGAAAACTCGACGTGATCCACCAACGACAAACGGTGGACGATAAGGCGGCGAAGCATAATTACTTTCTTTTCTTTTTTCCTTCCGGTTGCTGAAATTTGCCTTTTTGAGGCTGGCCTTTCACGGGTTGGGGCACGGGAGCCGGACCTTTCCACACGAAGAGAAACACCAGGACACCAAGAATGGTGGAAACCAACACGCCGACCAGAATACGGCTGAGGCGGTCATCCAATACGGACCCATTGTTGACGACGAGGAATAAAATGAGTCCGACAATCACGCTGTACGCCAGCGTCAATACTCTGACCAATGGTTCATGTCCTTTCATGTTTCTCCCCCTCGCTCCGCTCGGGATAGGTCGCTGCTCGCTCGGACAGAACCCTCGCGTAGCATCGCCTACTCCTTGATCCTGTCTATTTTTTGGAGCTTCATTTTATGTACCCGGCGTCGGTCCGCCTCCAACACGGTAACTTTAATCTTGTCAATCGTCAACTCCTCTCCCATATGAGGCACCCTCCCCAAACGGTGGGCTATGTATCCACTGAGGCTGGCGATGGACCCATCGGGCTTAAAGGTTATCCCCCCTTCTTCCTGGAGCGTTTGTAAATCTACCCGCCCGTCCACCACCACCGCCCCCTCCTCGCCTCGGACGATCATGGCATCCTCCGCGGTGTCATATTCGTCCCGAATGTCCCCCACGATTTCCTCAATCAAATCCTCGAGGGTGACGAGACCGGAGGTGCCGCCAAACTCATCCACGACGATCGCCATGTGATGGCGGCCTTTTTGGAACTCCCGTAAAAGCTCACTCACCTTCTTCGTCTCCGGTACAAACAACGGCGGGCGCATCGTGTCTTGAAGAATGATGAGATTCCGATCCTTCCAAATGTTCAGCAAATCCTTCACGTGCAAAATACCGACAATATTATCGTAATGTTCTTTATACACGGGGAGGCGGGAAAATCCTTCTTCCACCGCCTTGTCCACGGTGTGTTCCACCGGATCATCCAGACCGACGCACACCATATCCGTTCGTGGCACCATCACTTCCCGCACCAGCGTTTGGCCGAATCGAAAAATACGAGTGAGCCACCTCGCCTCCATATCGGGCAAGGCGCCCTTCCTTTGGGACGTCGCTAAAATTGCCTCCAATTCCTCCCGGCTATATACCAAGCCTTCCCCCGCCGATTCCTTAATGCCGAACAGCGCCAGCAGACCGTCCGCCGCCCAATTTAACGTCCAAACCGCCGGATACATCGTGACGTACACCACGAACATAGCCGGCGCCACCCATAAAATCACCCGTTCCGGAAACCACACCGCCATGTTTTTCGGAGCGGTTTCTCCCACGATGATGTGGGCGGCGCTGACCGCGCTAAACCCGACAAAGACCGCTAACGATTTGGCCGCGGAAGCCGGCTCCACCCCCAAAAAATCATAGAGCGGAAGGAGCGCCGAAAATATCGGCAGTAAAAAAGCCTCGACCAAATCCTTGCTCGCCCATCCTAATCCCAAGCTGGCAATGGTGATGCCCAGTTGAGTGGCGGAAAGATATTGATTGGCCCGGTGCGCCGCATGTTGGGCAAACCAAGCTCCCAAAATTCCCTTCTTCACCCACGCATCTACCTGGGTCACCCGAATTTTTACAATGGCGAATTCCGAAGCCACGAAAAATGCGTTCAACAGGAGGAAGAAAATCGTCAGGAAGAACGTCATGAGACCTTTTTGAGAAGTCCCCTTAATCCATGGTCCACAAATTCCTCCAAAATAGCTTCCGACTTGGTTTCCTCCAAACGGGCGTATCGGCGGACCGCGTCCACTGCGATCGCAATATCACCCCACAACTTCAGAGGTAAGAGGTAAGAGGTAAGAGGTAAGCCCTTGCCGTTTTGTGGGAAACTCATTACAGCAGTTGGCGTCTTCACCCCACGGTACTTTCGATTAAACGCTTGGACACGGGGCGTGGTCGTCATCAACACGCTCACTAACCCGCCGCCTCGAAGACCCAACCATGCATTCACCTGGCGCGTAATCAATTTCTCATAGGCGGGGACTCGCCGACCCTCCCAGGCGATTTCAACCCCCTCCCTTACCCTCCCCCCTTGAGGCACGTGATCTTCCGTGGGTCCCCCCGGGATGGGTGGGGGGTTAACGCTTCTTATGGTTTTTTTCATCTTCCGCGTAAGCCCGGATAATTTTTTGAACCAATTCATGCCGAACCACGTCATGTTCATCAAAGGTGACAAAAGCAATACCCTTGATGTCCTGGAGAATGGCCATCACATGCAGCAATCCCGACTTTTTATCACTCGGCAAATCCGTCTGAGTCACATCGCCCGTGATCACGGCTTTCGAACCAAATCCCAATCGCGTCAGAAACATTTTCATTTGCTCCACCGTGGTGTTTTGAGCCTCGTCCAAAATAATGAAGGCGTCGGTGAGCGTGCGTCCGCGCATAAATGCCAGAGGCGCCACCTCGATCACGCCCCGCTCCAGATATTCTCGAAACGTTTCCGCCTCCAAGGTGTCGTGTAACGAGTCATACAAAGGCCGCAAATAGGGTTCTACTTTTTCCTGGAGCGTGCCGGGTAAAAATCCCAGCTTCTCACCCGCTTCCACCGCCGGACGCACCAGCACAATTCGGCTTACGTCCCCGGCCTTCAACGCACTGACGGCCATGGCGACGGCCAAATACGTCTTCCCGGTGCCGGCCGGTCCGACGGCAAATACCATGTCATGGGTACGAATGGTCTTCACATAGCGGGTTTGGCCCCCCGCTCTCGGACGCACGAACCGTCGTTTCGAAGGAACAGGAATCCCATCCATTTCTATTCCACCCTCACCCTTCTCCGCGCCTTTCTTTTTTTCCTTTCCCCCCGCGGCATGAATCGTCATCCGGTCCACCATCTTCCCCTGAGCGACAAAACGCTTAAGCTTGTCCATGAGCGCTTCTGTCGCTTCGACGTCACGGCGCGCACCCTTCATGGTCAGAGCTAACCCTCTCGCCACGAGCTTGACGGGAAACATCTCTTCCACCGTTCTTAAGGTTTGGTCAGCCTCCCCCAGGAGAATGCGGGCCTCATCTAAAGAGGCGAATTGAATGGTTCGAACGACAGGTTTACCCACGTATTGGATATATTGTACTAAGGAACGATTTTAAGGTGTAGCTCTCTTAATTGATGAGGAGAAACAGATGTAGGCGATCCTGTCATGAGATCCTGACCACGTTGAGTTTTCGGGAAGGCAATCACGTCCCGAATGGACTCCACCCCGCAGAGGAGAGCCACAAAGCGGTCAAACCCGATCGCCGCCCCTCCGTGAACCGGCGCCCCGTATTCCAAGGCATCTAAAATAACTCCGAATCGCTCTTGCGATTCGTCCTTGGAATAGCCCATCAAGGCAAAGATGCGCTCCTGAATCTCCCGTCGATGATTCCGAATGGAACCGGAGGCCAGCTCCACGCCGTTCAATACCAGGTCATATTGATGAGAAAGCAGGCGGCCCGGATCCTTTTCTAATAAATCCAATTCCTCTTCCAAGGGAGCTGTGAACGGATTATGAGTAAACGTCCAGCGCTTTCCATCTTCATCCCATTCCAAAAGGGGAAAACGGGTGACCCACAAAAACGCCCAGGGCTGAGATGGCGGTAATTTCAATTTTTCCACCAACCATTTCATCAACCCTCCCAGCGTCCGGGCCGCAACCAACGGTTTGTCCGCTCCGAACAATAAGATGTCACCCGTGGTCACGTCCGTTAATTTCACCAATTGTTCCCGCTCGGCGGGAGTGATAAATTTCGCAATGGGAGATTGGGGTCCATCCACTTCCCATTTCAGCCATGCGAGCCCCTTCGCCCCCTTGGATTTAGCCAACTCGGTTAACGCATCAATATCAGGCCGGCTTAGGGACGCCCCACCCGGCACCTTCATCACCTTCACTGCCCCACCGTCGGCCACGGCCTTCGCGAACACTTGGAACTGACTACCGGAAAAAATGGCCGAAGCATCCTGGAGTTCCAATCCAAATCGCCTATCCGGCTTATCCGATCCAAAACGGTCCATGGCTTCCCGATAGGTAAGCACCGGAAACGGCAGAGCCAAATCGAAACTCATCACCGACTTGAAGACTTCCTTCATCAACCCTTCCACCAAGGCATGAACATCCCACTCCGACACAAACGACATCTCCAAATCAATCTGGGTGTGCTCCGGCTGGCGATCAGCCCGTAGATCTTCATCCCGCAAACACTTGGCCAACTGAAAATAGCGGTCGCATCCTGCCACCATGAGAATCTGTTTAAACATTTGAGGGGATTGGGGTAACGCATAAAACGTTCCCTCCATGAGACGGCACGGCACCAAATAATCCCGCGCACCTTCCGGCGTGGATTTAGTCAGGAGAGGCGTCTCGATTTCCAAAAACCCCTGGCCATCCAAAAACCGGCGAACGGTTTGAGCCGTGCGATGACGAAGCTCGAGATTTTTTTTCATGACGGGTCGTCGGAGATCAAGATATCGGGTCGCCAGGCGGGTTTCTTCGGACGCCGTGGTGTCATCACTGATTTCAAAGGGAGGATTTTTGGCCGAGTTGACGATCTCGACCGAAGCGGCCGCGACTTCTATTTCCCCCGTGGACAATTTGCGATTCTCTGTGCCGGCCGGCCGGGCCACCACCGCCCCCTCCACGATCAACACGTATTCCGAACGGACATCATGAGCCACCTTCATCAATTCGGCGCCTTGAGCCGGATTCACCATGATTTGCGTGAGCCCGTACCGATCCCGTAAATCCAAAAACACCAACCCACCATGATCCCGCCGGGCATCCACCCATCCCGCCAGCTTAACCTGTTGACCTACATGGCTTTTATTAAGCGCGCCGCAAGTATGGGTCCTCATCATGATAAAACCATTGCGGATTGCGGATTGCGGATTGCGGATTGAAAAATCATCATATTAAAGCCTCTCTCACCTTTTCGGCTAACTTTTCCATCGGGACTTCCTCCTGCGTGCTTTTCTCCATATGTTTCAGGACGACCGTTTGTTTTTCCAATTCCTGATCGCCGAGAATCACCACGAGCGTCGCGCCCGCTTGATTCGCCTGGCGCAATTGCGCCTTTAA
>OBEQ010816163.1_pt1 | contig 13154 bp, 8 predicted proteins | sample 1670901 | NCBI WGS metagenome assembly OBEQ01 (sample SAMEA104232315, study PRJEB22302) | groundwater metagenome | biome: forest; feature: aquifer; material: groundwater | place: USA | collected 2011-08-07 | depth 5.4 m
AGGACATCAAGCAGCCTGATAAAGATCGGATGCTGTGTCTCGATGATGAATTTATCGCCACGCTCATGGAAGAACCGAAACTATTTGATTCCGCCCCTCTTGATGAGCTCATCGTCATTGCACAAGCGCAGCCTGAATTTGCAGAATATCTTGTAAAAAACCGTCCAGATTTGTTGTACCAATTAGATGGCATTCAGCTGGCTTCTCTCGTTAATCAATATCCGAGTATTGAAGATCTCGCTATCCAAATCGCTAAAGATCATCTCTCTTTAAGCGATTACCTGGTTCAAAGATCCGTGGATTCCGTAAAAACAGCACTGGAATTTGGCTCCACTAGTTTTTGCACCTATTCCACATTTACTGAACAAACAAGAAAAATCGCTCAATATTCTGAACTCGAGTGCTTTAGATCGCCTCCTCCTTTCACGGTTAAACCCCTTTTATTAGAGCTGAGAGACATTCTGTGTTTAGAGGCTCTATTACAACGGCTCACAGAAGCTGAAAAATATGAGCTTTTTTCAGAACTACGATTTATAGAAGTAGCTCCTTCTGCTTATCCTAATTCAACATATGAAGACAGCATTCTTAAAAAACTAAATGAAATTATTTCGTATGCGCCTCAATTGGAATGCATCGAGCTCCCTTCAGGTCAAGGGTCTTCGATACACTTTGAGACCATCGTGGTTACTCAGTCCAACAATGCGTTTCTCGAACGCTATGATTATGTCGATTGGACAGCTTTACAAAATTCCGAATACTATTACAGATCTCAAGCTGAGGATGCTTCCCGAGCTCCTACGCAGGGATTGATTTACATGAATTTCGACTCTTGCAAGGATCTTGCTTATGATAACATCTCTGCTGGCCATAATTTCAAAATGCTTCCCATTGGACGCGGCCTCAATAGCTTAAAGCCGGTTTCCGTTCGACGTTCATTACTCTCTTTTCAACTGGTACAAAGCCGTCAGACTCACCTAAGCCTTAAACCCATTGAACTTCTGCCTCAAATGTATACCAAGTGTTCTTTTTCGCGCCTCAGCCTTGAGGAAATCCATGCTTATGCTCGTGAAAATTCCTCAAATATTGAATATTACCAAATGAATCAAGTCATCCCTGCCGATGGAGAATTTCATCGCTTGTATTCGATTCATCCGTCCGAGACTTTAGCGGGCTTTTTAGGGAATCCCGATGAACCTTCGGTACTTGAGCTCGTTCGAGGCGATGATGATTTTTATTATGCCAGAAATTTCAGTACTGCCCCCATTGAATCCAGTTACGTACTGAAATTATCCACGAAAGCGCATCGTTCGGATCTCGATAATTTACCCTTAGATCATCCTGCTCGTCCCATCATTGAAGAATATCTGGCCAATCCCTTGTTTCAATTGATAGCGGACCCTACGCGATCTATCACGCCACTCGTTATCCAGAAAGGAGAATCGGCAGCGACTGCCTTTCATTCCTGGATGAGATCCTTGTACCTCAAGGCTGAAGGGGTGTGTTGGCAACGCGCGCTCGCCGTGGCCAGGCGAATTAAAAACAACGTTCGATTGATTCAACTCAATGGAACTCATGTTGCCCTTGAATTAAAACTGGCCGACGGAAACTGGATTCTCTTGGATGTTTTAGGCGGAGGCAAAATCACACAATCTTATCAAAAAGCAGAAAACTTATTCCCTCCCCTACCTCAACCTCCTTTTCTATGCACGCCCTCAGTGCCTCAAGAAAAAAAACAGCTCATCCTGTCCTCTGCTCTGAAACTTAAAATAATACACAGCGAAGTAGAACTGTTAAAAACCCTAGACTCGGATAAAAGGAATCTTTTATTCGTTTCAAGCAAACTAGAAGAAGAGACCTTACGATTAGCGAGTGCGTGTCATCAAGCCCTATCCAGACCTCTTTTCATCATCGCGAAACCCAGCGACCTAGAGATTGGCAAGGCGGCTTTAATCTTGAAGAAGTCTGAAGGCTCTTCTGAATTGGTGCCTGATATCAATTCGGAGGGAGGGGCTTTATTACAATTTTTAGCAGAGGCCAGGGCCCATCCTGAGCAGACGTTTTCTCTGCTCATTCACTGGGATGCTTTTACCCCACAAGAGCGCTTAGCGTTAAATACGCTCTTGGATCCCCTCCCCAGCCTTATGGGGGCTCCCTTAAGCGACAATGTTCAAATCCTAGGTTTATGCAGAGAAATGCCAAAGGATCCTTCTTTTCGATCTCGGCATCAGGGAGAAATTTATCCCTTAGATTTGCCGGCTAAAACTGTGATCCCTACTGAACCTGAGCCATCAAAACCTCGCTTAGACATTGACCTGGAAGGTTCAGAACATTGGCAAGAGAAACTATTGGGTCGAATCACTCTGATTGATAATGAAATGGTTTTCGACGCAGATGTTTTCTTATCTGAATCACTTGAGGGCAAGGTTGTCAGTTTATTAAATGTGCCTGAAAGCCAAAAAAAATCCATTGAACAAGCCTTTGCCCTTGCCATGGCTCAAGGCTATTTTCTCTATCACGGTCATAAAATCGAAATCCCTCCCTCATTTCATTTAAGTCTCTCAAACCAGGCTTTATCTTTCTCTCATTTTCAGGCCGATGTTGTCACCTTTGAAGTTCCTCTCGAAAATCAAGCACCAGACTCGCTTTTCGTTAATACGTATTGGTTTGATCTTTTATTGCAAGATAAACGAGTACTCGACGGCCAGTATCGAGAAGTTCCCGGCGCGATAGCACAACATGCGAATGCCGAATTAAGCCTGCATATCGCGGGGGACCTGACAGAATCGCAATGGTATCGCTTATTCAATCAAGCCCAAAAACATAATGTTCATTTGAATTTATCTTTAACTTCTCAAGTCTCACTCCCTAAAGACGTCAAAGTCCTTCGCAGTCTGGAATACGAAGAAATGAAAGCAGAGGAAAGTTTCAGTGAAAGCAAAACTCACGAGGCTCAAGAAGACGATTTTCCTTTTGTTTTTGATATAGAAGATCATAGTTTTTCTGATTTATTTTACTCCATCACTTTTGAACAATCCGAGAACCGTTTCTCAAATTTTGATTATCGATTTGGCCCGGTTTTACTGAGCCTACTCGCAGGAAAAGATGTCATATTGAAGGGAAGCTTCTCTCAAGAACTTCTCGGCTATTTAGCTCCGTTATGCGTTCCTGGATGCCACAGCATCAACTTGAATGGGCAAATCATCCCCTTCTCAGGCCAATTGAAAATAGCAGCCCCATTACCTCTCTGTGAGCCCCTTGTGGTTTATCAAGAAACAGACCTCTCGAAAGAACCTTTTGAAAGCGCCGAAGAGGCCGATGCTTTTGTCACCGCTCGACAAACTGCCCTCTTAAATAGCCTTCAATCTTCTGCACTCGCTCGTCTTATGGGCTCGACGGGAGTGGGAAAAAGCAGCTTAATGCGTGAGCTTGCACGAACGGGAGTGTCCGTCTATCGAGAGCTAGAAGCCCTAGACTCGTGGGCAAATGACAGTTCAAAGCAAATCAAAATTTTGTTTATTGACGAACACAACATTGAAAATTTGCATTTCACCTTTCTAGCTCCCCTCTTGAAAGGAGGGAAGCCTTGCATTGCCTATCACGGACAGTTGTACGAACTGGATGAATATCACAAAGTTGTTTTTGCAGGGAATGACGAAACTTATGGAGGCGGTCGAGTAGAACAAAACCTATTTAAACATTACTCCATTCCTCATTTAATCTTAGAAAACTTCCCCCCTTGCTATATCTATCACCGCATTTTAAAGCCCATTTTTGACCGTGTTAGTGGATTAAATCCTCTTCAAGTGCATGAAAAAGCCCAAAAGCTAATTCAAACGGGAGGCATGACCGTTCGAGGTTTACAACAAGAAGCTTTGGATTTCTGTTCTTCTTGCTTACTTTCGCAAGAAAATCAGGACCAGTATTTCAATCCCCCTGCTGACTCTGATTTTTTTGTCGCCCCCTACATTGAGAAAGCCAATGCCGCATTACTCCAGGCCTTACTCATCAAAGATCAGCAAAGATCAGGAATGCTTCCCGGACATGGTTGGGGTTTAAATGGCGTCTTGATTGAGGGAAAACCGGGTATCGGAAAAACGGAAATGATTCGACATTGTCTGGAAATTTCGGGCAGTCCTTATATCAAAATCGATGCCAACGCCTCCTTTGAAAAGAAGAAAGAACAGCTCTTAAAAGGCTTCCATGAAGGGATTCCGGTCTGGATTGATGAACTCAATGCCTGTTGCGATGATGGTCTAGAAAAAGTGTTAAACAGCCTATTGACTGGAGTAGATCTAAAAGAAGCTCCGGCTAAGAATCCCGGTTTTATGTTGATTGGATCAGTTAATGGCATCGATCTAGAAGGCCGAAGCGCTTTAAGCCCTGCTTTACAAGATCGTTGTGTTCGTTGCACTGTTAATTTGCCTCAGGAAAATGATATTAAACAAATCTTGGAACATACCTATCCTGATTTATCTCAGGACATCATTGAAACGATCGCAAGCGAATATGTGGCTTTGCAAAGAAACGAAAATTACAACCTTCGAGATTTAATGTCGTCCCTGAAAGAGAAGTTCAAGCCACTCGCTTCTCCCCTGACTTTCTACCCCTCTTTTGAAGACGAAAAGAAGTCTAACAGCAACACAGATGAGCTGCCTTCTCCTCGGGGGGCTTAACTTGATTTTCGAGGGGCATATTCCCAGCAGCGCTTTCCTCCTTTAGAATTCCCTTCTTTATTTCGCGGCCACCTTGGCCCATATCCAAGAGATTAATGCATGAAAGATTCTGATAATAATTCTTTGATCGCTGAACGACGCGCCAAGCTTGCTGAGATTCGTGCTCATCACGTTTCCGCTTTTCCCAATACTTTCTCGCGAGACACCCTGAGTCAGAGTCTGCATCAAAAATATGGCGAATTTTCCAAAGAAGCCTTAGCCGAAAAAGTATCAACTCTGCCTGAAGTCTCTCTGGCAGGGCGGATGATGCTAAAACGCGTGATGGGTAAGGCCAGTTTTGTCAGTTTACAGGATATGAGCGGCCAAATTCAGATTTATGTCCGCAAAGAAGATCTCGGTGACGCAATTTATGAGCACTTTAAAACCTGGGACCTGGGGGATATTTTTGCTGTGACGGGTTTTATTTTTAAGACTCAAACTGGCGAATTATCTATCCATGCTAAATCAATTCAGTTACTGGTTAAATCGCTTCGCCCTTTGCCCGATAAATTTCATGGCTTATCTGATACCGAATTGAAATATCGGCAACGTTATCTTGACCTCATCATGAACGAAGAAACGCGGCGTATCTTCCTTACTCGATCAAAAATTGTGGAATTTATTCGTCAGTATTTAATTCGTTTGAATTTCTTGGAAGTTGAAACACCCATGCTACATACCCTCCCGGGAGGAGCCGCTGCAAAGCCGTTTAAAACTCATCATCATGCGCTAGACATGGACATGTTTCTTCGTATTGCTCCCGAGCTTTTTTTGAAGCGCCTGGTGGTAGGAGGATTCGAACGTGTTTTCGAAATCAATCGAAACTTTCGCAATGAAGGCGTTTCAACTCGTCATAATCCTGAATTTACGATGCTTGAGTTCTATCAAGCTTATTCCACGTACACGGAACTGATGGATCTCACGGAAGATTTACTTCGCCAATTATCGCTCTCGTTAAACGGATCGACTCAAATCACGTATCAACATCAAACGATTGATTTTGCGAAGCCCTTCGAACGTTTATCCGTGGTCGATTCCCTGATCAAATTTAATCCTGAATGGACATTAAGCGCGGCAGATTTCAACGATATTGAAAAAGTTCGTGCCCTTGCAAACCGTTTAAATATTGCTGTTCCCAAAGAAGCAGGACTTGGAAAAATTCAAATGGCGATTTTTGATGAGCGAGTCGAGCATCAACTTTTTCAACCGACTTTCATCACGGAATATCCCGCCGAAGTTTCACCTTTAGCTCGTCGAAATGATGAGAATCCTCTCATCACCGATCGCTTCGAATTTTTTGTAGGAGGTCGAGAAATGGCTAATGGATTTTCTGAATTGAATGACCCCGAAGACCAAGCCGCGCGCTTTCAAGAACAAGTGAAGGCCAAAGCGGCAGGAGATGAAGAGGCCATGCTCTATGATGCCGATTACATTCAAGCCTTGGAATATGGTCTCCCCCCCACGGCGGGTGAAGGGATTGGCATTGATCGACTGGTCATGCTATTTACCGATGCCCCCTCTATTCGAGAGGTGATTCTCTTCCCTCATCTCAGGCCGCATTCCCATTAATTTTTAATCTTCATCGCATTAAGGACATTCCCCATGAGCATCATCTCCACCAATGAATTCAAAAATGGCTCGAAAGTACTTCTCGACGGGCAACCGCATTCCATCCTAGGAAACGAAGCCGTCAAACCAGGTAAGGGCCAAGCGTTTAATCGTGTCAAACTTCGAAATCTCATTACTCACCGAGTGATTGAACGAACCTTCAAATCAGGAGACACCTTAGAAACCGCGGATGTCGCGGATGTGGATGTTCAATATCTCTACAATGACGGGACGGAATGGCATTTCATGCAAACAGAATCTTTTGAGCAGTATCAAATACAAGCTGAGACCCTTGGCGATACGATGAAGTGGCTCAAAGAACAAGATGTTTGCTTACTCACGCTTTTCAATGGAGTACCTTTGAGTGTGGAACCACCCAATTCCGTCACTTTAACCGTCACAGAAACTGATCCGGGCCTTCGAGGAGATACCTCAGGTGGCGGCGGAAAACCTGCTACGCTGGAAACAGGTGCCGTCGTGAGAGTGCCTTTATTCGTGCAAATCGGCGACGTGATTAAAGTCGATACTCGCACAGGTGAATACCTGAGCCGAGCGAATAAGTAAAAGCCTCATGGAGAAGCTGAACTTTCACTATTCCGTTCGTCTCGATTTCCTCAAAAAACGAGCAGAATTTCTTCGCAAAATTCGCTCATTTTTCGCCGATCGTGAGGTCTTAGAAGTAGAAACTCCCCTCCTAGCTCACGCTCCTGTCAGCGACCCTTACATCGATGCGATCGAAACCTTAGGAGTGCGCGGCTATCTTCAAACCTCTCCAGAATATGCAATGAAGCGATTGCTTGCCATGGGAATTGGCTCCTGCTTTCAGCTCTGTAAAGCCTTTCGAATTGACCCAATCTCTCCTCTCCATAATCCGGAGTTCACCTTATTGGAATGGTATCGTTTGGACTTCAACGACCAGGACTTGATGCAAGAAGTCGATTCACTTTTCCAGACGCTCTTATCCTGCCCTCCTGCACATCGCCTGACCTACGAAGAGGCTTTCTTAAAATATTTGAATATCAGTGCCTTACATACCTCTTCAGACGTTTTAAAAAGTCTCTTCATCCAAAAATTTGGTCCTATTCCTCATTCTGAAAATTTCACAATCGACGACTGGAGAATGTTGTTATTCAGTCATGGGATTGAACCTGCTTTAACAGGAAATGCACCGTATTTCATTTACGATTTTCCGGCTTCTCAAGCTGCCCTAGCCAGACTTAAAACTCCAGAAGTCGCTGCCCGCTTCGAGGTGTACATGAATGGGATAGAACTGGGGAATGGTTACCATGAACTCCAGGATGCACGATTTCAAAAAATACGATTTGAACAAGACTTAGCCTTGCGAAAACAGCTCAATAAAATGCTTGTTCCTCTTGATGAACACTTGCTCGAGGCCATGAAAGCTGGGCTCCCTAACTGCGCTGGAATTGCGATTGGAATTGATCGACTGCTGATGATTGCTTTTGATGTGAAGCATATTCAAGAAGTTGCGGTGATCTAATGCTTAGTTTTTTTCTTAAGACTCTCTGAACCGATACAACCTCAAGGAGTCTAACGTTCTATGCCTGGGGGGAGGAGGCGTTTGTGCATTTCTTTATGGGCAATAGTTTTAATGAGGCGACCCTTTCAGTCCTAATGAGCATCATAAGATCGTGAATTGTCTTGGAGATAAGCTGAAATTCGTTTTCCTTGAGCTTCATTTTGAGGGAATAAACGGAAGGGGTAGGAAGCATGCTTTTCGAGATAGCTGAGAATTAATTTTTCATCATCTTCTCGCATCGCTTCAAATCTCAGTCGAATAGGAGATCTAGGATTGCTTGGGTTATACAGATTTCTGGGATGGAAAAGATAATTGGGATTGATGATATTTTCGTTCCGTTCTAGGAGTGCGGGATTATTAATGAAATTGCCAAAAAACTGAGTGTTTTCGGGAGAAGCGCCCGTCAGAGGAGCACTTGGCAGGGAAGAGAGTGTCGTTGTTGGGGATTTATCTGCAAGATCTCCATACAAAAATTGACCGATTCGAAACATGAGTCCAATAGCGCCAAAACTGAGAGGGGACAGCAATTGAATTCGAGATAAATCCGAATAATTATCGAGAGAAATGATCATGCCTCTCAGCAAGAATCGAAAGTGTTCTCGAAAGGATTCAATCACGATTTCGCCTTCTTCTTTGGCGAAGGCCAGCAAAAATCCAAGCGTGTCGCTTTCGACATAAATCGAAGAAACTTTGTACCCAAATTCATCTGCTTTTAAGAATCCCCCCATCATATTCGTTAATTTCAGTCCCGCAGGATTTGGATTAGATCCAGCAGGGGTATTTTTGGGACCGACGCCGATCGTTTCTTGACGTTTCTTTTCTTCGAGAAATTCAAATCGAAGTCGTTGATTTTCATTAAAAGCTCGAATGGCTAGTTTGGGGAAAAATTTTCGAACACCTTCAAACAATCGACGCTCATCATCAACATTGCTGGCTTGAAGTTTTAAAGGCCTATCTGGATTAGGCAATAAGATTGAGGCTAATTCCGCCGTAACGTCTGCCGATTCTTGGCTTAAAGCATCGGCTTGATGCAGAGATAGCTCAATGAATTCAGAAGAATCGATAATGTTAAAACGACGCTTCCCCAGCTGTGCTTCATAGCCGAGAGGAATGGTTTTAATTCGAAAATTTCCGTGGCGTTTGATCAAATCAAATAGGCGTTGGGTGGAAGAAGGTTCCATATAAAAGGTAGCCGAAGCGAGCATGTCTTCAGAGGCTCCTTTTTTTTCCGCAGAGTCTTTAAGAAACTGATTAAATAAATGTGAGATATCTCCACTCATTAGATCACTCCAAGGTCCGTTGAAACCAGCGAGAGTAGCTCTCTGGGTTTTCGAATGTCTATGGAGAGATCAGATCAGGGCAGGGTCGCCTCATTAAAACTATTGCCCATAAAGAAATGCACAAACGCCTCCTCCCCCCAGGCATAGAACTTTAGACTCCTTGAGGTTGTATCGGTTCAGAGAATCGTTTTCTGAGGGGGAGGGTAGGGTGGGGGGCGATGAAGTTTTAAGGAAGCCTGCATGGATTCAGCGGAATTAATTTTAAAAGCCAGGTTTTTGCGTCGAAATATGACTGACACTGAACGAAAATTATGGTCTTACCTTCAATGTCGACAGGTAGATGATTTTAAATTTAGGCGACAGCAAATCATAGGGCCCTATATTGTTGATTTTGTTTGTCTTTCAAGGCGACTTATTATCGAATGCGATGGAGGGCAACATCATACGGATCAGAAGAAATATGATCAAAGACGAGATCAATTCCTTCGATCCAAGGGATACCGGATATTACGATTTTGGAATCTAGATGTTTTGAACAATTTGGAAGGCGTTTATGGTGAAATCCAGAAAGCTTTAAATTCATGAGTAAAGGTCTCATCGCCCCCCACCCTACCCTCCCCCTCAGAAAATGCTTCTCTGAACCGATACAACCTCAAGAAGTCTAATGTTCTGTGCCTGGGGGGAGGAGGTATTTGTGCATTTTTTTATGGGCAATAGTTCTAATGAGGCGACTCTGTGAAGTAAAGCGGATAAAATTCATCCATTTCTGAATAATATTTCTCTTGGATTGAACTCAGCGATATATTCCGCCCCTTTCGATGACTGAGAGTGAAGATGGCAATCATTAAGATCACCGCAGAAGATGGGTTAACGACGGCAAGTTTTGCGCCACATTTGGGCGGGCTGATGCTGTCTTTGACTCTACCCGATCCCGAGGCTCCTGATAAAAAACGTGAGATTTTATATTTACCCGAAGATTTCGATTGGGAAAAACCCTCGAAAATTCGAGGAGGCTTTCCTTTCTGTTTCCCGATTTGCGGACGTTTGATGCGTGAGGGAGAGGAAGGAGTTTACCTTTTTGACGGACGTCGATATCGCATGGGGATTCATGGCTTTGCGCATGAATTTCCTTGGGAAGTGTTATATGCCGAAGAGCGCCAAATGGGGATGCGACTGTCTTACAATGAAAAAACAATGGAACAGTACCCTTTTGAATTCGAAGTCGAGCTGCATTTTGAAATCAAGGAAGGCGAAATCCTCTGTCAGCATCGATATTTGAATGTCAGCGAAGATCAAGTCATGCCCTATTACGCGGGTTTTCATCCCTATTTTTGGATTGATCCAGCACGTTATCGCAAAGATCAAGTGTTCCTCTGTGCTGAAGTGTCGAGCGAGTTTTTTTATAATTCTACCTTAAGTGACATCGTGGACAGTAACGAAAAAAAGATGACGTTGAGCATGCCTTTATCGAGTCCAGACTTGAATGAACGTTTGTTTTATTTTGATCGAGAAGCAGGGTTTGAATTACATTTTCCAGATCGAACGATTATTGGTTTTGATGTGGACAACATCGAGGGGGAGGAGGGTTCTACGCTGCCTTTTATGCAGTTGTACCATGATCCTGCCAAGCCTTTCTTCTGCGTGGAACCTTGGATGTCTCATCCCAATGCGATGAATACGCAGTTTGCCACCCATGTTTTATTCCCTGGGGAAGTTGAGGAAGCGAGCTTTCGAATTTCCATGAAATCTTGGAAATAGTAGTGAGAGTTAAGTTGCATTTTTACTTTTTACGGTGTTGTTCCCTATTGAAGATCCATGAGCGGCAATGATTGATAGCGTTCATAAATTTTCAGTATTGAGGACTGGGTTTCTTAGATTGCTAGTAGTGTTCAGGCAAATTCTCTGATATAAAGCCCGCCGGCCATCGTGCCGTAAAAGAAGATCCATGTGACTTACGAGGAATCTCGAAGGGTGCGTTTTTAGAACGTGTCGAGTTCCTGTCGCATGGGGAATATTAAACCCAACGCAATGGAGATGTTCATGACTGTTACTATGGAAGATTTATTTCAAGTCGGCGCGCATTTTGGCCACCAAACTCGTTTCTGGAATCCCAAAATGAAGCCCTATATTTTTGGCGAACGGCATAAAGTTCATATTATTGACCTTGAAAAAACCGTTCCGCTTTATCGAGATGCCGTCAATTTTTTAAGCAAAATTGTTCACGACGGCGGCAAGATTTTATTCGTAGGAACTAAGCGTGCGGCTCAGGATTTAATCCGTGAGGAGTCCAATCGTTTAGGCATGCCTTATGTCAATCATCGTTGGTTGGGCGGAATGCTCACGAACTACAAAACGATTCGTCAATCCGTCAAGCGCTTGCGAGACTTGGAAAAAATGTTTGAAGACGGAATTGAGCAACGTTTAGTGAAGAAAGAAGCCCTAAATCTAAAACGTGAAATGGGTAAATTAGAGCGCTCTTTGGGCGGAGTGAAAAACATGGGCGGCTTGCCAGATGCCTTGTTTTTGATTGATTCCACACAAGAAAAAATTGCGATTCAAGAAGCGAAACGTTTAGGAATCCCTGTGGTTTGCATCGTGGATACCAATAGCTCTCCTGATGATGTGGATTACATTATCCCAGCGAATGATGATGCGAAACGCGCTTTGGCCCTGTATTTGAAAGGCTTGGGAGATTCGCTCGAAGTGGTGATTCAAGACGTTCGAGAAAAAGCGGTTGCTCGTGCGGCAGAAGCGCCGGCTAAAAAATCTGCTGAGAAAAAATCAGAGGCCAAACCCGCGAAATCAAACAAAGCTAAAAAATCAGAAGAAACCGAAAAATCTGAGCTTGAAGTCGATGAGAAAGCATAAGGGAGAGAAGTAATGTCAGCGATTTCAGCAAATTTAGTTCGAGACCTTCGAGAATTAAGTGGCGCCGGGATGATGGACTGTAAAAAAGCCTTAGAACGTGTGCTGGCTTCAGGAGCGACGGGGAGCACAGAAGAAATTCTCAAACTCGCCGTCGAAGAGATGAGAAAATTGGGTCAAGCCGCTGCAGCGAAGAAGGCTTCTCGCAGTGCTTCTGAGGGGCTGATTGCCGTTCGAGTGAGTGCTGATCATCGTTCTGCCATTATGCTTGAAGTGAACAGTGAAACCGATTTTGTTGCACGAGATCAAAGCTTCAATGACTTCGTTAAGGCAGTAGCGGATTTGGCGCTAACCCATCAAATTCAAAGTTTAGATGCATTATTGTCGGCTTCAATGAATTCAGGGCAAACCGTCGATCAAGCGCGACAAGCCTTGATGACCAAGATCGGAGAGAACATCAATGTTCGGCGATTCGTTGCATTTTCAAGTACAGGGGCTTTAGGCGCGTACGTTCATGGGGGTCGAATTGGAGTCATCCTTGAATTGGATGGAAAACATCCGGAATTAGCCAAGGATTTGGCGATGCATGTCGCGGCTTCAAATCCTCTGGTGGTTTCATCAAAAGATGTTCCTGCTGAACTCTTAGCTAAAGAGCGAGAAATCTATATGGCTCAAGCTATGGGAAGCGGGAAGCCTCAAGCCATCGCAGAAAAAATGGTCGAAGGTCGCATGCGAAAATTTTTGGAAGAAGTCAGTTTGTTGGGACAGCCTTTTGTGAAAGATCCTTCCATCCTTGTGGGGGATTTAGTCAAAAAATCGCAGACGAATGTGCTTCGCTTTACTCGTTTTGAATTGGGTGAAGGCATTGAAAAGAAAGTGGTGGATTTTGCTAAAGAGGTGATGGAACAAGTCAGAGGAGGTTAAACCATGGCGTCCAGTCATAAACGAATCTTGTTAAAATTAAGCGGCGAAGCTTTAGCAGGTTCTAAACAGTATGGTTATGACGAAGATGCGTTTAATCCCATTGTGAAAGACATTGTTTTTGCCCATAAATCGGGCATGAAAGTGGCGATTGTGATCGGAGGAGGCAACTTTCTTCGTGGAGCGAGAGATGCCAATGCGCACATTACTCGAGCCACGGCGGATCAA
>OBEQ010722408.1_pt1 | contig 13151 bp, 14 predicted proteins | sample 1670901 | NCBI WGS metagenome assembly OBEQ01 (sample SAMEA104232315, study PRJEB22302) | groundwater metagenome | biome: forest; feature: aquifer; material: groundwater | place: USA | collected 2011-08-07 | depth 5.4 m
TCTTTTTATTATTCTTTTTATTATTCTTTTTATTATACTTTTTATTATTCTTTTTATTATTCTTTTTATTATTCTTTTTATTATTCTTTTTATGATTCTTCTTATTATTCTTTTTATTATTCTTTTTATTATTTTTACTATCATCATCTTTTCATATCTCAAAAAATCTCCTTATCTTTTTTCTTCTGCCGGATTCAAGAATTTCATTGTTGTAATATATTTTTCCCCATCTAAAAGTTTTATCTATTGAAAGTTTTACTCGTGATTTCGCCATAGTTGTGTTAATATATATTCTTCCGCCATTCATACAATATCCGATATTTTCACCAATATATCCATTGACAGTAATTTTTCCACTCTTCATATTCTTACCAACAGATTTTCCTGCGCCGAGAATTTTTGAATATAAATCTACAGGATTAGTGTTCGTTACTGTCGATTGGATTTCAGTATCTTTCATTTCTGTTGTTTCCATCTCTTTTTCTTTATCTTTCTTTTTTACTTTTTCGAATTCTTCAAATTCTTTCCATCTATCAAATTCTTTTGTTTTCTTTCCGTAGATAATTATTTCGCCGTTTTCCATTCCTTCGCTGAGAAAATTTCCTACTCCACCGTTTACAATTATTTTTCCGCCAAGTATTTTTTGCCCGAGAAAGTCTTCACAGTTTCCATTAATCGTAACAGTTCCTTTAGACATTCTATTGCATGCCATCGAATAGATATCTCCTTGAATTTTAACATCAGATGTATTATACATACAAAGTCCATCAAGTGGTCGTTCAAGATGTTCCGTTACAATGAGATATTCTCTTTTTTGTTTTATTTTATTTTTTTCTTTTTTATTTTCTTTATTTAGGTCTTTTTCTTTTTGAGTTTCTTCCTTTTTATTTTTTTCAAATGTATTTTCTTCTTGTTCTTTTTTTTGATTTTTTTCTTGATTTTCTTCATCTTCTTCATCTTCTTCATCTTCTTCATCTTCTTCATCTTCTTCTTGATATCTCTCTTCATCTTTTTTGTAATCTTCATTTTCATTTTCTTCTTCATTTTCGTCAGCATGTCTGTTAATCAAACAAGAAATAAAAAGTCCTGTTAGAGGAAATGCTATTTCTTGTTGAAACTCTTGAAGTTCAAAACAAAAATGAGTAATATCATCGCGAGAATATTTTCCAATAATTTTTTGAACATGATTATCTGCATATTGATATAGATCTTCTGGGTCCTTAGATTTTTCATGAGGATTAATAAGTCTTCCAACATATCTTTTGTACAGATGATTTAGTAGGTGTATATAACCTCCTATTTGTCCATTTGCTTGCGCAATATCTGCATTTCTCTCTTTCAAAAAATGTCTGTATGCAAGAAGAATCATTCTTTTTCCTTTATTTGTTTCTTCTGAACTTTTTTTTATTTCACTAATTACTTCATTCTTTGTTTCGGGATATTCTTCTTCTACAATTTCAGTGAGTTTCATTTTTTAAACAAACTTTTTATTCCGGTAATTTTTTGCTTTACTATTTTTTTCCATTTTGTTTGAATACATTTATTTTTGTGATAGATTTTTCCGTTCACAAAATAGTTTGAGATGTCTTCATATTCACCATAGAGATGTATCTCTCCTCCTTGCATGTAAAGTCCTATTTCGTTTCCGGCATTTCCATAAATGTCAATGCGCCCATTTTTAAGTCCATTTCCGACGTATTTTTTAACATTTCCTGTTACAGTAATTTTTCCTTGATGCATCCAGCAACCAACAAATTCAATAACAGATCCATCAACGTAAATTTCACCACCAGTCATATGATGTCCGATATCATGTCCGACATTTCCAGTTATTGTAATTTTTCCTCCTTTCATACCAAATCCGATATTATATTGACAGTTTCCAACAACAGTAATTTTTCCACTAATCATCTCATAGCCAAGAGTTCCTCCTCCATTTCCGTCTATAAGAATGTGTGATCTGTTCTGATATCCTATGCCCTCAAGATTTTTTTCTAAATGATCAGTCATAATTTTATATTCAACATTTTTATTTGTCTCTTCTCTATGTAAATCTATGAGTGCTGTTAAAAAATATCCTGCGTATGAAAAATAGGGGTTTGTTTGCAGGTTTGATAAATGAAGAGATACATTTGTTATTTCTTCAGGTGTAATGATATTTTGAAAAGATTTTATTTTGTATGCAAAATATTCTTTCTTGTTTTTAAATTCGTTTGTAAAGAATGAATCATTAAGACTTTCTGAAAAAGCCTTCAATAATTGATCTGTTATGTATGTTTTTTCAGTTTTTACTTTTCCTATTTCTGCAGGAGTAATCTGTTTATATTCTTCTTCCAATATTTTTTCAAGATTCATTTTTTTACATTTATTTTTTTACTTTTTACTTTATCCATCCACATAAACTGCATAACTATAATATCTATTCTTTTCTTCTGCAATCTCTTTAAGTGATTCCATTTCATTTTCTTTTTTTCGTTTTTTTATCGCTTCTCTTTTAGTTATGAACGGTTTATTAAAGTAAATAGAACTGTTTACATATATTTTTCCGCCATGAATTCTATCTGCGAAAAGAGAATCATTTCCTTCTAGTCGGACAGTTCCACCGTACATATTATAGCACGCATCATTTCTTGCATTTTCTTTAATTTCGATAGTGCCGTTAAACAGGGAATAAGCACACGAATAACCTGCTGTTCCTTCTACTCTTATTTTTCCATTCAACATCCCGGCACCAAGATATTGATTTGCATTGCCAAATATGTTTACTGTTCCATTTTTCATTTCTATACATGCATAATCTTTGCAGTTTCCATAAAGAGTGGATGTTCCATTCTTCATTTTTATACAGAAGTCATCACCTACATTTCCATAAACAACAATATTTGCGCAATTATAGATGCCAATTCCATTAATAGTTTTTTCTAAATGTTCTGTTATGATTTTGTATTCACTTTTATACTGCGTTGCTTTGAAGTGGTTATTGATAAGAACCGAAATAAAATATCCTGCATCTTCAAAATTTTTACTGTCTTGATAATCTGCAAGTTTTAGTGAAAATGCAGTAATATCTTCAGGGGTAATAAAGTCAAAAGTACTATTTATGAGAGTATTATCTTCAAGAGTACTTTTTTTTAAATTTTTATTTTCGAGATTGCCTTCTTCAATAAACTCTTTTTTCATCCATTTTGCAATTTTTTTATACATATCTTCACCAATACTTTTTCCATATTTTTTAGAAATCATTTTTTCAAAAAGTGTTGTAATTTTTTCGAGATTATTTGTTACATTTTTATTTTGCAAAATATTTTGTGTTTCAATTGCTTCTGCTTTTTTATATTCTGTGTTTATGAGTTCGGTTAGTTTCATATTCTTATCTATCTCTTGAGGAAAAATATTTTAGGTATTCAGAGTTTATTTTATTTTTTTCATCATTTTCTCTCATTTTTTGTAATTTTTTTTCTGATGCTTCTTGTGATTCTCGCAAATATTTTTTTGGAACAATCTGTTTTCCTTTGTGAAAGACTATTCCTCCGCGTATATTCTCTTTAAGACTTTCATATTCTCCTTCTATGTGAATAAATCCTCCTTCCATTCCTGCTCCTATGCCTTTTCCAGCATTTCCTTGAATGTGAATTGCTCCGTTTCGCATGTCATATCCAAGATCATCTCCGCAATTACCTTTTATAATAATTCCTCCATTACTCATATCATAACCTACGTATGAAGACGCGTTTCCTTCGCAAATAATATTTCCTGAATTCATAAAATATCCAAGATATAAATCTGCATTTTTAAGGCGTATTTCTCCATCATTCATGTAGATGCCGCAATAAAGATTTGCATCTCCATTAATTAACACATATCCTTCATTGCATTTTCCGAAATATGAATCAACAGAACCATCAATGATAAGTTTTGATTTATTTTCATATCCAAGATAGGCAATTTTTTTTTGAAGATGTTTTGTTACAAGAAGATATTCTTGTTCATTTTCTGTTTTCTCTTGATGAACATTAATTAAGGATGACAAAAAATATCCGGTATAAGATTCAAAGTTTTTCCATTTTTCAAATGCAGGTAGTGCAAAACAAAAATTAGTAATATCCCAAGGTTCATAAGAGAAAGATGCTTTTCTGATATGATTCTCTATCGATCTTTTGGATTCTAAAGGATCTGTTTTAAACCGTTCTTTTAAGTCGATAAATAATTCGCATAGTTTATCAAGAATGAGAGTATTACGCTTTAATTCAGTTATTGATTTTTCTTTTACTGTTTCATACTTTTCTTCTATGATCTGTGTTAGTTTCATTTTTTTCTGCTTTTTTATTTTTTATTTTTTATTTTTTTTCCTTCTTTCTGTTTTTGATATTCTTTTTCCATTTCTGTAGGATAGATGAGTTTATCTTTCTCCCATACTTCTCCGCCATAGATTTCAATAGCACGCATGCCAATACTTCCTTGCACGGTAATTTTTCCAAAATTCATATAAAGACCAACATTTATAGGGGCATATTTTTCTACAATAATTGTTCCGCTGTTGTTTGAGAGTCCAAGTGCATTTCCTGTGTTTCCATAAATATGCAGCGTTCCTCCCTGCATATAAACTCCTGCTCTTTCTTTTGCATTACCGAATACTTCTACATTTCCTGCTTTCATATTTTCACATAGATAGTGATTTACATCTCCGATAATTTTTATATTTCCACCAAGAATGCCATAGCAAAGAGTGTTTAATCTTATTTCTGTAAGAGGGAGAATGTATGTTTCTTCTGTTTTTGTTCTTGCATAGTGTGTATTAATAAGTGCAGAAAGAAAGATACTTGCTTCGCACATAGGTTTTGTAATCTGTTCTGATTCTTCAACGGAGGGAATTGTAAAACAAAATGAACCAATGTCAGTTTGAGAATATTCTACAGACTTTAGTTCTTCAGTAAACAACTCAAGGGTTTTGTCATAAAAAACGTGTCTATCCATCACTCCTTCAGGAAAATCTAATAGAAAAATATCTTTTTCTTGCTTTACATCCTCAAAAATGGAAAGAAGTTTTTCTTGAATGACTGTATCTATTTTTGCTTCTTCTTTTATTTTTTCAGTTACTTGAGTATATTCCTCATTAAGGATTGTTGTTAGTTTCATTTTTCTATCTTGAAATAATGTTTATTATTTTTAATTGAGCTTTTTATATCTTTAATTGTATGTCTCCGTCTTTTTTGCCATTTTGATTCAATGCATTTATTTTTGTGATAGATTTTTCCGCTGATAAAACTAGGAGAAATAGATTCATATGTTCCAAAAAGATGTATTGTTCCGCCGTCCATATGATCTCCAATATTTTCCCCAGCATCGCCGTGAATAGTAATTGTTCCATCATGTAATGTATCTCCAAGACCATTTTCTGCATTTCCTTCTATTTCTACTGTTCCACCTTGCATACAAAATCCAAAACCTGATTCGACATTACCTCTGACTATAACTGTTCCAGAAAACATTCTCTGACATGTACAGTAACCGCTTGAACCTTGAATGTGAACAATCGCACCGTCAAGTCTTTCACAGAGGTAGTTAACTTTATCATTAAATGGTTCTGTGATAATAACATACGGTTCATTTTGTTTTGTATGTGCATAATGAATGTTGATAAGATCTGTTAAAAACTGCCCAGAACGAAATGAAATGTCTACTCCCATTTTTTCTTTGGGTATGCTATTTTCAATATTTGCAATACTAAAACACATTGAAGTAATATCTTCCTTTGTATAAGGCATTTTTTCATAAAGAGCAGTTATTCTTTTTATTTTTTCAATGTATGTATCTGCATATATCTGACGAGCAGATTCTTTATAGATTTGAGTAAGTTTACTAATTATCGCAGAATCACTTTTTTTAATTTTCAAAGTAGTTTTTTCTTGAATATTCTGATATTCCGCATTCGTAAGCTCAGTGAGTTTCATGAATTTTGTTTTTTATTTTCCTATTTTTCTCATTTTTATTTTTTTTTAATTTTTTTAATCTTTATCTTATCTTTTTTTAAACATACTTTTTACAAACAGTTCTCCATTTTTAACGAATTGTTTGAATCCTGAATTGATAAGTTTTCCTTTGTGATAGATTTTTCCGCTGATAAAACTTTCAGAAACATGTTCATATGTTCCGTACAGATATACTGTTCCCTTAGTCATCTCAAGACCGATAGATTCTCCTGCATTGCCGTACGCATGAATTATTCCACCATTCATTTTGTATGCAAGTTTTTTTTTTACATTTCCTTTTATTATGACTGTTCCTCCAGTCATATATTCGCCGATATCTTTTTCAATATTTCCTGAAATAGTTATTGTTCCATCAGACATTCCTGTGCCTACACCTGCATGAACATTTCCAGAAATGAAAATACTTCCTTTATTCATATTCATTCCAACCTCATCCTGACAATTTCCATTGACAGTAATAGTTCCACCATTTAAACGTACTCCAAGACAGGATCCGCCATCTCCATACACTTGTATCTTTGCTTTACTTTCTATTCCAATATTTTTTATTTTATTTTCAAGATGATTTGTTATTAGTTTGTATTCAATATCTTGATTTGTATAATCCTGATGTATATTAATGAGAACTGTTAAAAATGTTCCACAACTTTGAATATGTTCAGCATATTTTGATTCTCCTAAACAAACAGATAGTTTTGTTATTTCTACAGGAGTAATTTCTTTAACAAAAGGTTTTGTTCGAGAATAGAGATACTGTAAAAAAGGATAAGATATATTAGGGTCAAAATTTTTCCCAAGACGTACTTTTTCATAATTAATATATTCTGAAAAAATATTGAGAAGTGCTTCTGTTAAAGCAGTCTTTTCTACCCGTATAGTCTCAACTATTTTAGCATCTGTATTTTTATAGTTGTCATCTATGATATCTGTAAGTTTCATAAGTTTAATCTCTTCATTATCTCTTTTGCTTTTTCAATACGTTCTTTTGATGTTGTGCGAATGCGTTTTCCTTGATGAAATATTTGTCCTGCAATATAATTTTCAGAGATATGTTCATATGTTCCTTGCAGTTCTACTGTTCCACCATACATGTCTTTTCCAATATTTTTTCCTGCGTTCCCATAAACGGTAATAGTTCCACATTCGAGTTTTTGTGCGAGTAGATCTGTTACATTACCTTGAATAGTAATTGTCCCATTTCTCATTTGTTCGCCGACATTTTTTTCAACATTTCCAAAAATATGTATTTCTCCATTATTCATTCCAGCTCCAACAACACTTTTTACATTTCCTGTAATAGAAATTTTTCCGCCATGCATATATAAGCCAACAGACTGAATGCAGTTTCCTTCGACATGAATTGATCCTTCTTCCATGATATGTCCAAGAAGATTTCCTCCGTTTCCACATACGCGTATGCGCGCACGATTTTGATATCCTATTCCTGTTACATCCGTATTAAAATTGCTTGTGATAAGTGTATATTCAATATTTTTTTTAGCATATTCATGATGTTCATTGATAAGTTTTGTTAGGAAAAAACCAGTAATTTTAGATTCTTTAGTTTCTTGAAATGCAGATATGCACGTAGATATTCTGGTAATTTCTTCAGGAGTAATGTCTTGAATAAGCGGACGAATAAGTACACCAAGTAGATTGTTGATTTTATTCAGATCCAGTAATGTATGATTTTTTCTTGATTCTTCAGAGAAAAGAGTGAGTAATTTTTCTGTTATTCCATTTTTAGATAAGATGAGTTCATCTATTTTTTTCGGATCTATTTTTTCATAATTTTCTTCTATAATATTGGTTAGTTTCATTGTTGTTTATTTTTTTATTATATTTTTTATTTTATTTTTTTAGTTAACTTTTCTTCCATTAAGATATATTTCGCCATTACATCTTTCACCAATAAAAGACATGTCTCCTTCAATTTCAATTCTCCCACCAGTCATTTTATGACCAACATGATGGTTTAGAGAACCTCTTACGCGAATTGTTCCCGATTGCATACATATTCCCAAATATGCACCTCCATTTCCAATTATCTGTAAGTTTTTTTTATTAAATGCTCCAAGTCCCAAAAGTTCTTTTTTGAAATTTTCAGTAATTATTAGATAATCTTCTGTATCAGGAGTTTTTTTATGTTCTTTTTGATCTTTTTTTTCATATTCTTTATATTTTTTTTCGCGTTTTCTTTGATGATGATCAATCATTGCAGAAATAAAATATCCTGTACGAAAAAACTTTTCTCTGTCTTGAAATTTTTCAAGCATGAAAAGAAAGTTTGTAATATCAGATTTATCATATTCTATCTCTTTGATAGCTTCAATTCCAGATTGGACTACAAATACTTCGTAATCAATTAATGAAGTTTCTTTAAAAACATATTCTTTACTCCATTTTTCATACGCTGTGAGAAGATCTTTATGTATGGAAGAATTTTTATATGTTTCTTTGTATGTTTCTATTTCAATCTCTTTTACATTCGCATATTCTTCTTCGATTGTTTCTGTGAGTTTCATGGAAATGGAAGTTTTACTTTTTCTCCTTTATGATAGATCTCTCCTTTTTTTGTGTAAGGCAGAGTCATTGTACTTGCTATTTCTCCCATATCTCCATTGATCCATATTTTTCCACCACTCATACCGTTTCCAATAGCGTCTCCCGCATTTTTTTCTATAATTATATTTCCATCAGTCATACAATCTCCCATTAAACTGCCTGCGTTTCCTTGAATGTAAATTTCACCATTGGTCATTTGGTCACCTACATATCTTTCTGCATTTCCCTGTACTATTATTTTTCCGCCTTCCATTTCTTTTCCAAGATAGTCGCCTACATCTCCTTGAACAGAGATTGTTGAACGTTTATTTTTCATTCCAATAAAATGCAAGTTCATTTCAAATTCGCTCGTAACAAGATGATATTCTTTAGCTTTTTTTGAATGTTCTTGATCAATAAAAATGAGTGCAGAGAGAAAAAGACCGATATATTCTTCATTAGAATCATAATCGAAAGTAACTCTTGTTGGTTTGTGTTGATAACTATCATATTTTTTGAAATCTTGTGCATAAAAACACAATTCAGTGATATCATCACTTGTAAAAGAAATTTCTTTTATCTTTTTTATGACATAATAATGCATGAGTCGATAGTTCGGAGCAGAGTGTGCTTCAAAAAACCAATCCTGTGCTAATTTTATAAGTTCATACATTTTTTTCGATTTATTTTTGAAAATTTTTTTATCTACTTTCTCTTCTACTTTTTCATATTCTGAATTGAGGATAGTTGTGAGTTTCATAATTTTTTCAGTGAGATATTTATAGAAAATTGAGGAGAGGATAAATGATGAAGTTGTTTAATCTTTTTTTGTTTGTAAAATTGCAAATGATTTTTAAAAATCAATTGGCGGAGCTTGGTTTGATGTGCATTAGATGCAAGAATCTTTAGCTCCGACACCTCCCACTGAGCTTTTCTTTCTGAGTGTGCAACTACAATTAATGTGCCTGCTTTTTTTCTTGAAGTGAGGGGGTGAGCCCATCTATTTTCAGAGCTGGCACAAGGATTCTTTTGCTCAACAGACGGAGTCATCGTAATTTTTCTCATTTTTATTTTTCGATTAGACTTGTTCATTTTTTCTTATTTTTATTTTTTATTATTTTTTATCTATTTTTATTTTCTCTTTTCATTTTTTTCTTGTATTTCCCATAGCCATCTTAGTCTTTTTCCTTTATGAAAAATCTCACCACCTAGACGCATCCAGTCATATCCTTCGAATACATCATTGAGGTATATTGTTCCTCCTCGCATATCTTGTCCAACTCCTCTTCCACATGTTCCGTGTATGGTAATACTTCCACAAAGCATACGAATACCAAGATAATCTCCTCCCTTTCCTGATACGATAATGTCTGCTTTGTTATATGCACCAAGTCCGACGAAATGTTCTATTCCTTCTGTTGAAATAAAATAAGGAAGAGAATCAGAAGGAACAGGTGAATTAATCCTATTTTGTAGTATTTGTTCTTTGTCACTATTTTCTTTTCTTGATAAATGTGTATTTATAAGAGAGGATAAAAAATATCCTGCACGAATATTTTTAGTGCTGTTTAATTCTTGAATCGCAAAAGAAAATGCAGTAATATCTTCTTTTGTATAAAGAACACTTCTGGTTTTTAATTCTGTAAAATCCATAATTCTTCTTTCATAAGGAGGAGGATTTACCCTAAATTCGATCTTTTTATATCTATCTATATTTTCTGACTCACTTAACCAGCTTTCATAGATGTCAAGAAGAAGTTTTACTCTTTCATTCGGAATAGTATGTACTCTGCTTTGTGTTGCTTCATTTATTTCAGAGTATTCTTCTTTAATTATATTTGTAAGTTTCATTGTTTGTTTTTTATAAATTATTTTTTATTTTTTTTTAATTTGATTTCTTTGTTTTTGTTTTTTTAAACTGTTTATTCGATTTTACTTTTTTTTCTCATTTTCTTTTTCAGATCTTTTTAGTACTTTCATTTTTATTTGCTCTTACAATGGATATACTCTTTTTCCTCTTGAATATATTTCGCCGCCTTTTATGGATTGAGAAATTGAATCACATCCTTGTAGTAGATGAATTACTCCTCCTTTCATAAGATACCCTGCAAAAGACCCGCATTCTCCATGTACTTCTATTTTTCCGCCTTTTTTTCTTTGACCAAGAAATTTTCCTACATGTCCTTTGATAAAAATCCTTCCACTTTCTTGTTCGTTTCCAACTCGGTCATCTCCATTTCCTTCGATAAGAATTGTTCCACCAGACATTGATCTGCCGATATTTTCTCCATCCTGATAAATGTGAATATTTCCTCCAGACATTGTGTGTCCGACAAAATAAACAGGTGTTTCATTTTTTACAATGATATTTCCACCTCTCATTTTTTCTCCCACATTATCACAGTTATTTTCTACGGTGATGTTTCCATTTTTCATATGAGCGCCGACATATCTGCAGTTTCCTTGAATGAGAATGTTAGCTTCGTTAAGAAAACCAAATCCGCTAATTCTTTGTTTGCAGTATTTTGTTACTAATTGATATGTTCCATTATATTTTGTTTCTTTAAAATGTTTGTTTACAATTGCAGACAAGAAAAAACCAAAATGATCAGATATTTCTTCGTGTAATGTTTGCTCTATACAAAAAGAAGAGATATCCTCAGGAGTTATTTTTTTAAATGAAACGATTTTTATTTCTTTTGCAAAATATTGATATAATCCTTTTTCATCACAAAAAGTTTGACTTGGTTTTTCTTCAAAATCTGTCCAAATATCTTGTAATTTTTTTATTGATACATTCTGCTGTATTATCTGATGTTTTTTTTCTTCCACATCTGCATATTTTTCGGTTAGTATGTTAGTAAGTTTCATGAGTTTTTTTAATTCTTTTATTTTTTTTTGATTCTTTTTCTCTTAGTCTTTTATGACATATTCCCATATTCTCTTAAAAACATTTGGCGGGTAGACTCTTTTATTTTTTGAGTATATTTTTACATTTTTGTTATAATTTTTTTCTTTAAGTGTTTCAGATATACTTTCATATTCATTTAAAAATATTTTTCCACCTTCTATTTTGTCTCCGATATTTTTTCCGCATTTACCTTTTATTATTAAAACGCCTTTTTTCATACTTGCACCAGTATAGTTTCCACAATCGCCGTATATTTTAATTATTCCACCACCACAAAATTTTCCTGTATAGTCTTTTGTATTTTTATGAACAATGATGCATGAATTTTTTCTCATTGAATAGCCAAGATTGTTATCTGCATTTCCAAAAATTTCAAGTGTTGTATTTTCCATTTCGATACCTGTCCAGTTTCCACAGTTTCCCCTAATAATTACCTTTCCACCTGTTGAACCAAAGCACAAGTTGTTTCCAGCATTTCCTGTTAAAGTAACTGTTCCTTTTTGCATAAATTCACAACAGTTTGATCCTGTATTTCCTTGAATGGTAATATCTGCTCCATTATTGTGGCTGCATAATGTATCAAGAGGAGTTATATGTTCTGTTACAAGAATATATTCTTTCGATAGAAAGTTTGCATTTTTTCTTTTTACTCTTTGATTGATTTCTTTATTTTTTTTTACTTTTTCATTTATTTCTTTGTAATGAACATTCACAAGTGCAGATAGAAATGCTCCGCTTTTTTTAAAATTTTCTCGTTTTACAAATGGTTGAATTGCAAAACAGAATTTTGTAATTTCGTCTATAGAATAAAGTTCTTCTGTTCTATTTTCAGTTAGAATTTTTTCTGCATAATTATAACTTCGTACGTCAAAACCCCAATCGGCTTTATCATCTTCAAGCCAGAATTTGTAGAGTGAAAGTAACTCAGTAAAAGATTTACTTGATTCTATAAGAGAAATAGTTTCTCTATTATTTCCTTTGATGTCTGCATATTCCTCTTCAACAATTTCAGTAATTTTCATTTAAACAGCCTCTTTAGAAATGTCTTAAAACTACTTGTATCTTTATCAACGACGAGTATATTTTTGTGATAAATTTTTCCGAAGTAAATAAGATCGGATATTTTTCCACATTCACCATCCAGATACACTGTTCCTCCACCCATACCAAAACAAATATCATCTCCAGTTACATTTCCTTTTATTCGAACTGTTCCACCAGATAATTTTAAACAAAAAAAATCATCAGCATCTCCTTCAATATACATACTTCCTTTACTCATTTGATCACAAGCAGCAAAACCCACATTACCAATGACGTGAACATCTGCCCTATTTTCAAACCCAATACCGCCAAGAGGGTCGTTAAAATGTTTTGTAATAAGCGTATATACTCCTGTATATTTTGTTTTTATCTTGTGAAGATTTATAAGATGAGAAAAAAAGTAGCCAATTGTTTGAATATAAGGCATATCTTGTTTTTCTTCGGCAAGAAGAGAGAAAGCAGTAATATCTTCAGGTGTTATATTTTTTTGAAGAGCTTCTTTTGCAAGTTTTTCATATCTGTTCATTATTGCTGAACCTGTATCTGGATAATTTATTTGTTCTAATTCAATTAATTCTTTTGTAAGAAGATCGAGAAGTAATTCTACATTCTCACTTTTTTCTTTTTTAATAGTTTCCAAAGTACGAGAAGAAATATCTGCA
>OBEQ011932831.1_pt1 | contig 13151 bp, 8 predicted proteins | sample 1670901 | NCBI WGS metagenome assembly OBEQ01 (sample SAMEA104232315, study PRJEB22302) | groundwater metagenome | biome: forest; feature: aquifer; material: groundwater | place: USA | collected 2011-08-07 | depth 5.4 m
ACTTCCATCGAATCCAAGTTAGGTACCGCGTTGAGCGAAACGGACAAACTACCCACGTTTTATTTTGCCGTCTCAGGCGAGGGGAAGCACGCGACGCGGACGGGCGTGGCGATCTTTTCCAATGCCCAGGGTCCTCGCGGCCCGATGATCGTCGCGACGGCCGTGGATCTTTCCGGCCGTCTCCCGGGCGTACGAGTGTTTGTCCACGCCGAAGGGGTGGCGCTCCACGGTGAGCCATTTGCCAAACAATTTGAAGGCAAGACGATAAAAGATCCGCTCTCGATCGGACAGGATCTTAAGGCTCCCGAGGGATTGGCCGACGCGGCGGTGAAAGTGGCTCAACAGGTGAAGAAGGCGTTGTTGACGATTCAATACGTCTTCGCCAGGAAAAAAACCCCATGAATCCAGAATCCCTTGATCTGGGTTTGGCGGCTTCGGCGCCTATCGTGGATGCCGCCTCGCGCTATCCCCACTCCAGTTTGGCCATCGTCCTTTTCGTCTTTTACGTCCTTTTCGGCCTCTTCATTTTGTGGCGTTTGGTCTCGAAGGCGGTGGGGAAATGGATTCCTCCTGTGTCATTAAGCCAGTGGCCGCCAAGCGGCAAAGCGCTCGCCACGCTGTTACTGATAGCGTTCGGTCTCGTCCATGTGTTCGCGTTAATGGAGATTTATCTGCAGTCCCGCGTCTCTTTCACCTCGACGGAAGAGTATTTTTTCTACATGTCGCCGACGAAGTTGGCGGCCACCAGTCACGCGCATTTCTTTGGTCATGCCGTCATGTATGGATTGACGAGCTTCATGTTTCTCTTCACAGGGGTCGGTGAGAGATGGAAAGTTCTGGTCATCGCCCTGACCTTGGCCGGGGGTTTGTTAGACGTGCCCTCCTGGTGGATGATTAAATATGCCGGAGGAAGGTTTGAAGTCTTTTCCATCTTGGCCGCCGCCTTGTCTTCCACCGGGTGGTTGATGATGGCTTCCCGTATCGCCTTTGAAATTCATTTTTCCAAGAAAACCTCCTGATGCCGCCAATTCCGATCGGCTTTATCTCCTCGGTAAAAGGATTGGATGCCGAAGTCGAAATCAATTCGGCGCTTCCGAAGTTGACATTTCCACAAGGAGATACCGTGTACCGGGTGGGTGAACTCGGCGCGTATGTCACCATTCCCCTGGAAACCGAATCATTGATCGGTGTGGTCTATGAGACCACCAAGCTCTCGGGCACCTCTTTTAAACAAGCATTTTTCAAACTGCATTTAGTGGGAACCCTTCAACAACAGGTGTTTCGCAAAGACTTTTCACGATCCCCCTTGTTGGAGGACCAGGTAATGGCGGCCTCTCCGGAAGAAGTGGCTGCTATTTTTACCAGCGCCTCACGTCAAGGGACGGTCACGCTCGGCCATCTTAGCCAATGGGCCCACATTCCTTATCGGACGGATCTGAATAAATTGCTGGCCCGTCATTTGGCCATTGTAGGGAATACCGGGTCGGGGAAATCCACGACCGTGGCCACCCTTATTCGGCACCTGCTCAATGAGTATGCCCACCCTCACATCGTAGTGTTTGACGTCCATGGCGAGTACGGTCAGATGGTCCACCCGCTTTTGAAGCAGGTTACCCCAGATCAACTGAAAGTCCCTCATTGGCTTCTCAAATTTTCCCAATGGCAGGATCTGTTGACCCTGACCCCTCCACACGTGAAATCGTTGGACGCGCTCAAAACGACCCTCATGGACCTTCGAATGAAATTTAATCCCGAGTATGATCGGGCAAAGCTCACCGTCGATACCCCGCTTTATTTCCGTATGATGGAGTTGTTAACCCATCCCAAGGTGACCAACGATGATTTTCTGAATGAGCGGCTGAACAGTCTCTATCGGGACGCCCGCTACGATCCCATTCTCAAGGCGGAATTCGACACACTGGCCGGCTTCGCGGATTCGGTGATGGACCCGGCTGTGGGATGCACGGTTTTAAATCTCAGTCATCTCGTGTCGGAACTTCTTATTCCCATCGTCGAAATTTTTTCCACCCTGTTTTATGAATTGAGCTTTTGGAATCTAGAGCGAGATTTCCCTCTGGTCTTAATCTATGAGGAGGGTCATCGGTATTTGAACGATGCTGAATCCAGCGCTTCTTCCCGCAAGCGGATCGAAAGCCTCGTGAAAGAGGGCCGTAAATACGGTATTGCCGTCGTCATCGTCAGTCAGCGTCCCTCGGATATTTCAGAAACCATCCTGGCTCAATGTAATAATTGCGTAGCCCATCGGCTCACCACGGACCGGGATCAATCCTTCGTCAAGGACCTCCTGCCGCGTAATATGTGGGGACTCGCCGATCTCCTCCCTTCGCTCGCCAAAGGGGAAGCCCTCATGGCGGGAGATGCCGTGCCCTTGCCCGCTCGAGTCCAAATCGTCATGGAAGAAGCCCTGCCGTCCACGGAATGTGATTTGGATACCCAATGGCGCCAAGGGCCCCGCGAAGATTTTTCCATCGGCACGGCGGCGGATAATTGGATCAATCAGAAATTTGAATGGCGGCCCAGATTAAAAGATTAGGCCGAGACTGACCCGATGAGAGAGGCCAAAATCCCCGAGGGGGGCGAGCGCGTAATCTACTTTCATGGTGTCATCGAAAAAGGCCGTGCCCACTCCGGTGTGCAAGCCGCTTAAACCTCCCGCGCCAATTCCTGTTTGATAGCCTGCCCGAAGGGCCAATTGAGGATCGAGACGCCATTCCACGCCGCTTCTGAAGGACAGTCCCGGACCAAAGACCCATACGCCTTCCAGAGCCACGGTGAGCGAGGTGAGGGGTATTCCCGCCGCGCCCATGCGAATGGTGAGAGGGAGCGCTTTTCCGCCGAGGCCGAGTCCCAGGTTTTGCATGACCGCCCCGATTCGCAAGCCCGAAAAATTATCGTGTTGGACGCCCATATCTACGGCGAATCCCGATGTGGAAACGCGGTCAATTTCCTGCTGGATCCATTTGGCCGCGGCGCCAACACGGAGGCCGCCGGAGAGTTCTTGGCCCCATCCCACCGCCGCGCTCCAGGAAGACACCCAAAACGTGGTGTTCATCTGGGCGAGATTTCCCGAACTATCTTCGGTGGTTTTGTACATTTCTCCCGAGTCCATGAGGAGGAAGTGGGCGGCCACCCCGCCGAGATCTTGAACTTTGTGGCCAGCCGCCAGGTAGTGGAAGCTCACATTTTCGATATATCGGTGATACATGGCGTGCGCCGACCATTGTGATAGACGGGAGAGGCCGGCCGGATTCCACGTCAAGGCCGTCGCGTCATCCGCCAAGGCGGTATAGGCTTCGCCCATGCCCACCGCCCGCGCGTTCGGCATCATTTCGAGGAAGGTTCCGGAAGATGTTCCCGAACCTGCTGTTGCGGATAGAGGTATGAAGAAAAAACTAAAGAGGTATAAAGCAAAAACTAAAGAGGTATGAAGAAAAGACAAAAGAGGTATGAAGAAAGATCTAAAGTGGTAAGTGCAACGATTTTGCACCCCTACCTCTTTAGTAGTTGCCTCATACCTCTTTAGTAGTTGTTTCATACCTCTTTTGTTCTCGCTTCATACCTCTGTTTTTTCAGTCGGAAACCGCGAATTTGCCGGTTTTTTTATTGCCGGCAGTGTCCGTGACCAGGAAAAAGTAGAGTCCGGAGGCGACGGATTCCCCCTGGTCGTTTTTCCCGTCCCATTCCACGTGGCCGCTGACCCCGTCGTTCAGGGAGGATCCGGCAGGAAGGTCCTTGACCAACCGACCTTTAAGGTCAAAAATTTTGAGACTGGCGCCCGTCGTCAGTTTGTCGAATTTAACGGTGTTTCGGACGGCCGTCGAAAAATTCACCGGATTGGGATAAATAACAAAGTCCGTAAGGTTGGAGGCGGCCACTTGTCCGATGGTGTAGAGCGAGAAATGTTTGACGTCTGCCGATACAATTTTTCGCGTGGCGTCCACCGTGTTGGCGCCGCCGTCGGCCACGACCACCCAGTCGAGGCGGGTTTCGTTCAAGCGGAGAATTCTGAGATCTTTGGCGCTCATGCTGGTGCCGTCTACGATGCCGTCGTTATTATCGTCGGTATAAGGGATTTCAATAGTGGCTAGTTTGTCGAACGCCGTTATCTTCGTGCCGTTCTCGTCTTGCATGACGAAGCTTCTGATTTTTGATGAAATGATGCGATCGGCGGCCTTGGATCCGGCGACGGACAGGCGGGCTTGATCGGTGCTATCCACATCATCGGCGGATTGGATGGTAACCGTGACGTTGACCTTCACGACGAGGGGAGGCAGGATGACTCTGGTGTTGGGATCGCCTCCCCATTTGACGGTGCCTCCGCCGGCGGAGGAGACCAGGTTGGTGAATCCTGCGAATGCTTGAGTGGATTGGTCACTGAGAAGGGGAAGATAGGGCCGCCGTAGAGGATAGAAAGCGATGCCGGATTTGGCGGGACCAAAAAAGTAATTGTGCCCAGCCGCCAAAGTGATCGTATAACTACCGTCCGCCGCCGTGGTCAGGGTCGCGGTGATTTTCCCCGTAATGGTAAGTGAGACGCCGCTCATAACTTGGCTGTTTTCGTCTCTGACCACTCCACTCACGATATAGGCCGGATAAAATTTCTGAATCCGATGATTGCCGGTATCCGCGACGTAGACGTTTCCGGCGGCGTCCACCGCGATCCCGGCGGGCGAACTAAATTGGCCGTCCCCGCTGCCCGAGGAGCCCCATTTTGCGACGAACGTGCCATCCTCTTTGAATTTTTGAATCCGATGATTGCCGGTGTCGGCGACATAGGCATTGCCAATCCAATCCGAGACCACGCCTTTCGGCGAACTAAATTGGCCGTCTCCGCTGCCCGAGGAGCCCCATTTTGCGACGAACGTACCGTCACCTCTGAACTTCTGTACTCGGTGATTGCCGGTATCCGCCACGTAAATATTTCCCTTATGATCCGCGGCCACTCCGGCGGGCGAACTAAATTGGCCGTCTCCGCTGCCTGAAGATCCCCACAGCGTCATGAGGACCCCCGCACGGGTAAATTTCTGAATCCGATGATTATTGGTGTCGGCGACGTAAAAATTGCCGGCGGGATCCGTCGCCACGCCGCCCGGACTACTGAATTGGCCGTTGCCCGCGCCGCTGGATCCCGCCGATAACGTGTGCGTACCCGTCAGGGTAAATTTTTGAATTCGATGATTCGACGTGTCAGCCGTAAAAAGGAACCCGCCCCAATCCATGGCGGCTCCTGCGGGGGAGTTGAACTGGCCGGCGTTGCTGCCCGAGGAGCCCCATTTCGAGACAAAAGTCCCGATGGTATCAAACCGTTGAACCCGGTTATTACCAGTGTCCACCACCGCGACGGCCCCCAGGGGATTGGCGGCCATTCCGGCGGGACTGGAGAATTGGCCGTCCCCACTGCCAGAAGAGCCCCATTTGCGGTCGAAGAAATAGGTGGAGGCCTGGAAATAGCCGGGGGACGTGCCGACGAAATTTTGGGACGTGTCGTGGGTGACGGTGGTCAAGGGGCGGGCATTGGCGAAGAATGAATAGCCCGTTTTCGAAGCTGTGAGCGTGTAGGAGCCGGGCGGCACGTCGGAAAATGTATACGAACCGTTAAACGCCGTGTACGTCGTGAACGACGCCAAGCCATCCAGGGCGACGCTCGCCCCAATGAGAGGCGACCCGTTGGGATCGGTGATGGAGCCGCTCAACGTAAAGGTCGTCGCGGTGAACGTGAGGTTTAATTGACTCAAGGTGAGGCTAACAATCGAGCGAGAAGAAGGGCTGAACGTATAGCCCGTTTTCATGGGCGTCATCGTGTAATTTTGCTTCATGGTGAGACGGGTGCTGAAGACGCCCGCGCTGTTCGTCACCAGGCCGGTGGTGGTGCCCCCGGTAATGGAGATTTTTATGGCGCTGAGCGGATTCCCGGAACTGCTCGTGACCCTTCCCTTGATGGGATAGAGGCCGTAGGGTGAGAGATCAAAGGAATATGTATATGGGTATGTGTCTTTGACGTCTTGGCCGCTATGAATAATCATGGCGTTTTCCGCCGGGTCGTACACTGCGGCGGAGTGAAAGAGGAAGGGTGACCTGACATAAATGTAGTAATCGTCATTACTTTTCAGCTTGACCCATTCCGGAGGATTAGAGCCCAGCAAAAGCGCCCACATGCCTCCGAGTTGGTACACCGAGGTACTGAGAGATACGGGGGAAGAGGTACCAGTGGCTTCAGACTGGGGTTGGGCGACAATCATCGCATTCAATCCTGGATCATAGATGGCTGTGTGGACCGCCATGATCGGAGGGGTGAAGGAGCCGACAGGGACAAGTTTCGTCCACGTGTACGTGCTGAGCGAGAGTTTCCAGACGTCACCAAGAAATACCCCTCTGTTTGCGAAATCTTCCCCCCCGTGGATCACCATGGAGTTATCCGTGGGGTTGTAGACCGCCACGTGGTTGGTGCGGGCCGGAGGGGAAACGCCGCCGGCGGTGATTTTGCCCCACGTGGGAACGGGACCCAGCGAGAGGCGCCACACGTCGCTCACCACCTTGTCGTCGCCCTGGCCGGAAAATATCACCACCGTGTTGTCGGAGGGATTGTAGACGCCCGCGTGTTTGATGCGATTGCCAGGCAGAGTCGCGCCGCCTGAACCGAATTTCTTCCAGGTGGGGGTAGAACTGTCAAGTGGAAGATAGTATGTGCTCTTGTCGGTCAGGCTTCCGTGGAGAACCATGACGTGATCTCTGGAGTTGTAAATCGCCAGATGGTCCCATCGGACGGAAGGGATACTGCCTTGATGGGCGACCTTGGTCCAAACGTAGGGGGGAGTCAAGGGAAGCTTCCAGAGAAAATTATCGAGGGGCGCTCGGCTCCCCCCAAAAAAAAGCAGAGAGCGATCTTTGGGGTTGAGGACGATGGTATGTGAAGCGTTGCTGACGTTATAGGGAGTAACGGCGTCCAGGTAATTAAGGTCATAGGTCAGTCCGGCATGAGGAATGAGGGAAATGAGAAGGCCAAGGAGTACGGCAGAGGCTCGGATCAGACGGGATAGCATATAGATCTACATTATACACAACATTTTCCGGAGAGATTGATCCTTATGGGTGCGTATGGTACGGTTCGAACCGTGAAATTCACCTTAACGGGACGATGGGCCAGACTAAAAGCCTGGGGCCGAAAATTGCTGGTGATTCAGGATAGTCCGGAAAAAATCGCCGCGGGGTTCGCGATCGGCGTGTTTTTCGGCATTTTCCCCACCCTCGGATTAGGCGGTTTACTATCCATTGGGGTGGCATGGATGTTCGGCGTCAATACGGCCGCGGCGTTGGTAGGCACATTAGCCGGCATTCCCTTGTTGAGTCCCTTGGTGATCACCGTCAGCGGTTGGATTGGAGGGACGTTGTTAGGGGAAGACTGGGGATATATTGCTTCCATGTTGAAACAACATGGGTTCCGAACCGCCGAATTTCGTCAGGCGTTGAAAGAGGGATTTCACATGTATTTGCTTGGAAATACCGTGCTCTCGCTCCTCTGCGCGATGGCCGGATATCTTTTTACGCATGCGTTAGTGGTGGATTATCAGCGTCGGAAGGTCAAGAAACAATTCAAGAATCCCCCTCAGTAATGATGAAGGGCCTTCTGCCCTGTGCTATCATGTCTTTCCTATGAAGAGAACTTTCTTGGCTGTCTTGGCTTCTCTGGCTTTCTTGGCTGAAATTATGGCTGAGCCAGTGTTCCTCTTGCCGGGAGAGATCCTCGCGCCCGGCCATGGCGAGATACATCTTTCGTATTCCAATGGGGAATTCCTGAAACGTCACGACGGCTCGTCTTCCGCCTCAGATGTGGCCGCTGGAGAATTGAGGCGGCACACGGCTCTGCCATTGAGACTTCGGTATGCCTTGCCCGGCGGAGAGGAAGTAGTGGCGCGATCTTCGTATATGGACCTCATGCATCGGGTTCCATCTTTCGGCAATTATAGTCGGACCGGCGTGGGCGATGTGTTGTTGTTGGTGAGAAGTCAGGCGAATTTATGGGGCGATCTCCGAGGGGCTTTGGGCATGGGCGTGAATATTCCCACGGGACGGGGTGTCTTCGACGTGTCGGCGAACGAAGCGCCGACGGGAGACGGCACGTGGGATGGCGCGGCATCCTTTGCTTGGGCGGATAAGCGGGATGGCGTGACCTTTCACGCGGAGGTCACGTACTTCCTGCGTTTCCCCCGCACGGCCACGAAGGCGATGGATCAAGCGTTGACGGAGGAAGTGCGCTTTGGTTTTGCCCATCGGTTTCAATGGGGTATGAGCGCGGAACTCAAAGCCTCAGACGCCCTTTCGCTCTTTGGGGAGATGTTTGGGCGTGTCCACCTGTCGCAATCCGGAACGTACGCGACCAATGGAGCGGATGCTAGCGCGGAGATCAATGCTAAAGCTTTTCCGGAATTTTACGCCCAACCTCAGGACAGTATTTGGTTGGCTCCCATGGTGCAGATTCAGGCCTCGCCTTCGTTGAAGTTTGCGGGCGGCGCGGCTTGGCCTCTTCGCCTCACCAATGGGTATAGCGGATTAATGTACCTGGCGAACGCTTCCTTCAAATTCTAGCCCGACCGGGACCGTCGTGATGATTACGTGGTTGGAAAAAATCTTCGGGAGCCGAAACGAACGGGTCGTGAAAACCCTCCGCCCCCTGGTGGCGTACATCAATAGCTTGGAATCCCAAATGGCCTCCTTAAGCGACGAGACCTTGAAGGCCAAAACCGAAGAATTTAAACGAAGGCTGGCGGAGGGAGAAACGTTGGATGAGCTTCTTCCCGAAGCGTTCGCCGTGGTCCGCGAAACCGGCAAGCGTACCCTCGGCCTGCGTCACTTCGACGCCCAATTAATGGGTGGCATGGTGCTTCATCAGGGAAAAATCTCAGAAATGCGCACCGGGGAAGGGAAAACATTGGTGGCGACTCTCCCCGTCTATTTAAATGGCCTCACCGGACGGGGTGTTCACGTCGTGACCGTCAACGATTATCTGGCCGAGCGGGACAGTTTGGGCCGGGGAAATTTTCGCGGCATGGGGGAGATCTACCGTTTCTTGGGGTTGACCGTCGGGTGCGTCAAGCATGGTATTTCGACGGAGGAGCGGCGTGCGGCCTATGCCGCGGACATTACCTACGGGACAAATAACGAATTTGGCTTCGATTATCTGCGCGATAACATGGTGACGTCGCCTGATGAGCGCGTCCAACGTCCGTTTTATTTCGCCGTGGTGGACGAAGTGGACAGCATTTTAATTGATGAGGCCCGTACCCCTCTGATCATTTCCGGGCCGGCGGAGGAATCCACGGATTTATACCATCAGCTGGATCGTCTCGTGCGTCAGCTGAAGAAGGACGACGATTACACGATCGAGGAGCGAACGAAGACGGTCGCCGTGACCGAAGACGGCGTGGCAAAATTGGAAACCCTGTTGAATATTCCCAATCTTTACGATCCTTTACATATTACAAAAATCCATCACGTGCAGGCGGCTCTCCGGGCGCACTCCCTGTTCAAAAAAGACCACGACTATATCGTGAAGGACGGCCAGGTGATCATCGTGGACGAGTTCACCGGGCGTTTGATGCCGGGTCGCCGCTACAGCGACGGCCTCCATCAGGCGCTGGAAGCCAAGGAAAACGTCAAGGTCGAGCGCGAGAACCAAACCTTGGCCACCGTCACCTTTCAGAATTACTTCCGCATGTACGAGAAGCTGAGCGGAATGACGGGCACGGCGGTCACCGAGGCGGCGGAGTTTTGGGAAATTTATAAATTGGACGTGGTGACGATTCCCACCCATCGCCCTATGGTTCGTGAGGATCGTGGGGATTTGGTGTACCGTACCCGCCGGGAAAAATTGGAGGCGGTGGTGGAGGAAATCCATGCGAGCTACGAAAAGGGCCAACCCGTGTTGGTGGGGACGATTTCCATCGAGCACAATGAAGAGTTGTCCGGGATGTTGAACCGCCGCGGCGTCACCCACAAGGTGTTAAACGCCAAGTATCATGAACAGGAAGCCGAAATTATCGCGCAAGCCGGCCAAAAAGGCGGGGTGACGGTCGCCACGAACATGGCGGGCCGGGGCGTGGATATTGTGCTGGGCGAGGGCGTCAAGGCATTGGGGGGCCTGCACATGCTCGGCACGGAACGCCATGAGGCGCGCCGCATTGATAATCAGTTGAGAGGTCGTTCAGGCCGGCAGGGCGATCCCGGTTCTTCTCAGTTTTATTTGTCATTGGAAGACGATCTCATGAGAATTTTCGGATCGGACCGAATCACCAAAATTATGGAGCGATTTGGCGGCATGGAGGAAGGCATGGTGATTTCGCACGGCCTCGTCAGCCGTTCCATTGAGCGCGCTCAAAAGATGGTGGAAGGCCACAATTTCGAAATTCGCAAGCACTTGTTGGAATATGACGATGTGATGAACAAACAGCGCGAAGTGATTTACGCCCAGCGAAAGCGGATTTTAGAAGGCCAGGACCTGGGGGATCAGCTTCAGCAAATGATCGAAGACGTGGTGGAGGTCCAGTGCGACCGTCATGTACCTGAGAAATCCCGTCCGTCGGAATGGGATCTGCCCGGGTTGAAGGAATGGCTTCAATCCACCTTCGGGATTGGGACGGGAGCCACCTTGGAAGAATTCATCGCGATCCAACCGTTAAAAGAATTCATGTTAAAAACGGTTCAGGAGGCGTACGCCAGGCGCGAAGAGACGATCGGAGGGGAGATGTTCCGCCAGATGGAACGGTGGATCCTTCTCCAGGTGATTGATGGGAAGTGGAAGGACCATTTGTACGCGATGGATCAATTAAAAGAGGGCATCGGACTCCGAGCGTATGCCCAAAAAGATCCGCTGATTGAGTATAAGAAGGAAGGATTTGAAATGTTCGTAGACTTGATTTTTCGGGTGAAGGAAGAAGCCCTGGCTTTTCTTTTTAAGGTCCAGCCGGTTCGCCGCGAGGAGATGGGCCCCATTCGGACGGCCATGAGCATCGCGGCCTCCCACGCCCAAGTACGACACGAACAAGTGACGCAGTTTCAACGCGTGCCCGAGGCGCCGACTTCTGCGCCCCAAGCCGCGTCACTCCCGCCGTACTTGGCGGGTATGCGCCAAGTGCCGCATTCGGCTCCGCCGGTGTCTTCGCCCGCGCCCATGAAGCGGGAGGAACCGAAAGTTGGGCGGAACGATCCCTGTCCTTGCGGGAGCGGAAAAAAATACAAAAAGTGCCACGGCGCCGCTTCTTCTTAAACGCTCCAACCGCATTCGTTTTTCTTTCCGCCCTTCTTCACGTCCTATCGTTTCCCAGCTTCTTTCATATCCAGTGGGCGGGGTGGCAGGCGATCCTCGCGTGGGTCGCTCTCGTTCCGTTGTTCCTGGCGTTTCAGAGAGCTGAAAGCCCTTACGAAGGTTGGTTTATGGGATGGGAGTTCGGAACCCTCAGTTGGATGGGCATCCTGTATTGGATCACCGGCATGGATGAGCTGGGACTTCTGGCTTTTCCGGCATGGATTGGTTTATCTGCGGCGCTTGGCCTTTATCATGCATTGTTTGGTTTATGCGTGGTTACCGCATTCCGCATTCCCCATTCTACATTCCGTATTGTTGTTCTTGTTCCCGCCTGTTGGGTAGCCGTGGAATTTCTTCGGGCCCATGCCTTCACCGGGTTTCCGTGGGCTTTGCTGGGATCCAGTCAGATGTTAAATCTTCCTTTGGTTCAATGGGCCTCCGTTTTCGGCGTGTATGGCCTCAGTTATGTTGTGGTGCTTGGCAATGCCGCACTCATAAAAAGGGGTCTGACCCCTTTTTTGGTGATCGTGGTGGCGCATGGGATTGGGTGGTGGATGTGGAAGCGTGTATCCGTCGAGAATTGGCAGCATCCTTTTCGTGTAGCCGTGTTGCAAGGAAATATCGCTCAACCTGACAAGTGGAGCCGGGAATTTCAGGACTGGACGTTCTCTTTTTATGGGCGGTTGATTAACGAAGCCGATCATTTTGATTTCGTCGTATGGCCCGAGACGGCGGTACCCAATTTTATTCGGTATGAACGGGAGCCACGCGAGCGGCTTCAAAAGATCGTCCGTCAATCCCGGGCGTGGCATCTTGTCGGCGCCCCGGACGCCGATCTCAATGAACGGGGGGAGATGACGCGCCAAGCCAACAGCGTGTTTTTAGTTTCTGCGGAGGGCTCTCTCACCGCACGATATGACAAGCGTCATTTGGTACCCTTCGGGGAATTTACGCCCTTCGAATGGCTTAAACCGCTCGTCACGAAATACACCATCGGGGTAGCCGAGTTTCGAAGAGGAGAGGGGAATGGAGTCCTTTCATCTCCATTTGGAACCCTCGCTCCGCTCATCTGTTATGAGGCGATATTCCCCCATGAAGTGAGTCGGGCCGTGCGAAAAGGTGCCGAAGTATTGGTCAATGTTTCTAATGATGCATGGTTTGGCCAATCCGCCGCGCCTTATCAACACGCTCAGGCGGCGGTGTTTCGGGCCGTCGAAACCCGCCGGTATCTTATCCGGGCCGCTAACGGCGGGGTGAGTGGGGTCATCGAGCCCAGTGGCCAGGTTTGGCCAGCCGGGAGTTTAACCGAGTCAAAGGTTTTGACGGCAGCCATTGAGCCGAAGACGGGCTTGACGTGGTATGTCCGCTTCGGCGATTGGTTCGCGTGGCTCTGCGTTACCTTTGCCAGTCTAGGTTTCCTGGGCCCACTATTCCATAACAGGTATGGAATTAAGAGACGCGGGGACGTAGGCCGCCGTTAAGATTCCAAGAGGATTTTTTGAAATCTGATCGGTGAATTTCTTTATCGATGACTCAATACGCCCAGTTGACAGGATGGTGTATACAAGTAATAATTAATGTAGACATGAAAACCTATGTGGCATCAACTCGGTTGGATCAGAAAGAGGCCAGGGTGATGGAAGAATTGGCGGTATTGGAGGGGGAAGATCGGGCCGTCATCCTGCGAAAATTATTGCGTTTGGGGTTGAGGACGTATCGAGAAGAGGCCGCCCTCAATGCGTACCGGCGCCATGCCGTGAGCTTGAGTAAAGCCGCGGAGGTGGCCGGTGTGTCCCACTGGGAATTCCTCGGACTCCTTGGCCAAACGGGC